>Ga0335082_10004771_pt1 | contig 14807 bp, 15 predicted proteins | sample Lox_Sample_41_FD_206718 | JGI IMG/M metagenome (GOLD analysis project Ga0335082, IMG submission 206718) | Soil microbial communities from Loxahatchee National Wildlife Refuge, Florida, United States - Lox_Sample_4.1 | ecosystem: Environmental > Terrestrial > Soil > Wetlands | place: USA...
TATGTTGGCGGGCTTCAGGTCCCGATGAGTGATGCCTTTCTGATGCGCCGCGTCGAGAGCATCCAGAATCTGCACCGCGTATTCGACGGCCTTTTCGAGCGGCAGAGGTCCTTTGAGCGGAGTTCCCTCGACGAACTCCATCACCAGATAATTAGGCCCGACGTCGTAAAGCTGGCAGATATGGGGATGGTTCAAGGCCGCTACCGCGCGGGCCTCATGCTCGAAGCGTTCGGAGAACTGTTCCTTGGAAAGCTTGATCGCGACAATGCGGTCGAGCCGCGTGTCGCGCGCACGGTACACTTCGCCCATGCCACCTGCCCCGGTGAGCGCTACGATTTCGTAAGGGCCGAGTCTGGTTCCGGCGAGGAGGGGCATGCGGGGGATTCAGCTAAGTTTAGCCGATCGAAGCCCGGGTCGGGCCCGGATAATGGCGCATCCAGACCAATGGTGTGCTGGGCCGAATGAGTACCGACGTGCGTTGTGAAGATGCTCATGGCTAACGAACAGTCATGTTGAGCAGCGCTATCCAATACTGGACGGATTGCAGTGTGAAACCGATCAGGATCAGAACAACTCCGAAGACACCCATTCGCTTTGCGGGCACATGATCCGCAGTCCATTCTACGAATGGAGTGCACGATCCGACGAGTGCCGTGACTATGCCAATGGCGAGTCCTGCTTTTAGGCCGACGGCGATTGCGTGTTCGCGCTGTTGCGCCACCAAGCTGCTGAGGTAGCCCGTTGCCGCGTAACCGACCGTGCGGTTCACTGCGGCAAGAAATTGGTGTTTGGTCAAGCGGGGCCGCGTGGCGGGTTGATAATCGAGGGTCGGCCGAATGCCTAGTTGGTACGCAATGGCCTGCCCCACGGTGCTCAGCACGCCGAACGTGGCGCCGAATGTCCAACCATACAAATAGGCGGCGCCCACTGCGAAGCCGCCTCCGCGAATGGCGCACATCGCTGCGTCGTACCAGAATCCCGGCTTTGGTTTTTGTTTAGAAGCACGGGAATATTCCCAGGCGAGCGTGATGCCGTGCGCTACGCCGCTCGCGAGTCCGAAAACTGGGCCAAGAGCGACACCGTATCCGGTTCCGAAGAGGGCAGCGTAAGTGACACCTCTTGTGAGGGTGCGCAGTGGCCCGTGTTCGCCGCCCAGGAGATCGTAGGCGAGGTATTGCGCGCCGAGCACGTCGAGTGCGCTGCCGACGATGCTGATCAGCGCCAGTGTCTGTTTGTCGATGATCATGTAAAGTCGGCGAACTGACCGTTGTTGAGGATTAGAAAGGAAGCGTCGCCCGCGGTCGACATGAGCTGTTTCTTCGGCGTGTCGATGCTTTCGTCAGCTAGTTGAAAAGTTCCATGGTGGATCGCGATGCTGGTCGTCGCAGCCAGGATCTGATGTGCTCTCACGGCCTCGTCCGGACCCATATGTACAGGCGACATGAACCAGCGCGGATCGTAGGCTCCGATCGGCAGGAGGGCGATGGCGGGCGATCCGAATCTCTCCCGAATTTGGGCGAAGTGATTGCCGAACGCGGAGTCGCCGGCGAAATATACGAGCCGTTCCGGATATTCGATCACGTAGCCGCACCATAGCGTGTGGTTGCGGTCGAAGAGTGTGCGGCTGGAGAAATGCAGAGCGGGGACGCAGTGGATGGTGTGGCTCGTCAGTGATAGTGATTCACCCCAGTCCAGTTCGTGAGCGGGTCCGATATTCTGCGAGCGGAGGAGACGACCGACGCCCGACGGAACGATAAATGTTGAATCGCCTCGCGATGCCAGCTTTCGGAGAGTCGGTAGATCCAGGTGGTCGTAATGATTGTGGCTGAGTAGCACGGTGTCGATGGGCGGCAGATTTTTTAAGGATACTCCGGGATTTCTTCGACGCCGCGGACCTGCCCAGGATATGGGGCTCGTTCGCTCGGACCAGATTGGATCGGTGAGGATGTTGGAATCGCGCTGCTGGAGCAGCACGGTGGAATGGTTTATTAGAGTGATGCGTAGTGCGGGGCCTTCTACGCGGCGAGGCGGTGTGGATTGTTCGACGTCTTGTATGAAATTTGGGGATGGTTGTGGGCGGCTGGTCAGCTTCCAGCGGAGGAGGTCAAGGAGGCCGGGCGCCTGGGGAGCGTTGGGGTTGTAAAAGCGCTTTCCGTCGAAGTGCTTCGGGAATTTTGACGGAGGCATTTCTGTTTTTGACACTTGACAGGTCGGTGACCTGCCCCCGACGGTTAGCCGTGGCGGATTACTAAGACGTCGCCGTCTTTGACGATGTATTCTTTGCCTTCCAGGCGCAGCAGGCCCTTCTCGCGGACTCCAGGGTAACCATTGTGATCGATCAGGGCTTGCCAGTTGACGACTTCGGCGCGGATGAATTTCTTTTCGAAATCGCTGTGGATGGCGCCGGCCGCTTTCACTGCGGTGCTGTGCATAGGGATGGTCCAGGCGCGAACTTCGGTTTCGCCCGCGGTCAGGAAGGACATCAATCCTAACACTCCGTATGTGGCTGCGATCAGACGATCGAACCCGGATTCTTTCAAGCCGTAACTGGCCAGGTATTCGCGAGCCTCGTCCGCGGACAGCTCGGCCAGTTCGGCCTCGATCTTTCCACAGATCGCGGTGACGGCAGTGTGGGTGCGTCCCGCCAGCGGTCCTCTGCGGTATTCTTCTTCGATCTCGTGCATGCGGCCGGCATCTTTTTCGCCGATGTTGAGCACGAAGAGCATGGGCTTCTTGGAGAGGAACTGAAAACCGCGGATGAGCTTTTCTTCGTCGGGTGTAAGCTCAAGCGTGCGCAGTGCGACATTCTGCTCCAGCGTTGACTTGCAACGCTCGAGTAGTGCGTATTCATGATCCAGCTCCGAGCTCTTGATTTTCTTGCGATCCTTGTCCAGGCGTTCCAGGCGTTTCTCCACGACTACGAGATCGCTCAGGATCAGCTCCATTTCGACGTCTTCCAGATCGCGGAGCGGATCGACAGAGCCTTTCTCATGCGGCACGGTATCGCTTTCGAATAATCGCAAGACGTGCGCCAGGGCGTCGGCGACGCGCATGCTGGCCAGGTAACCGGGGTCGCGGAGGGCTTCTTTGGAAACTGCCGGGAAGTCGAGATATTCGACGGTAGCGTGCGTGATTTTCGGCGGCTCGAAGATTTTTGCGAGCGCGTCGAGCCGCGCGTCCGGGACTTTGGCGACACCGACGCGCGCTTCCATCACGCCCACGCGCGTCGATTCGTGTACGCCCGTTAGGATCGTGAACAAAGATGTCTTGCCTACCATCGGCAGGCCGATAATTGCCGTCTTCATGGAATGTTCGAGTTTAGCGAATTACAGGGGGACCTCGACTAGCGTCAGGATCTCCTGGAGAATTCGCTCGGTAAGCTCCGCGCTGCGCTGAGCGAGCGAGGCGCGTGCGTTGATGGCGATGCGATGTGCGAACACAGGAACTGCGAGGCGCTTGATATCGTCCGGAATTACATATTCGCGGCCTTCGACCAGCGCGAGCGCTTGAGTTGCGCGGTAAAGAGCTTGAGCGCCGCGCGGGCTGACGCCGAGCGCTAATGATTCATGCGCGCGAGTCTTCTCGACGATGGCCAGCATGTAATCGACAAGGGCTTCATCCACGGTCACGCGGCTCACTTGTTCCTGCAGATGCAACAGTTCTTCGGAGGATAGAACTGCAGGGGCGCTTTCGCGGTGGATGCCATCGGTGTTCCGCAAAATTTCGCGCTCGGCATCGCGGTCGGGATAACCGATACGGAGGCGCATCAGGAAACGGTCAAGCTGGCTCTCGGGCAGTGGATAAGTCCCGTGATGCTCCACCGGATTTTGAGTCGCCATGACCATGAAGGGTTGCTCCAATGGGTAGGAGCGGCCTTCGATCGTCACCTGCACTTCGTTCATGGCTTCGAGCAGAGCCGATTGGGTTTTGGGAGTCGCGCGGTTTATTTCGTCGGCCAACAGGAAATTCGTAAAAACCGGACCTTGTTTAAACTCGAACTCCTGGGTGTGGGCATTATATATGGTCACACCGAGCACGTCGCTGGGGAGCATGTCGCTGGTGGACTGCAAGCGGTGAAAGCGGCAATTTACTGCTTTGGCAAGGGCTTGCGCGAGCGTCGTCTTGCCGACACCGGGTACGTCTTCAATGAGAAGATGGCCTCGGGCCAGCAGGCAAACGACCGAGAGGCGGACGACTTCCGGCTTTCCGCGGATGGCGGTGTTAAGCGACACCTCCAGCTCTCCTAGTTTCGATAGCGCCCCCGGCGCGGCAACCATTACTGTCATTGTAGCGTGTTGAAGCATTTTCTTCTCCTGAGACGACAAAAGCAACGGTTTGTGTAATTAGATCGACATTCGGGGGATGGAGTTCCGGGCTCAAGTTCTAAGGCGATGAATCCAGGGGGCGCGCAACCGTTGGCGGTGCAGAAAACCTGCGGAAGCGAGGTGCCGGTAACGGTTTGGTAACGGTTGTTTTGTTCGTAAGTTATTGATTTTGCTATTGTTCCTTTTTACGAATCCCGCTACCATGGGACGACTTTTGAATCTAAGCCAAAAGGAGATCTAATCATGAAGAAAGTACTCGCAGCGATGTTCGTAATTGGGATCGGCGTGGCTAGCGCCGCTTCGTCCTACCACGTGACTCTTTATAAGCCGACCACCGTAAATGGCACTCAACTGAAGGCCGGTGAGGTTAAAGTTGAACTGCAGGGCGACAAGGTCGTATTCAAGCAGGGCAAGACCTCCGTCGAGTCCAATGTGACGGTGCAGAACGGGAATCAGAAGTTCGACTCTAGTTCTGTAGGCTACAACGGCGATACCCCGAACCAGTTGCAAGAAATCCGCTTGGGGGGCACTTCCACAAAGCTCCTTTTTGACTCGGGTTCGAAGACCGCAGCGGCCGCAGACGGCAGCCGCTAGTTTTTCGGACAGTGACCGGTCTTGAAGAGCGGCCTTGTTGAGACCTCGGTTCCGCTCGGTCGAGACCGGCAACTGTCCGGATCGTTCTCTTGTGCCACACTGAATTTATCGTGGAAGCGTGGGAATCCATCGCCGAGCGGAAGATTCAGGAGGCGATCGAAGCGGGTGAGTTCGACAACTTGCCGCACCGAGGCAAGCCGATTCGAATCGAAGCGAACCCGTTTGAAGATCCGACCCAGTGGATGGCGCATCATCTGCTCCGTGTCAACGGGTTTGCGCCAGCCTGGATCGAAGAAGCTAGCGAGATCGACCGCATCACAACAAGCCTGCTGGACGATATCGCTAACAGCCGCCAGCGGCACGCTACGGATCCCCCCGATTGGCAGCGTGCCCGCGACGGCTTTCGTCAACGCCTCGATGAAATTAATCGACGGATTCTAGCTTACAACCTGAAGTGTCCGTCGGTACAGTTTCAAAAACGCTTGGTGGAACTACCGTGACATGCTGCTCGCGAAGCCTCTGAATCCGGCTGGTTTTATGGAGAGCGGTCTGGTAGTAGCTGTTAAGCAGAGTTCGAAATCGCTAGTACCCTTGTGGAATCTCGAGATGTGGTTTCGGATTGTCTGGATTTTGGAAATGGGCAAGCCGGGAGTCTTGCCCTACGATGGTTTGCGGATGTAACCGTAGCGAAGGTTGTTGCGCGATGGACCCGCCGTTTCGTATTCGGCCTTTGCTTCGGCGAAGTGGTCGGGCTTCTCCAGGAATGCTTGCTTGTTGAAATTGTAGAGGCGCACTGAATTCCCGCCGAAGATGGCGTTCTTTACTGGGCCGTCCGCGGGGCCGAGTGGTTTGAAGCCGTGCTGCTTTTGCATGTCGTCGGGGATTTCCAGGCGGCGCAAGCCTTCGATCTGCCATTGCGGCGACCCGGTCCAGACCGCATCGGTTCCCCAGACTACGTGGTCCGAGCCGAGGCCACGGATCAGCGTTCCTAACAAGGCAGCGGCCAGGCGGGGTTGCACGACTGTGCTGAATGCGAAGAGTTGGCCGAGATCGGCGTATACGTTCGTTACTCCGTGCTTGGCGGGGATCTCGGCGAGATCGGTCACCCAGGAGATGCGGCCCTGCTTGTCCCATTCGACCATGGCTACGGCCGGGTCGCCGCCTACGTGCCGGTATCCGGAATGGTAGATCACGAAGTTGAGCTGCGGCCAGTCCTTCGCGGCTTTGCCGACATCGCGGACATCGGCGTATTCGGCGAGGCGTGGAAAGCGCTGCTCTGTGCTCGGCGGGTACAGTCCTTTGTGGATGCAGACGTTCTTGATTCCGGCTTTGGCGAACCGCTCGTACGCGGGATACATCAGCTTTTCATCGTCGAGGTGATAGGGGTGCTTGCTTAGATCTTTGTGCGTGTTGTCGCCGACGGTGTAGCCTTTCCAGGAGTCGGGCTTGAACTCGGCGATGGCGCGATCGATGCCTTCGAGCCAGCCTGGATAACCGGGGGTGATGGTGAAGTGTGCCAGCATGCGGCGCGAGCCGGCTTTCCCGTTCAGTTTCGTTCGCGTTTGGAAAACCATTTCGTTGGTGAGGAACCAGTCGTCGGGGATTTCTGACGGGGCGTTGCTGATGAGGGCGATTTTCGTGTCGCTGTCGAGGTAGATCTCCTTGAAGTAGTTGTCGTACTTGAGATCGTCGACGGTCTGCGGCTTGTCGCCGATTTCTTTGTTCCAACCGGCTTTGCCGACAGCTTCGCGCATCCTCGCGAAACCGACTAGTTTCGTGTCGTCGCGAAGGAAGTGCGTGTGGCCGTCGAGGATGAACTGGTTGGAGAGAGCCTTGGCGCGTTGGTTCGCCAGTTCCGGCGTTTGGGCTTCGAGCGGCGTGGCATCGAACAGTTCACCGTAGACGGCGTTCATGACGACGAAGGAGGCTGCCATTCCGGAGGCGGTTTCGAAGAAGCGGCGGCGGGTCAGGCCTTGTTTCCTGGCGATGTCCTCGGCCATGTCGATTAGGCGGGTTTCGACTTCCTTTTGTTGGGTGCTTTGTGGCGTGGGGAAGTATTCGTCGCTGGAGACGACTTGGGTTGGGACCGGGGAAGGGAAGGCGGCTTCTTCGGCGGGGAGGAGTTGGGCTAGTTCTTCGTCGGATAGGAAGTTCATTGGTGCGGCCTCTTTATAATTTTACTGGCAGGTCGGTGACCTGCCCCACTTGGCTTGTATCCTGGTAAGCGTGTCTGGGACATCTAAACTTACGGCGCACACTTCCGCGGCTGGTTGAGCTTCGAAGCTCAGTCCAAAGTTGTTGGACAAGGTGCTCGCTCAGATCCCACGCTGGGCGAACGAGAATGTGCTCGTTGGGTTTGATACCGCCGACGATGCCGGCGTGTACAAGCTGACGCCGGAGTGTGCCCTGGTGCAGACCGTCGATTTCTTTACTCCCATCGTGGATGATCCTTATACGTTCGGAGCTATTGCGGCTGCTAATTCGCTCAGTGACGTTTATGCGATGGGTGGCCGGCCGATTACGGCGCTATCGATTCTGGCTTGGCCGTCGAAGGGCGATCCCGATGAACTGGTCCAGATCCTAAAAGGCGGTGCGGAGAAGATTCATGAGGCTGACTGCGCGCTGGTTGGCGGGCACAGCGTGGCGGATAACGATATTAAGTTTGGATACTCGGTGACTGGCCTGGTTCATCCGGATCGAGTGAAGGCCAATGCTGGGGCGCGCGTTGGGGACGCACTCGTGTTGACCAAGCGGATTGGGACTGGGGTGATTTCGACGGCGCTGAAGCGGGGGATTGCGAAGGATTCCGATGTTGCGGGGGCTACTGAGTCGATGTTGCTCCTGAACCGGTCTGCTTGTGAAGCGATGTTGCGATTTGATGTGCATGGGTGTACCGACGTCACTGGATTCGGGTTGATTGGGCATGCGCGCGAGATGGCTGTGGCTAGCGGGGTGACTCTTGAGATTGATGTACGGGCGGTACGGTATTTGCCGGGGGCGGTGGATTATGCGCGGGCCGGGGCGATTCCTGGGGGGTTGAATAATAATCGGGAGTTTGCGGGGTCGTGTGTCGAGGGCGAGGCTGGGGATTTGTTGTTTGATCCGCAGACTTCCGGTGGGTTGTTGATTGCGCTGCCGGAGGGGGATGTGGCGGGGTTGGAGAAGGCTTATGAGGGGGCTTATAGGGTGGGAAGGGTCACGGAAAGAGGAAGGAAGCCTATTCGCTTGATTTAAGAACAAACCTCCGGTTTGTCTTTTTTGACAAGCCGGAGGCTTATCCTACAGGAACAAGAAACTACTTGGCGTCGGGCGTGATGCCGCCTTGTTGCGCGGCGGCGGCTTTCGCGGCCTTCATCTTTTTGGTGTCTAGAGATTTTTGGACCCAGCCGTCGGCTACTTCGATATCTTTCTTGTATTCGTCGATCGTGTCATCCAGATCGGCGCGCTCTCGGATGAGCAGGTTCATGTAGGCCATGGCATCGTCATAGTCTTTGTCGATGTCCATCGCTCGCTGCAGGTTCTTGATACCATCCTCGACGATCGCGCTGTACTTTTCTTTCAGCTCGGCCTTGACCTTTTTGTCCTTCAGCGGGCCAGGTTCTTCGGGCTTCATGCCCAGGTCGGCGCGCGCTTTCATCCAGTTGGCGTACCACTTCACCCAATCGATGACCCCCAGGCTATAGAAACCCTCTTTGTTCTGCGGATCGGCGGCGATGAGCTTCAGGTACCATTCCTTGGCTTCGTCCAGCTTTTTGATCTTGGCATCCAGGTCGGGCATGCCTTGGGCCTGCTGATAGCTCAAGGATGCGAGCGATGCCAGCGCAGTCTGGTCGTTGGGGTTCTTCTCCAGGACCTTCATGAACTCTTCCTTAGCCTGCTTGGCGAGCTGGAGATTCTCCGGCGATTCCGCGCCGGGGATGTACTGGCTCATATATGCCGTCGCCAGGTACAAGCGGCCCATCGAACTGGTCGGATCCAGCGCCACGGAGTTCTTGAAGTACTCGACTGCGTCCGGATACTTGGCGCTCTTGTAAGCCTGGATGCCACGGTTGAGCTGATCGCGGGACTTCAGCTTGTCGCAGCCAGTCGCGAACAAAATCAGGAGCCCGATTCCCAATGCAAGAACTTTGCTCTTCATAGTCGTTACTGTCCGGCCTCGATTTTCGGCGTCATCAATCCGACCTTGTCCATCTGAGCGCCCTTGGCGATGTCGATCGCCTTGGCTACGGTCTCATAGTCCAGATCCGGATCACCCTTGACGAAGACCACGCGTTCGGCGCGCGTCTTGAAGATATCTTCCAGCCGAGCCCCGAGCTTCTGCTCGTCGGTATCCTCGTTGTTGAGATGCATCTTCTTGTCCTTGTCGATGATGATCACAACGGTGCGGTCCTGGTCGGGCGGCTTTTGGTTCTTCTCGGGCGGTTGAGGCGCCAAGGCCTCGAGACCGTGCGGCGTCAAAGGCGTAATGACCATGAAGATGATCAGAAGCACCAGAAGGACGTCGATCAGGGGCGTTACGTTGATGTCGGCTCTCGGCCCACTGCCAGGGCCACCCACTGCCATTGACATAAGAAGTACCTCGTTCCTTAATTCTTTCTAGACTACTGTCCCGTTCCGCCGCCGGGTTCAGGCGCCTTGGCCTTCGTTGCGTCGGGAATTTGTTCCGTGATGAGTCCGATCTGGTCGACGCCGGCCGCGCGCACATTGTCCACGACGTCTTCCACGGCGCCGTAACGCGCGCGGGCGTCGCTCTTAATGAAAACCACCTTGTCGGGCTTGTTGGTCAGTAGATCTTTGACTTTTTCCGGGAGCTGATCCACCGGGACACGAAGATTGCCGGGGCTGAGGAAAACGGAGCCATTGCGGGTTACCGAGATCAGCACGGCATCTTCTTTATCCGCGGCCTGCATGGTGATCGGATTCTTGGTTCGCACCAGATCGATCGGTTGGCCCTTGGTGAGCATGGGCGTGATAACCATGAAAATGATCAGCAGCACGAGCATAACGTCCACCATGGGAGTGACGTTGATGTCAGCTACGGGCGGCGGAGCTTTCTTTTTTTCCATAATGCTAACTCCTTAGGTTGCGGGGAGTGGGGTGTGGGTTGTAACCGACACCCCCTTCTCCACGATTCAACTCGCTTCGCTCAGAACTTACTTTGCGGCTGCGGCGCGTTGTGTGCGCTTCAGGAAGTAGTCGATCAATTCCGAGCTGGAATTGCCCATCTCGACGTCAAATGCTTCAATCCGGTTGGTGAAGTAGTTGAACATCCAGACGGCGGGGATGGCGACGAACAGGCCCACGCAAGTGGTGACCAAGGCTTCGGAAATACCGCCGGCGACGGCGCCGAGACCAGTGGACTTCTGCGTCGAAATTCCCTTGAACGCGTTGATGATGCCGACGACGGTTCCGAACAGCCCGACGAACGGGGAAGTGGAACCGATGGTCGCCAGACTGCTGACGCCGCGCTTCAGCTCGGCGTGCACAATGGCTTCAGCACGTTCGAGGGCGCGGCGGGAAGCTTCAATTTCCTCGCCGGATATCTCCCGGCTTTCCTGGTGTGCACGAAACTCCTGAAGACCTGCGACGACCACTTTGGCCAGATGGCTCTTGTTATAGCGGTCGGCAATCTTGATAGCTTCGTCCAGCTTGCCTTCGCGCAGGGCTCCAGCGACGGCGGGAGCGAACTGGCGCGACTGTTTGCGAGCGCCGTTGTAGGCGATCAAACGGTCGATCATGACTCCGATGGACCAAGCCGACATCAGGAACAGTACGATGACGACGATTCTGGCGGGCCATTTCATCGCGTCCCACATGCTCCGGATATCGAAATTGACGGCTTGTTCCTGCAAAAGCATGAACGACCAAACTTGCAATTGTAAAAACATTCTTTCTCTCCTGCGAGTTGAATTTACTGACTATTGGCTTAACGTAAAATTGACATCGATCTGGGTGACGACTTCCACCGGCTCTCCATTGAGGAGGGTCGGCTTATACTGCCATTGCGAAACAGCCTGCCGCGCAGCTTCGACCAACAGGGGATGGCCGGTAACCAACTGTAGGTTTTGGATAGTGCCGTCCTTGCCGATGATTGCGGTAAAGCGAACGACGCCCTGAATGCGGGCGCTCTTGGCGAGCTGCGGGTATACCGGAGTGACCTTGCGAATCAGGTTGGCGGCTTGTACTTGTCCGCCGACGCGGATGCGCTGGGGCGTGGCCGGTTTCTCTTCCTTCTTTACTGGTGGAGGCGGCGGCGCGGCCGTAGGCACCGAGCCGATGATTCCACCGAGTGTTCCGCCGAGTGCGCCGCCGGGTACGCCACCCGGCACTCCGCCCACTACGCCGGAGCTGGAAGGCGGAGGCAGTTCCTCTTCCTTGATGTTGGCGATTTCTTTCGGAATCGTCTTCGGAGCCATCAGTTTGCCGGCGTCAAACTGGCGTGGGATCACCTTCACGACTTTCGGAGCTGCCGGCGGAGGCGGTGGAGGAGGTGGCGGCGGAGGCGGAGGCGCCACCAGGAAGCTGGTAAGCTGCGCACGGGGCAGCGTATCTGTAAAAATCAGGGGAATCAGAATCAAGACGATGATGATCAGGACCTGGCCCATGAAGGACATGAACACGGTCCATGGTTTGTGCGTCTTCGCTGTTCCCTCTACAAACGTTTGCTCAAACATATACTCACCTTCTCCCCAAAAACTTACCAGTGCCCCTCAAGGGCAGAAATCATCATACCTCTCTTGCCGCCTATTTAACTTTGGCGGTCCCCCGACGTACAGGTTCCTTGGAGGCGCTGGCCGGAGATGGTCCGGACTGCTTGCGACCCTCCAGGAAATTATGCCAGAAGATCAGAATCGGGCTGGCAACGAAAACCGACGAATATGTTCCAACGATGATGCCGCACACCAGCGCGAAAGAGAATCCGTTGAGAACTTGACCGCCGAACAGGAACAGCGCCAGAGCAGTGAGGAGAGTCAATCCTGAAGTCAGGACGGTTCTGCTCAGCGTCTGGTTCACGCTCAGATTCACGATCGGTTCGAGCGATTCGCGGCGAAGGATCTTCAGGTTCTCGCGAATGCGGTCGAAGGTGACGATGGTGTCATTCATCGAATAACCGACCAATGTTAGCAGAGCGGCGACGACAGTCAAAGAAATTTCTTTGTTGAACAGCGAAAAGAGTCCGATGGTGATGATGGTGTCGTGGAAAACGGCGATCACCGCCGCTACGCCATAGATCCATTCAAACCGGAACGCGATGTAAACCAGCATCCCGCCGAGCGCGTAAAGCACCGCGAGAATAGCCTGATGCTGGAGTTCGGCGCCGACTTTGGGGCCCACCACCTCGGTGTTGATAATAGCGAATGGCTCCGGATAGGTCTCCTGCTTAAGGACATTCACGACCTGCGGCGTAACACCGGAAACGGAGGATAGTTCGTCGAGGTTCCGGATGAGGCCCGAGTGATTCTTGCGGTAGTCCATGATGTTGGAGGCCAAATCATGAAGCTGCTGATCGGACAGCGCGACGCCGGCGGCTTGGAGCGGATCGCGGAGGCGGTTGGCCAGTCCATCAGTACCACCAGAGTTGATATTGAACTTGCCGTTAGCGGGCTGTCCGAAGGCGGCGGTGAGACTGTCGACGATGGTCTGGCGCGCGGCTTGGAGAGCCACGTCGTCGCGGACGTCGGTACCGATGATGTCGTTGGGCTTACCGGACTCTTCCTGTACTTCCACGGGCAACTTCCCCGCAAGCGCGGCGCGTACTTTCTCAACGGGAGGCCGTTGGACGAACGTCACCGTGACGAGCGCACCTCCTCGAAAATCAATGCCATAGCGTGGTCCCCCTCTGATCGCCAGGCTCACCAAACCAGCCGCCGTGAGGATGAGCGAGAGGATAATGAAGGGCCATTTCTTGCCCAGAAAGTCGTAGTTGGTGTTCTTAAATAATTCCATGCACTCAATCGCAGAGGCGGCATCTAGTAGGTATAGACACCAGCCAGCGGGAACGAGTTCCCGCGGTTAGTTAGCGGTCGTGAATCGCAGGCCTGCGGCTAACCCACCTTGGCAGACCAGACTTCCGACCTCTTAAATGCTCAAAGCCGTTACCTGGCGTTTGCCGGACAGCTCAAAATCGAAAATGGTCTTGGACACGAAGACCGCCGTAAACATGTTGGCGATCAAGCCGATCACCAGGGTGACGGCGAAGCCCTTTACCGGTCCAGTACCAAAAATAAATAGAAACGCACAAGATACCACGGTGGTAACGTGCGTGTCGACAATGGTCAAGAAAGCCTTACTGAAGCCGGCGTCGACTGCGGCAATCACCGCCTTGCCGGCGCGCAACTCTTCGCGGATGCGCTCGAAGATGAGGACGTTCGAATCGACCGCCATGCCAATGGTCAAAATGACCCCGGCGATGCCGGGCAGCGTTAAGGTGGCGCTGAAGTAGCTCAAGGCCGCGACCAGGATGACGGCGTTCAGAATCAAGGCCAGGGTGGCATTGATGCCGGAGCGGCGATAGTAGAAGAGCATGAAGAAGACCACGGCCACCAGGCCGGCGATGCCGGCGCGAAAGCCTTCCCGGATGGAGTCGGCGCCGAGCGAGGGTCCGACGGTCCGTTCTTCCGAGTAAACGATGCCAGCCGGAAGTGCGCCGGCGCGAAGATTCAGCGCCAGATCGGATGCTTCTTCTTGACTCGCCGCGCCGGTGATTCGACCCGTGTCGCTGATGCGGCTTTGGATGGTAGGAGCACTGATCACCTGGCCATCAACTACGATTGCCGCGCGATTGCCGACGTTCGCCTCGGTGTAGCGCGCGAAACGCTTGGCGGCGTCTTGGGTGAGAACGAAATTCGTTTCCCAACGGGTCATTTCTCCCTGCGTGGGATTGGCGTCACGAATGTCGGTTCCGCGGACCACGGGGCTACGAGAAACGAGGTACCAACTTTGCTGGCCGCCACGAATGACGGTCGGGACAAGCTTGGTGTTTAGAGGCAGAATTCCGCCGTGTTTTGAAAGACCTTCTTCCTTCGAAGTGAACGGTCCGTCCTTCACTTCGTCCCACTCCAATACGGCTTGGGTCTGGAGCAGGGACTTTACGTGTGCGGAATCGTCGACGCCGGGAAGCTGAACCAGCAGCTCGGCCTCGGCATTGCTGCGGCCGGTGGGCTGGACGGAGGATTCGGTCAATCCCAGGCCGTTGATCTTGCGCTCGATGGTCGCCATGGTCTGGGTCATGGTGTCGTGTTTGAGCTTCAATGCTTCAGTGGGCTTTACGGTGAGCCGGTAATCGGAGGAATTCACGCCGACCAGCACCCAGTCGCCGAAAGTCTCGTTGACCGCGCCCCGGAATGCGGCGCTCTTGGCAACGGGAATGCCTTTCACGTTGATCTCGACTTTGTCGGCGTCTTCGAGCCGGCTCGGGTCGTTGCGATCTATCGAGTTGTAATCGATGCCATCCTTCTTGAGCTCGTCCTTCATGCGCTCGATGGTATTGTCGGCGTAGGCCTTGAAGGCATCCTGCAGCTGCACGGTCATCAGCAATTGAGTGCCGCCGCTGAGATCGAGACCCAGACGAATGTTGTGCTTCCAGTTGGCGATCAGCTCATCCTTGGATTTGGGAAGCCCGATGATCCCGTAGATGCAGACCAGGATGATCACCAGGATGATTCCGGCTTTGATTTTGATGTTCCGTTTCATTGGTTCGTTGGTTCTCGTCTCTCGCTTTCCTGGTTCTCATGGCGTGCATTACGTCATAAGAAACAGGACTGGAGTCGCGTTCTAAGTTTTCTTCTCTTCCGTAACCAGACCTGACACCGAACTTCGTGCCACCTGCAGTTTAATGTTGTCCGGCTTGACCCTGAGTATCAGCGTATCATCATTGTTGATCGTGAC
>Ga0335082_10004772_pt1 | contig 14805 bp, 9 predicted proteins | sample Lox_Sample_41_FD_206718 | JGI IMG/M metagenome (GOLD analysis project Ga0335082, IMG submission 206718) | Soil microbial communities from Loxahatchee National Wildlife Refuge, Florida, United States - Lox_Sample_4.1 | ecosystem: Environmental > Terrestrial > Soil > Wetlands | place: USA: Florida...
GCCGACGTTGAAAGATACGAAGCGCAATCGGCAATCAGCTTGATTTAAGTCAATGAGATCGCGGCTTACCGCACGCGAGAGTTCAGCGTCGGCCGACATACCGTCTTGCTGCGCGTGCGCGCATGGTGGCGATACAATTCAAGCTTGTGCAACATCCGTTTCTCGCCGGGCCCGCGGCGGGAGCGTGTAATCCGTTGCGTCGCGCGGCATCGCGGCCGATTGCTATCCCAATCATGCAAACAGAAACACGAGGAGGAAATCCGTGAAATCGATGCAGCTAATTCTGGCGACCGCGCTGGCGATCGGAGCGGGCATAGGCGCCGCGCGCGCCGATGGCGAGACCATCGCCGTCTTCACCAAGAACCAGACCAACCCATTCTTCCAGAACGTGCGCGTCGGCGCCGCCAACGCAGCCAGGCAGATGGGAGCCTCGGTCATCCAATACGTGCCGACCAAGCCCGACAGCATTCCCGAGCAGATGAGCCAGGTCGAGGACGTCATCGTCAAGAAGCCGAGCGCGATCGTGTTCACGCCGGTCGACTACAAGGCGTTGATCCCCAGCGTCGAGAAGATGAACGCCGCCGGCATCCCGGTGGTCAACGTCACCGACCACATGGCGGGCGGCAAGCTCGTCTCCTATGTCGGCATTGACGACTACAAGGTCGGCGTCGCGACCGGGCAGGCGCTGATGAAGGCGCTTGGCGGCAAAGGCAATGTCATCATCATCGAGGGCGTCAAGGGCTCGCTGTCCAACCAGGACCGCACCCGCGGCCTCACCGACGCGCTGAAGGCCTATCCGAACGTCAAGCTGCTCGCCACCCAGCCCGGCAATTTCCAGCGGCTGAACGCGCTGCAGGTGATGGAAAACATGATGCAGTCGTTCCCACAGATCGACGGCGTGATGGCCGCCAACGACGCCATGGCGATCGGCGCCATCGAGGCGCTGGAAGCCGCCAACCGCAAGGCGGTCGTGGTCGGCATCAACGGCACCAAGGAAGCGGTCGACGCGGTCAAGGCGGGCAAGCTCTTGGCAAGCGGCCAGGCCGATCCTTTCATGCAAGGCTGCCTCGCCACCATGATAGCCATTCGCCATCTGCGCCATCAGGCGGTGCCGAAGGAACTGTTCCTGAAGCCGTCGGTGATCGACAAGAGCAACTACAAAGACTTCGACATGCCGGTCGAGGCGCGCGCCTGCCCGAAATGGGAGGACGTCGCGACCAACTGAGCCGGGCGACACCGTCACCGCATGACAAAGTAAGCTGCGCCGGCCGACGCGCCGGCGCAGCTTTTGTTTTAGACGCATGCCATTGTCGCGTCCGCCGAAGTCGCTATGCTGCCCGCCGCCCGCGCATTGCGGGCGCCCGGGAATGGCACATGACGGCATCGACGCGCGGCTACCGCGATCTTCACCAACATCTTGATGTCCTGCAGCAGCGCGGCCTGCTGCGCACCATCGACCGGCCGATCGACAAGGATGCCGAATTGCATCCGCTGGTGCGCTGGCAGTTCGTGGGCGGACTCGACGAGGCGCAACGCAAGGCCTTCCTGTTCACCAATATCGTCGACGCGCGCGGCCGCAAATACGACATCCCGGTTGTGGTCGGCGCCATCGCCGCCAATCCGGCGATCTACTCGATCGGCATGGACGCCAAGGTCGAGGACATCCAGGCGAAATGGGACTCGGCAATCGCCAATCCGATCGCGCCGCGGCTGGTCAACGAGGCGGTGTGCCACGAGGTGGTGATCGAGGGCAAAGACCTGCAGGGCGAAGGCTGCGGCCTCGACGCGCTGCCGATCCCGGTGTCGACGCCGGGCTTCGACTCCGCGCCGACGCTGACCGCGACCAACGTCATCACCCGCGACCCCGACAGCGGCGTGCAGAACATGGGCACTTATCGCGCCGCGCTGAAGGCGCCGGACCGTCTGGTCGTGCGCATGGCGACGCGCGTCGGCGGCGCCGGCGGCTACCAGCATTATCTGAAATACCAGAAGCGCGGCGAGAAGATGCCCTGCGCCATCGTGCTCGGCTGCTCGCCCTACGTTGCCTTCATGGGGCCGCAGAAGCTGCCGCTCGACGTCGACGAGTTCACCGTCGCCGGCGGGCTTGCCGGCGAGCCGATCAACGTGGTGCGCGCACGCACCGTGGATCTCCTGATCCCGGCGGAATCCGAAGTGGTGATCGAGGGCCTGATCGACACCGAATGGCTCGAGCCGGAAGCGCCGTTCGGCGAATCGCACGGCCACGTCGCGCTCGAGGAATTTAACATGCCGATGACGGTGACCGCCATCACCCATCGCAAGAAGCCGATCATCCCGTCCTATATCAGCCAGGTGGCACCGTCGGAGTCGAGCGTCATCAAACGCGTCGCCTATGAGCCGCTGTTCCTGCATCACTTGCGCCACACGCTGAGCATTCGCAGCGTCAAGAAGGTCAATTTGCACGAGCCGCTCACCGGCCTCTTACGCGTCCTCATTGTCACAATGGAGAAGGGCGCCTCGCGCACCGAGGTGTGGCGCGCGCTGCGCGGCGCCGCCTTTTTCAAGGCCGACTGCGGCAAGATCTGCATCGCCGTCAACGACGACATCTCCGCCGACAATGCCGATGCGCTGCTCTGGGCCATGGCCTATCGTATGAACCCGGTCGAGGACGTCGCTTTAGTGCCGCATCGGGGCCAGGGGCACGGTCCGAAGCGTGAGCATGACAACGAAGAGGATTCGACCCTGCTGATGGACGCCACCATGAAAGGCGACATGCCGCCGTTGGCGTTGCCCAAGCAGGAATACATGGAGCGTGCGCAGAAAATCTGGAACGAACTCGGCTTCGAGCCTTTGCGCCCGCAGCCGCCCTGGTATGGCTATTCTTTGGGGGATTGGCTGCCGCAATGGGACGAGGCGGCGAAACGCGCCGCTTTCGGCCGCTATCTGGAGAATGGCCTGATCAGCGCCAGGCAGAAGCGCAAGGGCCTCAAGCCGGAAACCAAATTCCGGCCGGACTCCGATGGCAATGGCAAGGCGTAAGACATGGCATTGCAAGAGCTGTCGTTCACTTACTTTCCCGACAATTATCGCTGGTCGCACGGGCTCCTGATCGGGCTCAATACGGCGCCGTGGGGCGGCGCCGAGATCGGCGAGGTCAACCGCATCGGCCTGCGGCTCAAAGACAAGGTCGGCGACGACGACGCCTGGTTCCGCGAATGGACGCGCGAGGCGCGCAAGGTCGAGGACGCGGGCCGGGCACTCGTGGCGGAAGGCCGCACCACCAGCGGCGCGCAATATCTGCAACGCGCCAGCGCCTACTATCATGTCGGCGAGCGCTTCCTGCAGCCGAAAAGCAGGGAGGGCAACGAAGCCTATATGCGCGGCGTGCAAACCTTCCGCGACGCGGCAGCGCACATCAAGCGCCCGCGCATCGAGCACGTTGAGGTACCCTATGGCGCGACCTCGCTGCCGGCGATCTTCATCCATGCCGAGCCGGCGAACGTGAGCGGCAAGACGCCCGCCATGGTGTTCTTCGACGGCCTCGACGTCACCAAAGAGATTCAATACTTCAAAGGCGTCGCCGATCTCGCCGCGCGCGGCATCGCCTGCTTGATCGTCGACGGTCCCGGCAACGGCGAGAGCATCCGCTTCCGCGACCTCTATCTGCGGCCCGACACCGAGCACTACGCCACGCCGGTGTTCGACTATCTCGCCGCGCGGCCTGAGGTCGATCCGAAGCGCATCGGCGTGATGGCGATCAGCCTCGGCGGCTACTACGCGCCGCGCGCCGCCGCCTTCGAGCAGCGCTTTGCCTGCTGTATCGCCTGGGGCGCGCAGTGGGACTACCGGAAAATATGGGCCGATCGCTTCGATCGGTTGGCGCGAGCCGACACGCCGTCATTATCCGTCGCCCATGAGCACATCGCCTGGGTGCTCAACGTCAAGACGCAGGACGAGGTGTTGAAGGCGCTGGAGCCGTTCAGGCTCGACGGCGTGGTACAGAAAATCACCTGTCCCTTCCTGATGCTGCACGGCGAGGGCGACGAGCAGATCCCGCTGCCTGAGGCGCGCAAATGTTTCGACGCCGTCGGCTCGAAGCAGAAGACCTTCAAACTTTTCACACGTGAAGAAGGGGGCTACCACCACTGCCAGATCGATAACCAGTCGATCTGCTCAGCCTATATGTGGGACTGGCTCGAGCAGATGTTGCGGCCCGCGCGTTAGGGCCGTCATCGTGCGCGACAGGCGAATTAAGATTAACGCTTCAACATAATTACCAATAGCCGTTGTGGCGGCCGCTGCAACCTTTAGTGTTTATTTTGAAAATTCATTCGCGTCTTTGGGAGCGAGACATGGCGAAGACCTGGGTGATCCTCGGCGCCGCGATGGCAATCAGTGCGGCCGCATTCACGCATTCGGCCCCTGCGTCGGCTCATGAGTGGGTGGCGCCCGCGGCATCGCACTGCTACACCGCATATTACGGCGGCGGTGGTTGCTGCAACAACTCGGCACGCGGATTGTTCACCAGCGGCGTTTTTGGCGGCTGCGGATGCGCCGTGTGGCACAATCCCGCGTACAGCTACCCTGGTTACCGGTCGGGCTACTATATGCATCCTTACGTCGGGCCTTACCACCGCCACTACTATCGCCCTTACGTACGCCACAGTCTCTACCGCTACGGTTTGTATCACCGTTACGGCGCCTACCATGGTCACCGCGTTTATCGGGGGCACCACGACAACGCCCATATGCGCCACTGGTGACGATAGCGGCGCAGTGGCGCCGACGCGCCAGCCGACAAATATCGAAGAGGCCGCCTCCATGGCGGCCTCTCGTTATTTTGGCTGACGTGACTCAAAAGGCCCCCGCGTCGAGCCAGATCTTGCCGCTGAACTTGCGCCAGAGCCGGCAGAAGCTGGCGTCTTCGCTCGAACACGCGTCACGATCGGCCGGCGCGATTCCCGTCACTGATTAGCGTGAATGTTGTTGTCCTTGATCACCTTGGCCCAGCGGGCAATCTCGCTCTTGAGATATTTTTCGCTGGCGGCCTCGGTGCGCAGATCTTTCGGGAACGCCTCGACGCCTGTGTCGTGCCACAGCTTGAGGACCTCCGGATCGTTGGCGACATCGTTGACTGCGGCGTTCAACGTCTTGATCACCGCATCCGGTGTTTTCGACGGGGCAAACAGTCCCTGCCAGTAGTAGATCGCGAATTTCGGCCCGAGCAGGTCGGCTATGCTGTCGGCATGAGGAAATTCCGGCATCTTGCCTTTCTGCGTGACGCCATAGGCCTTGAGCTTGCCGGCCTTCACCAGCGGCAACATTTGCTGCGGCGTTCCGATCATGAAGTCGACATGGTCACCGAGAAGGTCGGTCACCGCCGGCGCGCCGCCGCGATAGGGAATCTCGTCGAACTTGAGGCCGGTTTCCTGCGCGAACAGCCGTGACGTCAGATGCCCGGTGGTGCCGAAGCCCGGCAGTGCTTCCTTCAGATGCTCCTTCTTCATCAGCGCCATGAACTCCTTGAGTGAGTTTGGCGCGAGATTTGGACGCGCGACCAGGACCAGCGGATTGCGGTTGATCATGATCACCGTCTTGAAGTCCTTGACGGTGTCGAACGGCAAGGACTTGAACAACGTTGGATTGGCGGAAATCTGCAGATTGTGCAGCAGCAGCGTATACCCGTCCGGTTCCGACTTGGCGACCTTGTTGGAGGCGATGATGGTGCTGCCGCCGGTCACGTTCTCAACGATGAAGTTCTGCTTGAACTTCTTCGAAAGATGATCGGCGACCAAGCGTGCGAGCTGATCGGTTGGCCCGCCGGCCGGATAGGGCACGACGATGGTGACGGTGCGGTCTGGATAGGCCGCGGCGGCCGGCCCGGCGAACGCTAAAATGCCAAGCGCGCTTAAGACGATGGCAGCAATGCGCCTCATGTTCGTTCCTCCCTGAATTATGATTTTGGGAGGAAGCTTACCTCTCGGGAATGACCGGCAACAAGAGGTATGGCGCCTTGTCGGACGCAAAGTGCAGCATGTTGCGGCAGGCGAAGATGCGGGGCGGCCGGTCGTCCGGGTCGATGTGCAGGAAGGGCCCGACGCCTTTCATCGGATACGGCGCGTTCGGCAGCGCGGCGTCCTTGCCGTCCACTTCGTAGTCCCTGCCGCGCACGGTCAATGCGAGGCGATAGCCGGGCGGAACCACGATGCTGGTCGGCCAGATTTCGATATCGAGTTCGACCGGCTCGCCGGGCTTGAGCGGCCAGGCTTCGTCGTGCGAATGCCAGGGCCGGTAGGGCAGCGATTTTTTCGGGTCGAGCTTGCGCTGTGAAGCGCGCAGCCAGCCGAGGCCGACCGGTGTGCGCGGATCATTCGACCCTATGAAAGTGATTTCTTTGCCGGCAGGGTCAAAAAGCCGCAGCACCAGGAAGAGGTCGGCATCCGTGGTCTCCGACGAGACCCAAAGTTTGGCGGTGACCGGGCCGGTGACCTCAAGCGCCTTTTCTGACTGCGGCAGACGGAATGTGAGGCCGTCGCCGCTCGTCTCGTAGTGCAACACGGTCGTGTTCTCGGGCGCGTTCGTTGCAAGCTCGAGCCCATCCGGCTGCAGAAAATATTTCGTCCATTGCGTGCGGGCGAGCGGCCATTCGTTTTCGGCACGCAACACGAACTTCTCGCCCGGGTGGCGGATGTTGAGCGACACGCGCGGTTGTTTACTCCAGGTGTCCTCGCCTTTGAGAAAATGGTCGAAGAAGCGTTTTTGCAAAGCTTCGCCGTAACTAGAATAGAAATGCGTGAAGTGGGTGTCGCCGTGCACCTCCAGCCATTTCTGCTTGGAGCCGGCGGCGAGCCAGCCTTCGAAATTACCGCGCGTGTGCAGACCGACGCCGCCCCAATTGGCGGCCGACAGCATGGGCGCCTGGATGTTTTCATACACGGCGGTGCGCGCCGCGTAGTAATCGTCGCGCAAGCGATGACGCTTGGCCTCGCCCGGCGTGTCGGCGCAAAGTTTTGCCAACTGTTCCTTCGGCAGCGTCTCGGGTCCGGCGACCGGCTCGCCGGTGACTTTGCTTTTGGCGCCGCGGTCGCCGACGCCATGCTGCACGCTCGCCACCTGACGCGGATGCCAGCTGCTCAGAAAATCGCACAGGATACCGCCATGCCTGGCGAGCTCGCGGTAATAATCGGACGAGCCTTCCCACATGCACAGCGCGGCAAGGTGCGGCGGATTGAGCGCGCCTACGTTCCATTGATTCATCGCGTAATAGGAAATGCCGTTGATGCCGACTTTGCCGTTGCTCCAGGCTTGCGTGCCGGCCCACTCGACGCATTCATAGAGGTCCTGCGCCTCGCGTGCCGACCAGACGTCGAGAAAGCCCGGCGAACGCCCGGCGCCGCGCGAATCGACGCGCACGCAGGCGTAACCGTCCGGCACCCATTTCTCCGGATCGACCAGTTCCCAGTTCTGATATTTGTTGCTTGAGCCTTCGAGCACATTGGGCGCCGACTTGATCACGCGGCCCCACTGGCTCGGGTAGCCTTCCTGGAACGACAGGCCCTTGGCGTAGGGACCGTAGCTGAGGATGACGGGGTATCTCCCGCCGCCGACCGGCCGGTAGACGTCGGCGCGCAGCACGACTCCGTCATCCATTTTGATCGGCGCATCCCAATTGATCTGCATGTTGTCGCGGATTTCGGATTTCTCGTCAGTCATGTGTTGTCCTTGGGCGGCAGACGCTTGATCGTCTTTCTTTCTTGAGGGGCGGCATCCAGTCAACGGGCCGGCCGGATCGCGGGCGCGGCTTTCGTTTGACATAAACGAGGCTCAAAGGCGCGTCCCCCCGTTATTGTTTCTTTATCCTACATACTCAGGCAATCCTCGTCGCGACGAGCAGACAATCTACGCGCACAAACCTCTTCCCTTACGACCCTTTGGTGTGCAAGAATAATAAGTGCCAGGGCGGCAGGGGGTGACAGTGCGGTCGCAACCTCGGTGGCGTGAAGAATACCGCGGCGGCAGCGCGGAAGCCGAGCGGCTCGAATTTGAGAAGCTTGCGCGCGACATCATGCGCGTGCAGATCGACAACCGCGCCTCCAGCCACGCAGCCGCGATCCAGCGCGGCTTCCACGCCAAGATCGACGTCGGCGTCACCAACGCCAAGCTGCGTATTATGGCCGACGTGCCGGCGCAGTTTCAGGTCGGCTACGTCAAGCCGGGCGTCGAATATCCGGCGATCGCGCGCCTTTCCAACGCGAACGGCGCGGCGCGCGCCGACGCCAAGCGCGACATGCGCGGCCTCGCGGTCCGCATCAAAGTCTCCGACCAGGAATTTCATGACCTGCTGGCGACCAATTCGCCGGTGTCGCACGCCCGCGATGCACGCCAGTTTGTCATTTTCGCCAGAGCCATGGCGGGCTCGAAGCTGCTGCTTCTGCCGCGCTTGATTTTCGGCGTCGGCCCGTTCGAGGCGATCCGCATGTTCCGCAACGTGCTGCGGGCGTCGCGGCGGCAGACGCGCAGCCTCGCGCTCGAGGGATATTGGAGCCGCGGCGCAGTGCTGTGGGGCGAGGCGCCGGCCCGCTATCTCTGGCGTCCGGCGAATGCCGCGGCCGGTGCGCCCGATCCTGCAAAAACCGATCCCGACTATCTGCGTCACGAATTCGCCGACCGCCTGCGCAAGGGCGATGTCGCGTTCGATCTCTGGCTTCAAGCTTACGTCGACGAGCAGCGGACGCCGATCGAAGACGCCGCGATCGAGTGGACGGAAAAGGCCAGTCCACCGGTGCGGGTCGCGACACTGACGATCCCGCAACAAGATATCGATTCGGCGGAGGGCCGCGCTGCCGAACGGCTGCTCGATCAGATGGCCTTCAGCCCCTGGCACACGACGGCCGAGTTCCGTCCGCTCGGCAATCTCAATCGCGCGCGCAAGACGGTCTACGATACCAGTGCGGCGCATCGGTTCGGCTATAAGTTTCTCGAGGTGCCGCCGCTGCGCAACCGGATTGTGCTGGGCATCGCGACCGTGATCTTCAAAATCCTTAACCGCTTCGTGCCCTGGTACAAATTCGGCTGGCATGTCGCGCTGCTTAATCTCTCGGTACTACGCGAGGAATTGCGCGCCAAGAACCTCATCGATACCGAAAAGCGCGAGGCGCCGCCGAAGCCCGTGCCGGTGCCGCCGTCGGTGCCTGAAGTCGTGCGCACCATGCGTACCTTCGACGGCACATACAACGACCTGTCCGACCCGAAGATGGGCGCGGATGATTCTACCTTTGGCCGCATGATGGCTCCGAAATACCGGCCCGAGAGTTTCGACTTACCCGATCCGATCCTGGTCAGCCGCGAGTTGATGTTCCGCAAGGCGTTTATTCCGGCGCGTTCACTCAACATGCTGGCCGCCGCCTGGATTCAGTTCCAGGTGCACGATTGGGTCAACCACAAGCGTCCGGCACTCGGCGGCAAGGAGGATGTCGTTCTTCCCCTTACGGACGGCCGCAAGTGGAAAAACACCGACAAAGGTCCCTATGAAGACAAGATGCGCATCGCCGGCAACGACGTGCAGCATTGGAAGCAGTCGCCGCTCTACCCGGTGTTCGAGAACGTCACCACGCCGTGGTGGGACGGCTCGGAGGTCTACGGCAACGAAGCCGACAGTGCGAAACTGCTGCGTTCCGACGACGGCAAGGGTGAATTCATTCGCCTGGAGGACGGCTATCTCCCGGATGGCGCCAATGGTCTCGCCGTCACCGGTTTCAGCGAAAGCTGGTGGCTTGGTCTGAGCATGCTGCACACTTTGTTCGCGCGCGAGCACAATGTGCTCTGCGGTGAACTCAAGCGCGCCTATCCGGACTGGGAGCCCGAGCGGATCTACAATACGGCGCGACTGGTCGTCTCGGCGCTCATTGCCAAGATTCACACGGTCGAATGGACGCCGGCGATTCTAGCCACCAAGCCGATCGACGTCGGGCTGCACGCCAACTGGTACGGCGCGCCGAAAGATTGGCTGAGCCAACTCGGCCTCTGGCTGCTCGATGAGCATGCGCTCAAGGGCATCCCACAAACGCTGCCCGATCATCACACCGCGCCCTATTCGCTGACCGAGGAGTTCGCGGCGGTCTACCGGCTGCATCCGCTTATTCCCGACGATTACAAGTTCTATAATTTCGAGACCGGGCAGGCGACGCAAACCTGCACGTTCAATGACATCCAGGGGAACGACGCCGAGCCCGCGCTCAAGAGGCATCGCCTCCACAACGTCATCTATTCGTTCGGCGTTGCGCATCCTGGCGCCATCACGCTGCACAACTATCCGAAAGCCCTGCAGCAGCTGACCCGGCCGAACGGCGAGATCATCGATCTGTCGGTGGTCGACATCGTGCGAGACCGCAGGCGCGGTGTACCGCGCTTCAACGATTTCCGCGAGGGCCTGCACAAGCGGCGTATCCGCCGCTGGGAGGACCTGAACGGCGACCCGGAGACCGTGCGCATCATGCGCGATCTCTACCGGGACATCGACATGGTGGACACCATGGTCGGCCTGCATGCCGAGCCGCCGCCGGAAGGCTTCGGCTTCAGCGACACTGCATTCCGCGTCTTCATCTTGATGGCCTCGCGGCGCCTGCAAAGCGACCGTTTCCTCACCGTCGACTACCGGCCGGAGGTCTATTCGCCGCTCGGCCTGGACTGGATCGACAAGAACGGAATGACCAGCGTCATCCTGCGCCACTGCCCGCAACTATCCTCCGTTCTGCCACGCACGGCGAGCGCCTTCGTGCCCTATCGTTTCGTTCGACGGTGACAACCATGAACGACTCACCGGCCAAGACCGGCGGCCTCGATGCACTTCTGCAGCGCCCCCTGCTGGAAACGATCTGGCGTCGGCGCACGCATCGCGTCAGCCGCGGGATTCCCGAAATTCGCGCCAAGTCGATGACCTACAAGTCGCCACACAAGCCGGTGCCGCTGACCGAACTGGAAGAGGCGATCCTGATTGCAATCACGGGCCATACCGGCCTGACCATGCCGGACCGACCGTTTGAGGATCCTAAAACCGGCGACCCGATCATGGCCAAGCCGAACCTGACCATGGTCGGCCGTGCCGCAGGCAGCCCGGACAACGCGCAGGGCACATCGTTTTTCATGGTCAACGACACCGGCACGTACTTCATCCGCAAGCTGCCGCTGGCGGACAATGCCGATCTGAGCCCGGCCACGCTGGTCGAACAGGCGCGCAAGGCGAAGGTAAAAATCCTCGATAAGCGCATCGACACCGCCGACCGCGACTTTCCCGCCTACCTCGACTCCAACCGCTTCCTATCAAACCTGCCGGGAACGACGGTCTTCTTCCCTGTCGTCGACCTGTCGCACCAATACATCAACGGCATGATGTACCTCCTGACCCAACCCAAGGGTCACCGCCCGACCATCGTCGACGACCGCAATTTCTATCGGATGGCCGGGGTCAAGAAATGGGTCGACAACGGCTTCCTCAACAAGGACATCAAGATCCCGCTTGGCGTCATCGCCACGCTGCGCACGCAGATCGAGGCGGAGCTCCTGCTGCAGAACCTGATGTTGGTCGCGGACGCCATGGGGCTCGGCGCCTATATCCATGGCTCGATCAGCCCGCCGGTGCTGCTCGGCGACCCGAAGTTCGTGGGCCAATACGGCAAGATGCTCGGCTTCGAGTTTGCGACACCGAAGGCCAGGTTGATCGATTTCATCCGCTGGATGGTGCCGCCGCTGAGGAAATACGCTGACTTGCGCACCCACCCGATCGGGCTGCGGCACGAAGCCGAGTATCTGATTCAAGCGAAATGTCCGCCCTATTATCCGACCATGAAGGCGGCGGTCGAAGACGTGGTGCGTGAAAAATTCGGCCCCGGCGGCGTCTACAAAGACTCCGACATGTTCGCCAGGATTTTCAAGGACGGGTTCGGCGCGAATTATCTGAAGGAGGCGAGCGACTATTCCGGCGACGTCATCGACTGTGTCACCGATATCTGCACCTACATCTACGAGACGCACGGCCGGTTCCCGGCGCATGTCGACGCCATCTATGCGCCGGGCGTTTGGATCCAGGTGCATCATGTCGAGATCGACTATTACGACCGCTTCTTCCAGAACGGGCTCACCGATGCGCACCGCAATCACGATGCGCATTGGCATTAGCCGAAAAACCGCGGGAGCGTCGCGATGCGGGTCTACGAGGCGATCGTCAAGGCGCTGGAGGGAGTAGGGGTCGATGCGGCTTTCGGCGGTGCCGGCGAGAACGCCGCGCCGTTGATGCTGGCACTCAAGCATTCGAGCAAGATCAGGCCGGTGATCACCCGCCACGAACAGGCCGCCTCGTTCATGGCATGCGGCTATGCCATCTACTCGGGCAAGCTCGGTTTCTGCTTCGCCACCGCCGGCCCCGGCGCCTTCAATCTGTTCTCGGGCATGGCGGTGGCGATGTCGGATTCCTATCCGGTGCTCGCCGTCAGTGGCTTTTCCTCGCTGGAATGGAAGGGCAAGGGAGCGCTCAACGAGACGTCCGGGGTCAGCCGGACGCCCAACTCGCAGGCGATGTTCGCCGCCACCACCAAGCGTTCATATCTGCTGCAGAACCCGGCGGCGACCTGCGACGTCGTGGAGGAGGCGGTCAATCTTGCCTTCGATGGCCGTCCCGGGCCCGTGCACATCCATGTGCCGGAGAATCTGGCGCATCCCGAAGTGACCGTCGACAATTACCGCGACATCAAGCTGGATATTAAACCGGTGTTGCCAGATCCGGCCGCGATTGCCGCCGCCGTCCAGCTGATCGCGCGCGCCATTGCCGAGCGGAAGTCCATGCTGGCATTGATCGGCTTCGGCGCGATCCGCAGCCGCGCGGGCGCCGAGGTGCGCGCCTTCGTGGAGAAATTCCAGATTCCTTTCGCCACCACGCTCGACGGCAAGGGGATCATTGCCGAGAATCATCCGCTCGCGCTCGGCGTGTTCTGCGACAGCGGCCATGCGAGCGCGCGTAAGGCCTTCGAGCGCGCCGATCTCGTGCTGGCGATCGGCAATTCCTTCGCCCAACACGCGACTTTCAATTTCCACGATGGCCTGTTCAAGAACAAGACGCTGATCCACATCAACATCGATCTGAACGAGATCAGCAAGGTCTATCGCGCGGATTGCGGCGTCGTCTCTGACGCTAGACCTGCGGTCGCCGCGCTCGCGGCCGAGCTGTCGCGCTCGGTCAAAGACGTGATGTCGGCGAATATCGAGAAGGAGCCGCACCTCGACCCGATGCTGAACGTCGATGAGCGCGATCACATCAATCCGGGCCAGCTCGCCCAGTCGCTGTCGAAGATGCTACCCGATAACGCAATCGTGCTGGCGGATGCGGGGGCGCACCTTGCCTGGCTTGGTTACTATCTCGAGCTCACGCGCGGGCAGAACTACCACAAGCCCGGCAGCTTCGGCCCGATGGCCTGGGCGACCAATGGCGGGCTCGGCACAAAAATCGCGTATCCGGATCGCGCGGTCGTCGTCGGCTGCGGTGACGGCTGCTACAACCTGTCCGGCTTCGAACTGATGACCGCGGTTCAGTACAATATTCCGGTCATCTGGATCATCTTCGACGACGGCGAGTTCAAGCTGATCAAGATCTTTCAGCTCTCCAGCTTCCACGAATCGGGGCTGGTCGAGTTCACCAATCCGGATTTCGTCGCCTACGCCAAGGCCTGCGGCGCGCAGGGTTACCGCTGCGAGACACTGGAGCAATTCGAGCAGGCCTTCGCGGAGGCCTTGCGCTCGAACAAGCCGACCATCATCGATGCGGTGATCACCCGCTTCGCCATTCCGCATTACAGCCCGTCGCCTGACGGCCTAGCTGCCGGCATATTGGAGATGCTGGCCAAGCGATTCCGCCGCGGGTGAAAGCGGGCGGATGTCAGGCGCGGATCGGCGTGGACGCGCTCTCGCCTCGACCCATGTTGCGGTCCCTAAGGCGGCAATGAACCGCCCTGCGGACGGTGCCGCTTGACGGCATCTGGGTTGGTGGAATCGACGCCCATGTAGATTCCGCGCTCCCATGTTCGCTTCAGCGGGTCGGCAACTTTCAGCGCCATCTTGCCGATGTTTTGGATTTCGATCTCGACGGTCTCGCCGTCCTGCAATGCGCCGAGGCCTTCGTGATTGGTGCCGCAGGCGATGAGGTCGCCGGAATTCATGGTCATCACCGTGGTCGCGAACTCGATCAGTTCCGGAACGCGGTGCTCCATGTCGTCGGTGTTGTAGTTGTGGCGCAGCTGGCCGTCGTTCCAGAAGCGCACGATGAGATCGTTCGGCTCCGCGATTTCGTCCGCCGTCGCAATGCAGGGGCCGATCGGCGCGAAGGTATCGAAGGACTTGCCGAGCCAGCTGGTGAGCGGCGAGGCCGGCCAGGTCTTGCGGCCTTGCTCGCGCGCCGACACGTCGATCATCGCGGTATAGCCGAACACGGCGCTGCGCCAATCCTTGGCCTTCACCATTTTCGCGGGGCCTTTGATCACCAACGCCAGCTCGGCCTCGTGCATGAAGACCCAGGGCACGGTGAACTCGGGCAGCATGATGGTGTCGCCCGGCCCGACCACGGCGTCCGGGTTTTTCATGAACATGTTGAGCGGTCTGGGCTCGCGCTGCGCGTGCTCCCAGTAGTTGGCGATACAGGCGAGGATCTTGCCCGGCCGCGGCAATGGCGGCTTCAGCCGCACCCGCTCAAGCGGAATGGCGGCGCCTGCGGCGGCGAGCCTGTCCAGCTCCGGGCGCAGGCGCTCGAATCCGTCGATGATGCCCTGCATGGTCAACTGCGGC
>Ga0335082_10004774_pt1 | contig 14802 bp, 12 predicted proteins | sample Lox_Sample_41_FD_206718 | JGI IMG/M metagenome (GOLD analysis project Ga0335082, IMG submission 206718) | Soil microbial communities from Loxahatchee National Wildlife Refuge, Florida, United States - Lox_Sample_4.1 | ecosystem: Environmental > Terrestrial > Soil > Wetlands | place: USA...
GCATCCAGCAAATCATCCACTCCGCGAGCATGCTCAGCAGAAACGGGAAACATCTCCTTCACGCCCAGCCGATGAAAGTCATCGATCAGCCCTGCCTGCTTCTCCGAATCCACCTTGTTCACTGCCAGAAACAACGGACGGTTCGCCTTGCGCAGCAGCCGCACAAGCTCCAAATCCGGGCCGGCGATCTCCGATCGTCCGTCGACGACCATCACTATCGCCGCCGCCTCATCCAGCGCAACCCGCGCCTGCCGGAAAATCTCGGAAGGAATGAAATCCTTTTCCTCGGGCAAAATTCCGCCGGTATCGACAACGCGAAACTTTCTACCGTCCCACTCCCCGTCCCCATAAAGCCGGTCACGCGTGATCCCCGGCTCATCGCCCACAATCGCCCGCCGCGATCCTACAATGCGATTGAACAACGTCGACTTGCCCACGTTGGGCCGCCCGACGATGGCGATGATGGGAATAGTGTTCTGAGGAGAACTGGACGAGTTGTTGGTGTTTTCGTTCAAGAGTGCACGCGTGGGGACAGCCTCCCTCGGCGGTCCGCCGGGCAACGCCCGGCTGGGGTCACCATGCGGAGAGTCCGAAACCGATATTATAAAGACTCCGTGGTGTTGCCCTCCCAGCCCGCGTCCTCAGCGCCTCCCACCCGCTCCGCCCCAAGCGGCAAAGACGCCTCCCTGCATCAATTCTTCGGTCCCGGCGGTATCCTCTCGCGCACCCATCCTGCTTACGAATTCCGCCGTGGCCAATTGCAAATGGCTCAGGCCGTCGAGCAAGCACTCGCGGAGAAACGCCACCTGATCGTAGAAGCAGGTACCGGCACCGGAAAAACGCTTGCCTATCTAGTCCCGGTAATCCGCTCCGGCAAGCGCGTGATCATCTCGACAGGCACCAAGAATCTGCAGGAGCAGCTTTTCTACAAAGACGTCCCCTTCCTGGAGCAAGCGCTCTCCGTCGGGGACACGCGCCTTTCCGTCTGCTACATGAAAGGCCGCAACAACTATCTCTGCCGCAAGAAACTTTACGACCTCACCGATCAACCTGTGCTCAGCGGCTTGGAGGAAATCGAGCAATACCGCGCCATCGCCGCCTGGGAGAAAACCACCTCCACCGGGGATCGAGCGGAGCTCGCCGAACTTCCCGAAGCCAGCCTGCTCTGGCACAAGCTCGACGCCCGCGCCGACGCCTGTACTGGACAAAAGTGCAGCCAATGGGAGCGCTGCTTCATCACCGAGATGCGTCGCCGTGCGATGGAAAGCGACATCATCATCGTCAACCATCACCTGTTCTTCGCCGACCTCGCCATCAAGCTGCAGGCCGACGGCGCGCAGGATGCCGGCATCCTCCCCGAAGCCGGGGCAGTCGTCTTCGACGAAGCACACGAACTGGAAGACATCGCCGGAAACTACTTTGGAATCTCCGTTAGCAATCTCCGCGTGGAAGAGCTCGCACGCGATGTCGAGCGTGCCATGCAGCACCACAAAGTGCTCTCACCTGGCATCTCAGCCGCACTGGGAAGCCTGCGCGAGCGCTCCCAGCTTTTCTTCTCAGTGTTGCCCGCGGGCGACGGCCGCTTCTCCTTTGACACCCGCCGCGAGTTCCTCGAAGAAAACGGCGACGAGTTTACCGCCTTCAATCAATCGCTCACGCGCCTCGCCGGAGAACTCGAAGGCCTCCCCCAGAAGCCGGAAGAGATTTTCAACTTCGTGCGACGCTCGCAGGAAATCCAGATGCAGCTCAGCTTTGCCCTCGAAGCCGAAGATCGCAACACCGTCTTCTGGATCGAGCGCCGCGGCGGCCGCATCAACAACCGGGAAGGGCACGGCTTCAGCCGTGCCGATAGCACCCACTCAAACACCCGGGCTTCAGCCCCTGAGGGAACCCTGCGCGCTCGGCAGCACGTCTTTCTGCAAGCCACTCCCATCGATGTTGGTCCCATCCTTCGCGAATGTCTCTGGTCAAAACTCGAATGCGCCGTCTTGACCTCAGCCACCCTCGCCGTTGGCGGAAACTTCGAATACATCTGCCGCCGTCTCGGCATGGAGCACGCTCGCGAACTCGTTTTCCCCTCTCACTACGACTATCAAAGCCAGGCGCTGCTCTACGTCCCTCCCGACCTGCCCGATCCGCGCACGCCGCAATTCACCACTAAAGCCGCGGAACGCATCCGCAAGCTGCTGGAGATCACTCGCGGCCGCGCATTCGTCCTCTTCACCAGCTACGCGCAGATGAACGACATACACCAGCGCCTCCTCGGGGAAGTCGAATTCCCCATGCTCCGCCAGGGAGATGCGCCGAAAACTGCCCTGCTCGAAGAGTTCCGCCTCACGCCCAATGCCGTTCTTTTCGCGACGTCGTCGTTCTGGCAGGGTGTGGACGTGCAAGGCGAACAACTGAGCTGCGTGATCATCGACCGCCTGCCATTCGCCGTTCCGAGCGATCCAGTCGTCGCCGCGCGCGTGAAATCCATCGACGCCGACGGCGGCAATGCTTTCTTCCAATACCAAGTGCCCTCGGCGGTCATCACCCTCAAACAAGGATTCGGACGCCTCATCCGCTCGCTGCACGACCGCGGCCTGCTCGTCCTGCTCGACAACCGCATCCTGAAAAAGCAGTACGGCCGCGTCTTCGTCGATAGCCTGCCGAACTATAAGAGGACGACCGATTTGCGTGTTGTGGAAGCGTTTTTCGGTGTTGGACCTTAGACGTATTCCCGCTCGGCCCTGCGGATCGCTTTATACCGCTGGAATGCCTTCCTCTCGTCTTCGAGCCCTAGCATTGACCGGATAGAACTGCCCCGGAATGTGATGGAAAACATCTTGTGCGCGTGCGTGAGCACAAACCACGGATCGTGACGAAGTACGGCTGGAATGTGGCGAACCTTCATCCAGCGCTCCGCCTTCCAACGGAGGTACTCGACTTCCTCAGCGGGCAGGTGCTGCGTGCGCACCACAGCCGTAGTGCCGTCGTATTCCTCCATCCGCTCTATTTCGATTAAGCTCTGCTTGCGGAAATCCTTGGTCATGGGAGTACGTGGGTAGGGCGTGGGATGTTGAATGTACGGCCAGTCGACATAGCGCCGGGCGAATTCGAGGTTTGCCTCGATCGATTCGCGCGTATCGTCCGGATTGCCCACGATCAGGCCGCCAACCACGAGCATTCCATTGCGATGCAGATGGTCGATTGCCTTGAACGTCGCGTTGCCGATGTCACGCCCGTTGTCCTTCGCCGTGTTCTTTGCTGACGCTCGCAGAAAATCAAGGTCGCCTTCGAGAATGTTCTCAATGCCCAGGAAGACATAACGGAACCCGGCGCGCTTCATCAGCGGCGCCAGCGTCTCGCCATGATTCGCGATCGACGACGTCATAGCCTGCACGAAGTAGTCGAGTTCATTCAGCCCCGCCCCAATAATCGCTTCGCACAAAGCTTCGAAGCGCCGCACGTTCAGCATGATGTTGTCGTCGACGAGAAATAGCGTGCGGGCGCCATGATCGCGGGCATCACGAATATCGGCCAGCACGCGGTCGAACGTGTAGGTAAAGAAATTCCGGCCACGCATCTCGATGATTGAGCAGAAGCTGCAATCGTACGTACATCCTCGCGAGGTCTCGATCACGTCAACCTGCCGGCCGAGCAAGGTGTAACCCTTGAGCACGCGCGCATCACGCCGCGGCAGCCGGATCTCTTCTCCTTCCAGCCGATGCGGCGCCCGCGCTGGGTTATGTCTCCATCCGCTACCGTCGCGAACCGACAAGCCCTGGATCGAGTCCACTTCGCTGCCCTTCTCGAGCGCGCGCAGCAACTCGCAAAATGTAACCTCGCCCTCCCCACGCACCAGATAGTCGACCTGCATCGGTTCATACGCTTCGGGCGCAAGGCTGGGGTCATAGCCTCCGACCACGATCTTGGCGGCAGGCTTGAGTTTGCGAACCAACTCCACAATGCGCCCGGCCGTCCGGCGCTGGAATGTCATGATCGAAAGCCCCACCACGTCGGGGTCGAGTTCCCGCACAAGGCGCGTAACCGTCTCGCCGACCCGTCCCTGCACGAGAATCAAATCGGCGACCGCGACACGATGATGCGGGTCAATATTCCCCGCGATGGAGGTCAACCCCCCGTTCGGCATACGAATCGCGTCCGAGGGCATATGCTCGAAGGAATCCGGCATGGAGAGCAACAGGACGTTCATGGGCGTGTCCTTGTCTCTGATTAATTTTCAGCAGGGGTTCGGGAAACGGTAGATTGCCGACATTCTACCCCATGCCGCGACTGAGCGTCCGGCTGTAAAATAGTTATTTGCCAGAGGCGCGGCAGTCTGACCGGGCCGCCGTTGGGGGATCATGTTCGAAGTCACCGTTGAAGATTCGTTCGCCGCAGGACACTACCTGCGCAACTACAAGGGCAAGTGCGAGAACCCGCACGGCCACAACTACAAGATTCGTGTCACGTTGGCCGGTGTCGAGCTCGACAAAGCCGGACTCTTGCTCGATTTCAAGGACCTGCGCGAAGTCATGAAGCACGTCATCGAGCGCCTCGACCATCAGATGATCAACGAGATCGAGCCGTTTACGGTCATCAACCCCTCCGCCGAAAATCTCGCGAAATACTTTTATGACGAATCCAACGCGCGCCTGCAGAAAGCAACCAGCGGCCGCGTGCGCGTAAAGGATGTGACCGTCTTCGAGACGGACACTACGACAGCCAAGTACAGCGAGTGAAACAGTTGCCGGCCCCCAGTTGCCAGCCGCCAGTGACGGGCGAGATAAGGAGAACCTTGGGACGGTCCTACAAGGATCTGGTTGCTTGGCAGAACTCGATGGACTTGGTCACCGCGGTGTATCGAACAACCTCGACGTTCCCGAAAGATGAATTGTTCGGCATTACGTCCCAACTCCGTCGTGCAGCGGTATCCATCCCGAGCAATATCGCGGAAGGTCAAGGCAGACTTTCGGAGAAGGAATTTCGATATTCTCTGGGACAAGCTCGAGGCTCCCTAATGGATGTCGAAAGACAACTCCAGATTGCCGAAAACCTCGGCTATCGGGAGAAGGAAGCAAATCGAGAGCTCTGAGAGAGGGGTGCAGAAGTCGACCGTATCCTGAACGGACTCTTGGCGTCAGTGAGAAAGCAAGCGGAAAACTAAACACTGGCAGCTGGCAACTGGCGGCTGACGACTGTTCTTATGCAGATCACCGAGATCTACAAATCGCTCCAGGGCGAGTCCACCCACGCCGGCCTCCCCTGCGTCTTCGTTCGCCTCACCGGATGCAATCTCCGCTGCACCTGGTGCGACAGCGAATACACCTTCCAGGGCGGCCGCAAGATGGCGATGGAAGAGATTCTCGCCGAAGTCTCGCGCCTCAGCCCCAACGGTGGCCTGGTCGAGATCACCGGCGGCGAGCCCATGCTGCAGGAGCGTGAACTCGTTTCTCTGATGCAGCGCCTCCTTAGCGATTCCTACACCGTTCTCCTGGAAACCAGCGGCGAACGCCCACTCCAGCGCGTTCCTGCCGGAGTGATCAAGATCATTGACGTGAAATGTCCCGACTCCGGCGAGGGCGACACGTTCCACCTCGAAAACCTCGAATCTCTGCAGAGTCACGACGAATTGAAATTCGTTCTCAGCAGCCGCGCCGACTACGACTTTGCCCGCGACTTCGTCAACCGGCACAAACTTGCCGAACGCATTCACGCCGTCCTTTTCTCCCCCGCGTTCCGCAAAGACGCCACCGGTGCTCGCGATGCGTCGCACTGCTTGCTCGATCCGCAGGAACTCGCCGTGTGGATGATCGCCGACAATGTCCCCGCCAGGCTCGGTCTTCAGTTGCACAAATTCATCTGGGATCCTGCGCTCAAGGGAGTATGAGAAGCGGCCTGGAAGACAACAGAAGCGGGAGTCGGTAGTGCCATTATCTGACGTGAGTTCTCTAACCTAGATCGATGACCACAGCCAAGAAACGCGCGGTAGTCCTTCTCAGCGGAGGCATGGACTCCAGCGTCTGCGCCGCGCTCGCCGCCCGCGACTACGACGCAGCCGCCGTACACGTCAGTTACGGACAGCGCACCGAAGAACGCGAGCGTCAATCCTTCCTCGCCATTTGCCAGCGCCTGCGCATTCACGACCGCCTCATGCTGCGAAACGATTCTCTCCGCGCCATCGGCGGCTCCGCCCTTACCGACCCCTCCATCCCCGTGCCCGACGCCGAAATGCTCGACCAGGGCGTGCCCGTCACCTACGTCCCGTTCCGCAACGCCCACTTCCTCGCCGTCGCGGTAAGTTGGGCGGAAGTTCTAGGTGCAGAAAAGGTCTATATCGGTGCCGTCGAACCCGACAGCTCCGGATATCCCGACTGCCGTCCGGCTTACTACAAGGCCTTCAACGAAGTCGTTAAAGCCGGCACGAAAGAGGGCAACATTGAAATCGTCACCCCGCTCATCGCCATGCGCAAAGCCGAGATCGTCCGCCTCGGCCTTGAATTGGGTGCGCCCTTCGATTTAACTTGGTCATGTTACAGCCGTGAGGATTTGGCCTGCGGGGTCTGCGACAGTTGCGTGTTACGCCTGCGCGCGTTTGCGGCCGCTGGTGTGCAGGATCCCATTCCTTACGCGCCGAAATAGCTTTGTTCGGTGAATGCCGATGGAAACTTCTTCCGGCCATCACCTACAATATCGACAGCGAGTTTCGTTGCCGGGAGGCACAATGAAAAAGCACTTGGCATTTATTGGGTTCTTAGTCCTAGTCCTCGGCCTGTGTCTGCCAGCCCTCGGCCAGGCGTCGGGATCCGTCAAAGGCACTTGCAGGCAGGCAGACGGGAAGCCGGTTGCTGGCGGAGTCGTGGTGTTCGAGAATTCCGACAACGGTCAGAAGTACCAGCTCAAGCTTAACCCGAAGGGCGAGTACTTCTCTCTGGGACTCTCGCCGGGCAAGTACAAGATCACCCTCTACACGAGCCCCGATGACCAAAAGGCTGGCAAAGAGCTCTACCACATCAACGGTTATCAGGTGTCGATCGGCGATAACGATCCTTTTGACATTGACTTGCAGAAGGAAGCTCAGAAGCAAGCCAAGGGTGAGGGTCTTACTCCGGAACAACTGAAGCAAATGCAGGAACAGCAGGCCAAGCAGCAGAAGGAAGCCAACACCGTCAAGGGCCTGCAAGCCAAGCTCGATGCCGCCAACCAGGCGATCACCGCCAAGGATTACGAAACCGCGATCACCGCTCTCACCGAGGCCAATCAGATCGATGCCACTCGCGACGTCCTCTGGTATCGCTTAGGCGACGCCTATCGTCTGTCGGCCAGCACCCAGACCGATAAAGCAGAGAAACAGAAGCGCTACGACTCCGCCGTCGAAGCCTATCAGAAAGCCATTCAGATCAAGCAGGACAATATTCAGGCTGGCAAGGAAAAGGACGCTGCCAAGGCAAGTTCTCAGTTGGCGGGCTTCTACACCAACCTCGCCGATGCTTACGGCCGCGCCGGGAAGATCGATGACGCCGTTAAGAACTACGAAGCTGCGGCCAAAGCCGATCCCACCCAGGCTGGCGCCGCCTACTTCAACATCGGAGCGGTTTACACCAACGCCGGACGCGTCGACGATGCCAATGCCGCCTTCGACAAGTGCATCGCAGCTGATCCAACTCGCGCTGAAGCTTACTATCAGAAGGGCGTCAACCTGCTCGGCAAGGCCACTCTGCAGGGCAACAAGACCATCGCCCCGCCCGGAACTGCTGAAGCCTTACAGAAGTATCTGGAACTGGCTCCGACCGGCCCTAACGCACAAAGTGCCAAGGACCTGCTGGCCAGCATCGGTTCCACGGTCGAAACCAGCTTTGGCAACAAGAAGAAGCCGGCGCCGAAAAAGTAGCCTTAAACCAACGACTTAGGAACATACGAGGGGCGGCGCAAGCCGCCTCTTTTCTCTTCAGGTTACGAAGGGCTATGCACTTACTGTCCTTCGCCTCCCATCCCTCCCGCGGTACAGTAGATCCAGAAGCTTTCCCGTTCTGTGGTGCGTGCGATTCCCGCGTGTGAGGACGAATGGCAGCACCAACGATTGCCCCCATTTCCGTTGCTTTAGATGATTTTTCCGGAAGCGGTCGAGTCGCCACTCCGGCCCTGCTCGGCGCCATGTTGCGCGCCGCGGAAAAGATCAGCGACCTGATCTTCTCTCCCGGACGCCCGCCTCAGGTCCAGGTTTATGGCCAGATGATTCCCGTTCAGGTGCCCGGACTCACCGTGCTCACTGCCGACGAGACCCGCCACATCGCCGCCGACCTTATCGGAGACAACAAGCAAGCCATCAATACACTGCGCGAACACGGCGCCTGCGACATCTCCTACGGATTGCCAGGCCTCGCCCGCTTCCGCGTCAACATCTTCATTCAGCGTGGCAGTTGCGCCGTTGTCATGCGCGTGATTCCCACCAACATTCCCGACTTCGACGCGCTGCGTCTGCCGAAACAGCTCAATGAAGTGACCAAGCTGCGCGACGGGATCGTCCTGGTTACAGGTTCCACCGGATCCGGAAAGTCCTCGACGCTCGCCGTCCTTCTCGATGCCATCAACCGCGAAAAGTACTACCACATCATCACCATCGAAGACCCGATCGAGTTTTTGCACAATCACAAGTGCTCGACGATTCACCAGCGCGAGCTGCACAGCGATACGCCCAGCTTCGCCCACGCCTTGCGCTCTGCCATGCGCCAGGCACCGAAAGTAATTCTCGTCGGAGAAATGCGCGATCGCGAGACCATCGAAATCGTCCTCGAAGCCGCCGAGACCGGACACCTGGTCTTCTCCAGTCTCAACACCATGGACGCATCTAAGACTGTCGAGCGCATCGTGACTTCGTTCACCCCCGCGGAGCAGAAGTCCGTGCGCGAGCGCCTTGCCAAGTCATTCCGCTACATCATCTGCCAGCGCCTGATGTCCAAGGCCGACCGCAGCGGACGTGTCGCCGCCTTCGAAATCATGAAGGCGAACGCCCGTACCCGCGAGTGCATCGAAAAAGGCGAGCGCGAGAACGACGACCTGCTCGAAGCCATCAAAGCTGGCTCCTCCGAAGGCATGCAGCACTTCGACTCCGAGATCGCAGAACTCGTCCAGGATCGCGTAGTCGATCTCGAGACAGGCCTATCCTTCGCCACCAACCCCGCCGCCCTGGGCCAGGAACTGGCCCGCTAAGAAATTCCGCGGAAATAAACGAAATCGGGTGCCCCATTTCTGCCGCTTTCTTTGCGGCAGAAGTGGGGATTTTCGTTGAAGAGAGTTCCGCTGCAACCCAGCCGCGAAGCGGCGAAAGAATGCAGCCCACGGCGCAAGCCGTGGGTAGTGAACAGGAGGAGGTCACAAGCCCCGAAGGGGCGAAAGAAGCTCACCCTATTTAGGAGAATGCAGCCTTTGAGCTTTTCGGCTGAATCGCCTCACTCTATACCCCCGCAATCCTCTATCATTTCCTCGATGCCCGCCCCATCGCTCGTTTTCACTTTCGAACAAGCCCGTCACTCCGTCGAACACCACGCCGCACAGCTCCACCCGCGCGAAACCGAATCGGTCGATCTCCTCTCCGCCGCAGGCCGCGTCCTCGCCCAACCTGTCCTCGCCGATCGCGATCTCCCTCCATTCCCCCGCTCCACCCGTGACGGCTACGCCGTCCAGTCCGCGGACGTCGCCCACCCGCCCATAACTCTGGCGATCATCGGCGAGATCAAGGCCGGCGAGACTCCCGACAAGATTCCCACCCACTTAGCCCAAGCCCAGGCCGTCTCCATCATGACCGGAGCCCCAGTCCCCAACGGCGCAGACGCCGTCGTCATGGTGGAATACACCTCGCAGCAAGCCAACCGCGTCGAAATCCAAAGATCCGTCTCCCCCGGCGAGAACGTAGTTCCTACCGGCGCAGAGGCCCCCAAAGGCGCCGAACTCGTCGCCCGCGGCCAGCGCCTTAACGACGCCGCTATCGCTCTCGCCGCCACCGCCGGAAAGTCAAAGCTGGAGGTCTTCCGCCCCCCGCAAGTCGCCGTCCTTACCACCGGCGACGAAATCGTCCCGGTCACCGCCGTCCCCGGTCCCACGCAAATCCGCAACTCCAACAGCTACTCCCTCGCCGTGCAGATTCGCGAATCTGGCGGAGATCCCATACTTCTCCCGATTGCTCCCGACGAACCCCGCGCCCTGCGCACGCTGATCGAACAAGGCCTGCAGTCCGACTTGCTCTTGATGACGGGCGGCGTCTCCATGGGACGCTATGATCTGGTCGAGCAAGTCCTTGCCGAACTGCACGCCGAATTCTTCTTCACCGGCGCAAAGATCCAGCCCGGCCGTCCCGTCGTCTTCGGTAAAAGCGCCGTTCCCAATCAACAAGGGCAGGAAACATATTTCTTCGGCCTCCCCGGCAACCCGGTCTCCACCATGGTGACCTTCGAACTCTTTGCGCGCCCCATCCTCGAAGCGCTCGCCGGACTATCCCCGCGCAACCTGATATTCGTTCACGCCCGCCTCAAATCCGACATCCGCATCAAGCCCGGCCTCACTCGCTTTCTCCCCGCAACTCTCTCCGGAGAATTCGCGCATTCCGAGGTCGAACTCATCCCCTGGCAAGGCTCCGGCGATGTCGCCGCCACTGCGCGCGCCAACTGCTACATCGTGATTTCCCCCGACCGCGAACTCATCCCCGCCAGCGAACTCGTCTCCATTTTGCTGCGATGAGCCACCGTCGCCGCCGACCAGATTAACCACCATTAACTCGCGTCGTATAATCACCCTGCAATGATCACCGTCTCCAAGGAGGACTACCTCAAGTCCATCCTCGAAGCCGAGACCGAGGGCGAAGGCGTCATCTCAGCGCGCCTGGCCCACTTACTCAGAGTCTCGCCGCCCGCCGTGACCATGGCCCTGCGCCGCCTCAAGAAAGACGGATTGGTCCGCGTCGCTGCCAGCGGCGAAGTCAGTCTCACCCCCGCCGGACGCAAGATTGCCCGCAAGCTCACCCTGCGTCATCACCTCATCGAGCGCATGCTTTCAGAAATGTTCGGGATGGAGTGGTGGAAGGTCCACGATGAAGCCGAACGCCTCGAACACGCCGTCTCCCCCGACTTCGAAGCGAAGCTGCTGGCAAAGTTAGGCTCCGCCGGAGCTTGCCCCCACGGCAATCTCAGCGAGATGGAAAGTTCCACCAGCCGCCGCCGCCGCGGTCTGGTCCTGCTCGCCGATGCCGATCTCGACACGAACTACTCGGTCAGCGGCATCTACGAACGCGACCGCGGCCTGCTCGAATTCCTCGAGCACCGCGGCATCCGCCCCGGCGCAAAGCTGAAAGTGTTGGAGCGCAACTACGATCAGACCTTGACCCTGACGACTCAGGAAGGAACCATCTCTCTCGGCCCCGCCGCTTCCCAGCGAGTGTGGCTGTCAACTGTATCCAAATCCAGGCACTAGTTGATTCTGGGTGCCCCATTTCTCGCGCGCCTTTTGCGCGAGAAGCGGGGATTTGTCTCAAACCCACTGGAATCGCGAACGGGCAGAAATGACGAACCCTTGTAATGTCGTGGACCAGCCGCGCTTCCAGCGCCGCGTTGCGATAGCGTTGGAAGGAACGTCATTCAGGGCCGGGGTGAATCCCACGCCACCTTCATTGATGCTGTGGGAACAGAAAGCCCAATCTCACTTCCCGCCCAACCGAACAACAATCCCCCCGGAGTATCGAAAATCATTTTGATGTTTCCCGGCGATCGCACTGACGTACTGATAGTCAAACTGCCCGGGACGAATCGCCAGGTACTTGGACACTCTCAAGTCGCATCCGCCACCGAACACGAAGGCAGCGTTCGTCTCAGACAGGTTCGGGAAAAGAGCCGCAGAAACCGGTGTGATGTTCGACTTGGGAAGGCTGAAGCTCTCGAATCCAATCAGCGCATGAGCAAACAGGTTGTACTTTGCTGCGCGCCGTGTGATCACGCCCCCGAACAGTGAGTCGTAGGCGCTTTGCCGGTTGATGGCAACGGATGTTCCGCCTTGTGTGGCCTTCACGACGCTACCGTACTGACCGGAGACCTGAGCCTTGAAGCCCAGCCACCGGGTGAAATTGAACTGCGGCTCCAGCTTCCATCCGTTGAATCCAGAAGTGTACTGAAACATCAACGGACATACTCCCCCATACGCAGTCGCACAATTCTGACCGACTAACGCAGGGCTTCCTCCTCCGGTGTCGATGTGCAGATACGAATACCCAACCGACACCTCCGCCATCGGGAAATCCTGTCCACAGGCAACGCACGAACACAGCCCATGGCAAGCAAGAATAGCCGCCAAAGAAAGCCAACCTCGCATAACGGCTCCACGTATACGCGAGCCGTCATGCTCCGTCAAGGTCGGCATCACAGGCATTTCCACAGAACTCTCGCCGCGGGGATTTTGCTGCCGAAGAATTCCCCTGGAGCTACACCGACAATATTGAACACGGTGCTTCCGAGTTTCAGTCTGGTGATCAAGGACTGCCGGATCTCCGCCGAGACGATGCTTCCAGAACGCGTGGCTGACAACGCGAACCGGCACCACTACCGACTGAACTAAAGTTAACTATAGTTAACCGGCCCGGGTGTATACTCGTTAACAGTCTGTTGGGATACGATCTGGGGCTCCATGAGCAGCGAAAATCCAATACCGCAAGCCGTTCCTCATGCCATTTCCGCAGACGCCCCTCGCAACCATCTCTCCCTCGAAAACGTACACAGCTCCGTCGCTGTCCCGCACCATCAGGCCAGTTTCTGGGAACAATGGCGTGCCTTCGTCGGCCCCGCCATCCTCGTCAGCGTCGGTTATATGGACCCCGGCAACTGGGGCACCGACCTGCAGGGCGGCGCCCAATTCAAGTACGGACTCCTATGGGTGGTCGGGCTCGCCAGCCTCATGGCCATCTTCATGCAAGTCATCTCCGCCCGTCTCGGCGTGGTTACCGGAAAAGATCTCGCCCAGTGTTGCCGCGACTGGTATCCCTCATGGACACGCTGGCCCAATTGGCTGATAAGCGAAGTCGCCATCGGCGCTTGCGATCTCGCCGAAGTCCTCGGCAGCGCCGTCGCTCTCAACCTTCTGTTCCACATCCCGCTGCTCTGGGCCGTTGTCATCACCGGCCTCGACGTCCTCTTGCTTCTCGGACTCCAGCGCTTTGGCATGCGCACCATCGAAGCGGTAGTCCTGCTCCTGGTCGCGACCATCGCCGTCTGCTACTTCATCGAAATCTTTGTCCTCCCGCAGACGCAGCCCAGCTTTCTAGAACTCGGCCACGCTCTTCTGATTCCACGTCTCCACCATGCCGGAATGATCTACGTGGCCATCGGCATCATCGGTGCGACCGTGATGCCCCACAACCTCTACCTTCACTCCGCGCTAGTACAAAGCCGCCGCCTGCAGAAAGACGATTCTTCCATCCGCCGCGCTCTGCAATTCAACACCATCGACTCCACGGTCGCGCTCACGGTGGCCTTCTTCGTGAACGCCGCAATTCTCGTCCTTGCCGCTACGGTCTTTTTCGGCAAGACCGGTGTCAGTGTTCCCGGAGGCGCATTCGTCCACTTCAGCCCCGATAGCGACTGGATCCGCGTTGCCTACCTCACTCTCGCGCCGTTGCTGGGCACTGCCGCAGCCAGCACACTCTTCGCCGTCGCCCTCCTTGCCGCGGGACAAAGCAGCACCATCACCGGCACTCTCGCGGGCCAGGTCGTGATGGAAGGCTTCATGCACTGGCGAATACAGCCTTGGGTGCGGCGACTCATCACCCGCACGCTCGCTATCCTTCCTGCGGTGCTGATCATCGGCCTTCGTGGGGATAGCAGCGTTACCGAGCTACTTACGCTCAGCCAAGTCGTGCTCGCGCTCCAGCTCCCGTTTGCCATGTTTCCACTACTGCAGTTCACGAGTTCCCAAAAGCGGATGGGCGCATGGAAAAACGGCCACCTTCTCCTCATCGCCGGCTGGGCCAGTGCTATCCTGATCACCGCCATGGACGTGTACGGCCTGCCCGATTCTCTAAAAACCGCGTGGCAACTGATCACAGGTGCTCCGTGAGGAAATCTGGATTTCAGCGGGTGCCCCATTTCTGCCGCGTTCTTTGCGGCAGAAGTGGGAATTGCGATTTTTTGCCCTTGTTGCACCAACTTCGCGTCGCCGAAGAATTGGCTCGGTAACAGGTTTGGTAGAAAACCAGCGCTTCCAGCTCCGCGTTGGAAGGGAAATAGAAGAGGGGGCTTTACCCCCCGTGATCCTATGTACGACAAAATCCTGGTCACCCTCGATGGCACGCCCACAGACCGCGCCATCATCGAACACGTCAAGCAGCTCGCCAAGCTCGCCAACAGCCGCCTCGTCCTGCTCCACGTCGCCGACGGATGGGCCGCCCGCCAATACGGCCCCGACGCCGTCAGCCGCGAAATCTCCGAAGACACCGCCTACCTGAACAAGATCCAATCCGAGTTTCAATCTGCAGGCATCCCCGCCGAAGCCGAACTCGCCTACGGAGAACCTTCCGACGAAATCGTCAAATGGGTGAACAACAAAGGATGTGACCTCGTCGCCATGAGCACCCACGGCCACCGTTTCCTCGGCGATCTCTTCTTAGGCACGACCGCCACCCGCGTCCAGCACCGCATCAGCGTCCCAGTCCTTCTCCTCCGCGCCCGCTAGCGCAGATCTCCATTTGTGGGTGCCCCATTTCTCGCGCGGTTTTTGCGCGAGAAGTGGGGATTTTCTTTTTGCACCGATATTCAAACCCGCGCAGAGGGATGGAAGAAGCAG
>Ga0335082_10004775_pt1 | contig 14797 bp, 13 predicted proteins | sample Lox_Sample_41_FD_206718 | JGI IMG/M metagenome (GOLD analysis project Ga0335082, IMG submission 206718) | Soil microbial communities from Loxahatchee National Wildlife Refuge, Florida, United States - Lox_Sample_4.1 | ecosystem: Environmental > Terrestrial > Soil > Wetlands | place: USA...
TTCGCCCAGGGCCGCCGCGGCGCCCGAAACGGCTCCCCTCGAAGTCGTCTTTCTCGTGGGCGTCAACGGCTCCGGCAAGACGACGACGGCCGCCAAGCTCGCCGCCCGCCGCCTTGCCGAGGGCCGGAAGGTGCTGCTGGCGGCGGCGGACACCTTCCGCGCCGCGGCCATCGAGCAGCTGCAGATCTGGGGCCGGCGGATCGACTGCGAGGTCATCCGCCACGGGGAGGGAGCCGATCCCTCGGCCGTCCTGCACGATGCCCTGTCCGCGGCAAAGGCGCGCGGCACGGAGGTCTTGATCGTGGACACCGCGGGGCGCCTGCACACGAAGAAAAACCTGATGGAAGAGCTCGCCAAAATGCGGCGCGTCGCCGGCAGGGAGGTGCCCGGGGCGCCGCACCAGGTCCTCCTCGTGCTCGACGCCACCACCGGCGGCAACGGTCTCGCGCAGGCGCGCCAGTTCGTGGCCTCGGCGGGCGTCACGGGAGTCGTTCTCACGAAGCTCGACGGTTCGGCGCGCGGCGGCATCGTCCTGGCGATCACCCTCGAGCTCAAGCTCCCCGTTCTCTTCGTCGGGGTCGGCGAGGCCGTGGACGATCTCGTGCCGTTCGATCCTGCCGACTACGCCAGGGCTTTGCTGGGCGAATGACGCGCTTCATGGAGCGGGCCTTCGAGCTCGCCGAACGCGGCCGCTACTCGGTATCGCCCAACCCGATGGTCGGGGCGGTGCTGGTCAAGAACGGCCGGGTGATCGGCGAGGGCTGGCACCGACGGGCGGGAGGGCCCCACGCCGAGATCGCCGCCCTGCGCCGGGCCGGCAAGGCTGCGCGCGGCGCGGACCTCTACGTGACCCTCGAGCCCTGCGCCCACCACGGCAGGACGCCGCCCTGCGCGGATGCCCTGGTCGGCGCCGGCGTGCGCCGCGTCTTCTTCGCGGCCCGCGACCCCAACCCCCGGGTGGCCGGCCGGGGGGCCGCGATCCTGCGGCGCGCTGGTGTGCGGGCCTCGTCCGGCAACGCCCACGAAAGGCTCCGCGCCGAGAGGCAGAACGAGAAGTTCTTCGTCTCGATGCGCCGGCGGCGGCCCTTCGTGCTCGCCAAGTGGGCGTCCACGCTCGACGGCCGCATCGCGGATGCCGGCGGCCGGAGCCGCTGGATCTCGGGACCGCAAGCCCGCCGGCGGGCCATGCTCTGGCGCGAGGAGCTCGACGCCGTCCTCGTCGGAGCGGGCACCGTGATCGCCGACGATCCGCTCCTGACGCGGCGGCTCTCGGTCAATCGCGCCACGCCGCACGCACGCATCGTGCTCGACGGCGGGCTCCACGCTCCCGAACGGGCCCGGATCTTCGAGAGGCCCGACGGCGTCATCGTCGCGACGGCGCACCCTCTCTCGCATCCGAAGGCGCGCCGGCTCGCGCGGCGCGGCGTGACGGTCTGGAGCCTGCCGGGCTCGCGGCGGGGCGAGGTCGACTTGAGGCGCCTTCTCGGGGAGCTTCTTTTCGGGGGCGTGACGTCGCTCCTGGTCGAGGGGGGCGGCGCGACGCACGCCGCATTCCTCCGGGCCGGGCTCCTGGACCGCGTGGCGGTCTTTCTCTCGCCGCGGCTCCTCGGCGGGGACGGCACGCCGTCACTCTCCCCGGCCGGCTTCCGCCTGCGGGACGCGCCCCGCCTGACGGGTCTCGAGATCGAGCGGCTCGGGGACGACATCCTGGTGACCGGCCGACTGTAGACTCTCTCGTTCATGTTCTCCGGCATCGTGACCGGCCTCGGCCGCGTCGAGAGCTTCCAGCCAACGCGCAGGGGTGGCGCCCGCCTGACGGTCGAGCCTCCCTCTCGTTTCGGCCGGTTTCGCCGGGGGGAGAGCGTGTCGGTCTCGGGCGTCTGTCTGACGGCCCTCTCGCCGGCGCGCCGTCTCGTCGCGGACCTCTCGGCCGAGACCCTCGACCGCTCGACCCTCGGAAGCCTGGACGCCGGCTCGTTCGTCAATCTCGAAAGGGCCCTTCGCTACGGAGACCGGCTCTCGGGGCACTTCGTCATGGGACACGTCGACGCGGTCACGCGCGTGACCCGCATCGTGCGGCGCGGCAACTCCTGGACCTACACGTTCGACGTCCCGCGAGGCCTCAGCCGTTTCGTCGTGGAAAAGGGCTCGGTCGCCCTGGACGGCGTGAGCCTGACGGTGGCCGCGCGCCGCGGCCGGCGATTCGACGTCGCCGTGATCCCGGAGACCTTTCGCCGCACGACGCTCGGCAAGGCGCGGGCCGGCGCGCGCGTGAACTTCGAGGTCGACGTCTTCGCGCGCTACGGCGCGCCGGGATGGCGCCGAGTCGCCCGATGATCGTCTTCACCGAGGCCGCCGGGGCGGCGGTCCGTTCGGGCGAAATTCACCTCGGCGGCCGGCGGGCCGCGGCCCGCGCGATCCCCTATGCAGGCGACGCAGCGCCGCCGTTGTTCCGGTTCGATCCGATCGAGCGCCGGTTCGTCGCCCTGCGCGAAGAGGCGGCCGTCGCGGCGGGCCCGGCCGACGCCGAGGCCTGGCGCGAAGCGCTCTCCGATGCTCCGGGGGGCCCCGTCGCCGTTGGCCCCTGCTCGCCATCGGAGCCGGTCTACGGCGCCTATCGGGCGGCCGCCGAAGGCGCTCTCTCGGCCGGGCGAGGCGTTTACCTGATCGACCCGGATGCCGGGGCTCTGCCCGAGGGGGCGGACGGAGCCGCCGTCGCGGTGGTGAGCTGGCGGCCGGGCCCGATGCCTCCGTCTCTCGCGGCCGCCGCCGCCACAGGGATGGCCGCCGGGCTCGCCCTGCCCGCCATCCCGGGATGGACCTCCGAGGAGGCCGTGCTCGAGCCCCTGCTCTCCGAGGCCGTGCGCGCGGGAGCGCGCTTCGTCTGTGTCCTCTCGCCGGCGTGGGACGGCCCGGCGCGCCGCGCAGCTGTCGACGCGCGCGCCTGCGTTGACCCGGGCTCGGCCGAGAGCTTCTTCGAGCGCATCCACCACACCGGGTCGGACGCCGTGATCGCGTCGGCGGTGGCGTCGGTCCGGGCCGCGTGCGCGAGCCGCGGCCTTCCCGCCCTGGCGCCGCGGGCGCGGGGAAGGGGCGAGCCGCCGGCCAACGCACGGGCGGCGGCCCTTCTCGAGGAGCGAGCGCTGGCAGCCGAGGCCGACGAGCATCGGGCCGCCATGCTGCACGCCGCCGTACGGTGGATCGACGAGTCCGGGCGGGACCTGGCGCCGCTCCACCTGGAGGGAAACCTGCGGAAGGTCTTTCCGTTCGGGGCGGCGCTTGCCGCGGAGGTCGAGGCGGCGATCTCCGGGGTCCGGTGAGCACCTCGCTTCCCGCCGGAGGGCCGGCGGACTCGGGTGTCTACCTCCACCTTCCGTACTGCGCCTCGCGCTGCGGCTATTGCGCCTTCGTGGTCACGACGGATCCGTCCTCCCAGGCTTCGTACCTCGCCCTCCTGGCGAGAGAGGCCGAGCTCGTCGCCGAGGAAGCCTCGCGGGCCCGGTTCGACTCGGTCTACCTCGGCGGAGGCACTCCTTCGTTGCTGCACCCGACAGAGATCGCGCGGCTCCTCGAGGCGGTGCGGGCGCGCCTCGCGATCACGGAGGGCGCCGAGGTGACCCTGGAGGCCAACCCCGAGGACGTGACGCCGGAAAGAGTTCACGCCTGGGCGGCTGCCGGCGTCAACCGCGTATCGGTCGGCGTGCAGTCGCTCGAGGACCGGGAGCTCGCGGCCGTCGGCCGCCGGCACGACGCCGCGCGCGCCCGGGCGGCTCTGGATGCCCTCGTGACAGCCGGACTTTCGGTGTCCGGCGACCTGATCCTCGGGCTGCCCGAGCAGACGGCGCAGAGCTTCCTCGAGAGCGCCAGGGCGCTCGCCGGAAGCGGCGTCGACCACGTCTCGGTCTACCTCCTCGAGGTTGAAAAGTCGAAAGTCATGGAAGCGGACAGAAGGGCGAGGCCCGAGCGCTACCTCGGAGACGATGCGCAGGCCGACGCCTGGCTTGCCCTCTCGGCGCTTCTCGCCGAGCGAGGGTTCCGCCACTACGAGATCTCCAACTGGGCCCGGCCCGGTCGGGAGGCCCGTCACAACGTGAAGTACTGGACGCGCACCGAGACCCTGGGCCTGGGAGTCTCGGCACACGAGCTCTGGGCCGGCCGGCGCCGGGCCAACGTCTCGTCCTTGCCCGCCTATCTTGCGGCGCTCGAATCCGGCCGCCGCCCCATCGCCCAAGACGAGAAGCTGACGCCAGCCGCCGCGGCCCGCGAACGCATCGTCCTCGGCCTGCGCCTCACCGAAGGCGTCCGGCGCTCGGCAATCGCGGAGGCCGTCGCAGCCTCCTCGGACGCGCGTCTCGCAGCCGACTACGGCGACTGGCTCGCGGCGGAAGTTCTCGTCGAAGACGGCGACAGCGTCCGCTTCTCCGAAAAAGGCTTCCTGGTCTCCAACGAGGTCCTCTGCCGTTTCGTCTAGCAAGAAAGCGAAGCGCCGGTCTGGACTCTGCGGCGAGGTGAGCCCCGGGCGCGGCGGGCTCTCCGTGCCAGGCTGCGAGGGCCGTAGGGGTGGCGGCGTCCGAGGACCCTGCCGATGTACCGCAGGCCGGCGAAGCCGGCCGAGGAACACCGGCGGGGTGGACGCCGACAGGACCCCGAAGGCCCGGCTTGTCAGCCGTCAGGATCCCGCCGTGACCGGGGCGGCTTGCCAGCCGGGCTAGATGAAGAGCGGCGCGAGCACCAGCGTGATGGTCGACAGCAGCTTGATCAGCACGTGCAGCGACGGCCCGGCCGTGTCCTTGAAGGGGTCGCCGACCGTGTCGCCCACGACCGCGGCCTTGTGCGTGGGCGAGCCCTTGCCTCCCAGAGCGCCCGTCTCGATGTACTTCTTGGCGTTGTCCCAGGCTCCGCCGCTGTTGTTCAGGAACGTCGCCACGATGATGCCGCAGATCGTGCCGACCATGAGGAAAGCGGCCACGGCCTCGGCCCCGACGTTGAAGAGCTTGAAGAACATGCCCACGGCGATGGGCATGCCGACGGCGACGAGGCCCGGCAACACCATCTGCTTGAGCGCCCCCCGCGTCACGATGTCCACCGTGCGGCCGTAGTCCGGCTTCTCCGTGCCCTTCATGATGCCGGGCTTTTCCTTGAACTGCTCCCGCACGTCCTGGATGACGACGTAGGCCGCGCGGCCGACGGCCTTGATGGCGAGGCCGGAGAAGAAGAAGATCAGCACGGCGCCGAGCAGGCCTCCCAGGAAGACCTCGGGCTTGGCCAGGTTGACGGACTCGAGCGGGGCCCGCAGGTTCCGGAGCTCGTCCAGGTACGCCGAGAAGAGCAGGAACGCGGCCAGGGCCGCCGAACCGATCGCGTAGCCCTTGGTGAGGGCCTTCGTCGTGTTGCCGACCGCGTCCAGGCGGTCCGTTTTCTTGCGGATCTCCTCGGGCTGCTGGGACATCTCGACGATGCCGCCGGCGTTGTCCGTAATGGGGCCGAACGTGTCCATGGCCAGGATGTAGGCGGCCGTGCCGAGCATGCCCATGGTGGCGACCGCGGTGCCGAAGAGACCGCCGCCGGGAAGAGCCGCGGCGCCGATCTTGTACGACGTCAGGATCGCGATGGAGATGGCGATGACAGGCAGCAGCGTGCACTCGAAGCCGATGGAGATGCCCGCGATGATGTTCGTGGCGGGCCCGGTCTGGGAGGCGTTGGCGATCTCGAGCACGGGCCGGTACTTGTACTCCGTGTAGTACTGGGTGATGTAGACGAAGGCGATCGAGGTCAAAACCCCGACGATGCCGCAGAGGAAGAACTGCCAGTGGGCGTCCGGGTGGGAGGGGTTGTCGAGCAGCCACCGTGTGGCCACGTAGAAGCCGGCGATGGCAAGGGCGGCGGCCACGTAATAGCCGCGGTTCAACGCCTTCATCGGATCCTGGTCTTCCTTCGTGCGGACCGAGAGGATGCCGATGATCGAGGCGAGCAGGCCGAAGGCCCGGGCGACGAGGGGGAAGAGCATGACGCCCACGATGCCCGCCGAGAACGCCATGCCGGCCTTCTCCGCCGACGTGGCGAGGGTGGCTCCCAGGATCATGGCTCCGATATTTTCGGCCGCCGTGGACTCGAAGAGGTCCGCGCCGCGGCCCGCGCAGTCGCCCACGTTGTCCCCGACGAGGTCGGCGATGACTGCCGGGTTGCGCGGGTCGTCCTCGGGAATGCCGGCCTCGACCTTGCCGACGAGATCGGCCCCGACGTCGGCGGCCTTGGTGTAGATGCCGCCGCCCAGCTGGGCGAAGAGGGCGACGAACGAGGCCCCGAATCCGTAGCCGACGATCAAAAGCGGGATCTTGTCGGGAGGCACCGCGGTCAGATGGCTGACCAGCCAGTAGAGGCCGCCCACGCCGAAGAGCGACATCGCCACCACGAAGAGACCGGACACGGCGCCGCCCCGCAGGGCGATGCGCAGGGCGTCGTTCAGGGACGAGCGAGCCGCCGAAGCCGTCCGGATGTTGGAGCGGATCGCGATCCACATCCCGACGTAGCCGGCGATGACGGAGCAGGCCGCGCCGAGGACGAACGAGACGGTGGTCCAGAGCGCCAGGGCCACGGCGGTCGGCACGGGGTCGAAGTCGTGGTGCTCGCGGGCAAAGCCGTAGAGCACGAAGATCAGGGCCGCCAGAACGAGGGCCAGGCCGCCGATCGTCCGGTTCTGCCGGCGCAGGAAGGCCTCGGCGCCCTCCTTGATGGCGTTGGAAATCGCCTGCATGGCGGGTGTGCCGGTGTCCTTCGCGAGGACCCACCGGATGAGCCAGCCGGCCACGAAGAGAGAGCCGATCGAGAAGGTGAGGATCAGAGGCATCGCCAGGTCGTGAGACATAGGTCGCCCTTTCGTCGTTAAATTTTCTGCGGGGTTCCCTCTCCGCCCCCTGGCGGGCTGGCGGAGCGCCGGGAGGATATCAGACGGGAGGCGCTACTGGGTTTGAACGGGCACGGTCTCGAGCACGATGCCGATGTTCTTGGCGCCCGCGTTGCGGATGATGTCCATGACGCGGATGACGTTGTCGTAGGTGACCTGGTCGTCTCCCGAGAAGAACACGGTCTTCGTGGCCCGATTCTTCAAGATCTCGGTCAGCCGGAGGGACAGCGTCTGCTCGGTCAGCTCTTCCTTGTTGAGATAGATCTTGTTCCCCGGCGTCAGGGACACGATGAGCTGGTCCGGCGCCGGCTGCGACTCGGTGGCCTGGGCCTTGGGCGGGATCTTCACGTCGTAGCCCATCTGGAGCAGGGGAGTGAGGACCATGAAGATGATCAGGAGAACCAGGGTGACGTCGACGAGCGGAGCGATGTTGATCTCGCTCCTCATGTCGAAACCGGTGGGGGCTGCCATGGGCTCTGGGTCTCCTCCCTCTATCCGGGGGCGTTGACTTTCTTCTCGGAGATCAAGCCGACGTTCTGGAACCCGGCTTCCTTCGTCATGCGCATGACTTCCTTGACGTCGACGTACTTCAAGCGCTTGTCGGCCTTGATCACGAGCTCGGTCTGCGGGGAACGCTGGAAGAGCTCGTCGAGCTGGGCCTGGAACTCCTGCTTCGAGAGGGGCTTCGACTCGAAGTAGTACACGGGAGGCTGGGCCCACTTGACCGAGAGGAGCTTCTGCGTGCCGGCCTCCGGCTTCTTGTCCGGGTTAGCCGATTCGGGAAGCTGGACGGCGACGCCCTTCTGGAGCATCGGCGTGATGACCATGAAGATGATGAGCAGGACGAGGCAAACATCCACCAGCGGAGCGATATTGATGGCCGCCTTCAGCTTGTCACGGCCCGTGTCCATTCCCATGAGCTGGATCCTCCCGGTCGAGAAACCCTACGAGGCCCGCAGCGTCACGCCGGCCGCCCGGCGCTTGATGAAGTAGTCGATGATCTCGGAGGTCGCGTTGGTCATCTCGATCTGGAAGCGCTCGATCTTGTTCAGGAAGACGTTGAACATCCAGACCGCGAAGATGGCGACGACCAGGCCCGTCGCCGTGGCGATCAGGGCCTCCGCGATTCCGGCGGACACGGCGCCGATGCCGCCCGATCCGGTCATGGCCATGCCCGAGAAGGCGTTGATGATCCCGATCACCGTGCCGAAGAGGCCGATGAACACGGCGATCGAGCCGATCGTGGCGAGCCCGGCCAGGCCCCGCTTGAAGTCGGCCGACACCAGCAGCGATTCGCGCTCGATGGCCCGCTCGGCCGCCTCGATCATGTCGTGGCCGACGACACCGCCGCCTCCCGCGTCCGCGTCGTTCTTGAACTCCAGCATCCCGGCCGCCACGACACGCGCCACGTGGCTGTGAGGGAACTTCTTCGACGAGTCGATGGCGCCCTGAAGGTTGTCGCTCTTCAGAAAGCCCGACACGCCCCTGGCGAAAGCCAGGGACTGCTTGCGAGCCTTGCTGAAGAAGAGGAAGCGCTCGATCGTGACGGTCACCGAGTAGATCGACATCAAGATCAGGATGAAGATCACCCCTTTGTTGATGATCGTCATCGACTGCCAGATGTGCTGGATATCGAAACTCATGAATCGCTCCTTTGCCGTTTCGTCTCGTCCCGGGGTTCGAAAACCGAATCCTAGTGCAAGTTGAACGTCACGGTGACGGTCAGATACACGCGAACCGCCCGGCCGTTCAGGGTGGCGGGCTTGTAGCGCCACTGCTGGACGGCCCGCACGGCGGAGGCGTCGAGAAGGGGGTTGACCGATTTCAGGACCCGGACGTCCTCGACGGAGCCCGAGGCCGTGATGATGGCCTCCAGAATGACCACGCCCTCCATGCGGGCTTTCCGCGCCGCCTCGGGGTAAGTCGGGTCCACTTTCTGCTGGAGGACGGGGGCCTTGACCTCGCCTCCCACGCGCAGGGGCTCTTCGCCGCCCCCCGGGCCGGTTCCGCCGGTCACGCCGCCGAGGACCCCGCCGGGCACCCCTCCCGGCACGCCGCCCTCGACCCCCCCTTCGACGCCCTCCGAGGCCGCCTCGGGCTGAGCGAGCGGCTGGGGAACGGTCTCCGGAATCACCTGCGGCTGAACCATCTCCTGCGGCTTGACAGGAACGACTTTGGGTTGCTCCGGCGCCTTGGGCGGCGCCTTGGGGGCCGCCGGCGGCGGGGGAGGAGGCGGAGGCGAGGACGCATAGAAGGCCACCGGGATGGGCGGCTCCGGCACGTCGTCCACGAACCAGATCGAGGCCCCGATCGCGGCTCCGATGAGCACGACATGGAAGGCCAGGGAGACGGGCCAGGATATGGCTCGCTTGGCTCCCGTCTGCGTTCCGGCAGACTCGATCAGGATGTCTTCAAACATGGATCACTCCTCCCGACCCTCCAGACACCGGTATCACTTGCCGGGTTCCGGCGGCGGGCCCTTGGCGGCCTCCGCCTCTTTGGCCTTCTTGCGCAGTTCGAGCGCTTGCGCCAGGTACTTGTCGGCCGTCTCCGTGTACTCCTTCTTCTTGGCCGGGTCCCCCTCCATCTTTGCCTTCTCCCGGTAGAGCAGGTTGATATACGAGATGGCCTCGAAGTAGCCCGGCTTCAACTCCACCGCCTTGTTCAGGGCCTCGAGCCCTTCGTCGACGATCCGCATCCGCTGCTCCAGCGGAATCTCCGGGAAGTTGTACGACCGGTCCCAGGCCTGCACGCCGATGAAGTAGTAGACCTCGGGGTTGTTCCCCTCTACGGTCAGGCGCTTCTTGAGCCAGGCAACCGCCGTATCGAAGTCGCCCTTCTTGAAGTACATCTGGGCGATCGACTGCATCGCTTTCGAGTCCTTGGGGTCCTGCTTGAGCATCTCCTCGTAGAACTTGATCGCGTCGTCGTACCGGTCCGTGGCGAGATACATGGAGACTAGGAACTCGCGGGCCTTGCGGTCCTGCGGGAACGCCTGCACATACGTGTCGAGGTTCTGGATCGCCTTCTGCGCGAACTCGAGGTCCTTCGGGTGTTTCGAGCCCGGCTGGTACCGGCCCATGTACGCGAGCCCGATGTTCTTGTAGATCTTCTTCTCGCCGGGATCGAGCTTGAGGGCCTCCTGGTAGCTCGTCAGGGCGGCCTCGTAGTTGGCGGCCTTGAAGAACTCGTTGCCTTTCTTGATCTCCTGCTTGGACTTGATCTTGTCGCACCCTGCCAGCACCAAGACCAGCACGGTGAGCGCCGCGCCCGTGGCTGCGCGCTGCCGTCGCGTAGGCATCCGAACCAGCTCCTTAAGCCTTCTTGCGCTTTCTTCGCCGACGGCGGTGTCCGCCCCCGGAGGAGCCGAATTCTGTTGAATTCGTGGGGATAAAGCAACAAAGTTTTTTTCGAGGGGAATAATCCAAGTCCTCGGACAATTCGTTTCCCGAAGGAGCACTCTTTGAAGTCCCTATTTGCAGCCGCGGCGATGCTCGCGGTGCCGCTCGCCGCCCTCGGGCAGCAGCCTGCTGCGCCCAAGCCATCCGCCGGCCAGCAGGTCATTCCCCCCGTCAGCGAATCCGTCGAGGTCTCGGTGACCAACGTCGAGGTCATCGTCACCGACAGCAAGGGCAATCGGGTCCCGGGGCTGACGCGCGACGACTTCGAGGTCCGCCAGGACGGTGTCCCGCAGGCGATCACCAACTTCTACGCGGTCTCGGGCGGAAAGGTCCTTTTGGAGGACGGCAAGGTGCTTGGCTTGGACGACCCGGCGGCGCGCGAGGAGCTGCCCGTGGAGGTCAAGGCGCGCTACATCATCTTCATCGACAACCTGAACATCCAGCCGCAGAACCGCAACCGGATGTTCGGCCGTTTGAAGGAGTGGGTCGCGCAGACGATCGGGAAGAACGCCGAGGCGATGGTCGTGACCTGGAACCGGTCGGTCAAGGTCCGGCGCAAGTTCACCTCGGAGGGCGGGGACATCGTCGGACTGCTCGACCAGATCGAGATGGAGACCGGCGGACGGTCGTCCTTCGCGGCCGAGCGTCGCGACGCGCTCCAGAGGATCGACGACTCGCAGTCCGCGCCCGAAGGGCAGCAGATCGCGCGGCAGTTCGCCGAGTCCGTCCGGAGCGACATCCGATTCACGATCGACGCCCTCAAGGACACGATCAACGGGCTGGCCGGGGTCGCCGGCCGCAAGACCCTCATCTACGTTTCCGAGGGGCTTCCCTCGACGGTGGGCCTGGAGCTCTACGACGCGGTGCAGCAGAAGTTCCGCGAGCAGACGAATTCGCTCGAACAGTTCGAGTTCAACATGGACTCCCAGTACCTGACGATCGTGCAGGCAGCCAACGCGCAGGGGGTCACGATCTGGCCCCTGGACGCGTCGGGTCTCCAGGTCAACGAGCTCGTGAGCGCGGAGAACCGCCAGATCCAGAACCGTCCGAGCGATTTTCTGATGCGGACCAACATGCAGGCTCCGCTTCAGATGCTGGCCGAGCAGACGGGAGGTCTGACCGCCGTCAACACCAACGATTGGAAGAAGAACCTGGACGAGCTCGCCAAGGACTTCTCCAACTTCTACTCGATCGGCTACAAGACGACCCGCGCGGGCGCGGACCGGCCCCACACCATCGCCGTCTTCGTCAAGAAGAAGGGTCTGACCGTGCGCACGCGCAAGGGGTTCGTCGAGAAGACGATCGAGACGCGCACGGCCGAGGCGGTCGTGGCGGCGTTGAACTACAGCCGCGACGACAACCCGCTGGGCGTCGCGCTCGCGATGGGCGAGTCGGCGCCCTACGACTCGGAGAACTTCACGATCCCTGCGCGGCTCACGATCCCGCTCGGGAAGGTGGGCCTCGTGCCCACAGGAGACCACTACGAAGGCACCCTCTACTTCTACTTCGTGGTGCTCGACGTGTCCGGAAAGCAGTCGGACCTCACGGTCAAGGAGGAGAAGATCCGCGTTCCGCTGGCCAAGCTCCAGGAGGCGCAGGCCAAGTTCTATCCCTACGAGGTGAAGATGCTCGTCGTGCCCGGGGGCCAGAAGGTCTCCATCGCGGTCCGTGACGGCGTCACGAGCCAGGTGTCCTACGTGCAGAAGAACTTCTTCGTGTCGGTCCTGCCCAAGGAAAAGCCGAGGGAGGAGAAGAAGGGAAGCTAGGATCGGGCGCGCGTCAGCGGGAGATAATCCTGTCGTGAAACCGCTGCCTTCCCTGGTTCTCTTCGCGAGGGCTCCCGTCCTCGGGTCGGTCAAGACGCGGTTGTCGCCGCCGCTCTCGCCTCACCAGGTGCTCGCACTCTACGCCGCGTTTCTCGAGGACGCGGCCGGCGCCTACGGTTCCGAGGAGCGCTGGACGCCGATCCTGGCAGCCGAACCGGACGGCGACGACCCCCTGCTCGTGCGGCTTTTTGCTCCGCCCTGGCGCCGGCGGGGGCAGGCGCCGGGAGACCTGGGCGCGCGGCTCACGTCCGCGTTCGCCGCGGAATTCGCTCGCGGGGCTCCCGCGGTGCTGGCGGTGGGATCCGATCACCCGGCCCTGCCCGGCGAGCGCATCGAGGAGGCCTTCGACGCCGTCGCCGCCGGGTCGGACGCGGCGATCGTGCCGGCCGAGGACGGAGGCTACTGCGCCATCGCGCTCTCGCGGAGGGTCGAACCCGGGCACGTGTTTCGCGGCGTGCCGTGGTCGACGCCCCGCACGCTCTCGGCGACCCGGTCCAATCTGGAGGCCGGAGGTCATGCGGTTCGGACTCTGGCGTCCTCGTACGACGTGGACCGGCCCGGCGACCTCGATCGGCTTCGCGCCGATCTCGCGACGCGCGACGCGGCCGCGGCGGACTTTCCGGCGGCGACGGCGCGGGCGCTGCGTGAGCTCGGACGGGAGAGCCGTCCATGATCCCGGTGCTCGGATCCTCCGCCATGAAGGCCGCGGACGCCGCGGCCATCCGGGGAGGCATCGCCTCCCTGGAGCTCATGGAGAACGCGGCGACCGGGCTGGTGGAGGAGCTGCGCTCCCGGTATCCCGGATGGAATCGGGTCGTCGTCGTCTGCGGACCCGGCAACAACGGAGGCGACGGCCTGGCCGCGGCGCGGCTTCTCGCGGGCCGCGGCGTGAAGGCGGTCGTCTTCACTCTCGGCGACGCGGCCGCCTATCGGGGCGACGCCGCGGAGAACGCCGCGCGGGCGCGCGCGTACGCGCTCGAGCTCACGCCCCTCTCGCAGCGGGGAGGGCGCGGGAGGCTGGCCAGCGCGCTCGCGGACTCGGACGGCGCGGTGGATGCGCTCTTCGGGACGGGTCTTTCGCGGGGGCTCTCCGGCGCGGCGGCCGCCGCTGTGGCCGTTTTGAATCGCGTCGGACGAACGGTCGTCGCCGCGGACTTGCCGTCGGGCCTGTCCGCCGACAGCGGCGCCATCCTCGGGCCCTGCGTTCGCGCGGACATGACCGTGGCCTTCGGGGCGCCCAAGCTTTGCCACGTGCTCTTCCCGGCGAGGCAGCAATGCGGGTACGTGGTGGTGCGCGATATCGGCATCACCCGCCAGATTCTTGGCCGGCTCGCGGGCAAGCTCGAGCAGGTCGAGGCGGACGATGTCCGCAAGCTCCTGCCCGCCCGCGCGCTCGACGCCCACAAGGGGGATTGCGGCCGCCTCGCCGTGATCGCGGGCTCGCGCGGGAAGACGGGCGCGGCCATCCTGTGCGCCCGCGCGGCGCTGCGATCCGGGGCGGGTCTGGTGACCGTCTTCTGCCCGGAGTCCCTGGAGGAGGCCGTCGTGACGGCCCTTCCGGAGGCGATGACTCGAGGCTTCGAGGAAAAGCGCGGCGCGCTCTCGGGAAAGGCGGGGAGGGCCCTCGTCGAGGAGCTCGCCGGATTCGATGCCGCCGCCGTCGGGCCGGGTCTCGGCACGGCGGCGGGAACGATCGCGGCGGTCGAGGATGTGGCCCGGCGCGCCCCGATCCCTCTGGTGGGCGACGCCGATTTCCTGAATGCCTTCGCGGGCCGCGCCGCGCTGCTGGCTCGCCGCCCGGCGCCCACCGTTCTGACGCCGCACCCGGGTGAGGCGGCGCGGCTGCTGGACGCGACGATCCGGGACGTGCAGGCGGACCGTCTCCGGGCGGCCGCCTCCCTCTCGCGCCGCACGGGCGCGGTGGTCGTGCTCAAGGGCGCCGGGTCGCTGATCGCCACGCCCGACGGCCGGGTCGCGGCGAATCCCACGGGAACGCCTCTGCTGGCGACGGCCGGCTCCGGCGACGTGCTGACGGGCGCCATCGGAGCCTTTCTGGCTTCGGGGCTTCCGGCGCGCGAGGCGGCGCTGGCGGGCGTGTACCTGCACGGCGCGGCGGCCGAGCGGCTCTCGATCCGTTTGGGAGACGCGGGCCTGCTGACGGCCGACCTGGCCGATGCGTTGCCGCTCGCGCGCCGCGCGCTCACACGGGACCGGGCGGACGGGAGGCCGTAGGCCTGGAGAGAAAGATCGTGGAGAGCTCCGCCGAGCGGGAGACGGAGGCCGCGGGCGAGGAGCTGGGCCGAAGCCTCTTGCCGGACGATGTCGTCTATCTCGTGGGAGAGCTCGGCGCCGGAAAGACCTGCTTTGCCAGGGGGCTCGCACGGGGAGCCGGCGCCCTGCCTCGCGAGGTGGCCTCACCCACGTTCGCCATCGTCAACGAGTACGCGTCGCAGCGGGGAGACATCGCCTTGCGCCACCTCGATCTCTACCGGGTGGAGGACTCGGTCGAGGAGCTCGAGGCCCTGGGCCTGCCCGGGATCACCGCCGGAGCTCCGGCCGCCGTCGAATGGCCGGGAAAAGCCGTCGCGCGCATTCTTCCCTCGACCGTCGTGGTGACGATCGAGGTCCGCGCCGACACGGCGCGGCGCATCCTGGTGAAGCGCGCC
>Ga0335082_10004776_pt1 | contig 14797 bp, 8 predicted proteins | sample Lox_Sample_41_FD_206718 | JGI IMG/M metagenome (GOLD analysis project Ga0335082, IMG submission 206718) | Soil microbial communities from Loxahatchee National Wildlife Refuge, Florida, United States - Lox_Sample_4.1 | ecosystem: Environmental > Terrestrial > Soil > Wetlands | place: USA: Florida...
GGCGAGCGCGGCAGCGTCGCCGTCGTTTTCGAGAGCTACGCGGACGTTGAATATTCCTTCCAGATCTCGAACCGGATTCTTCCCTCTCCAACCCGGCAGGAAATCGACATCGCCAAATTCTCCACTCAACGGATCTACGGGCCCCGTCGATCCAATTCCGATGCCCGTGAGTTTCATGCTGACGTTCGCTGAGGTTTCACGCAGCATTCGCTCAATGGAATCAATTGCGACGTCGTAACGGTCCGGATCGGTGGGCGTCTGTGTACGCGTCAACACTTTTCCGTCATCGTCCACAATGCCTACAGCAATTTTCGTACCTCCAATGTCGACTGCGCCGATCATAGGTCTTCCCTTGCCATTTCTCTTGATGACATCTCTAGTGCTGATTGAATTCTAAAACGTGACTCGTAATGCGAACTGCAGAACGCGCGGCATGTGAGCCCCGGTTGTATACATGAAGTTGGTGGTGCTCACATAGGGATTCACGCCCGTCCACTGGGTGTGATTGAAGATGTTGAAGGCCTCGGCGCGGAACTGGACGTCCACCTTCTCAACAGGCTTAAAGATCTTGTAGATCGACATGTCGAAGTTGATTCGACGCGGATTGCGCAGGCTGTTCCGCCCGGAGTCTCCGAACGTGAGGCCCTGCGTCTCTGCATATGCGTTGCAGTTGTAGAGAGGGATACCTTTGGTATCGGGCTCGAGTGGCGGACAGATTGGCAGCGCGTGCGGATCACCGACGAGATCCGCGTATGAACCCACTCCAGTTGTGCCGTCGGCCACGCCGGCGCTGTCGCCATACACCCCGTTGACGACCGAGAATGGCGTACCGGTCTGGGCTGTCATGATGCCCGCGTATTGCCATCCACCAAGCACAGCTTTCGAGAAGCCTTTCCCGTGGAATGGAATATCGAGGGTCCAGGCCGCGGTCAAGATGTGACGCTGATCATAGTTCGAACTGGCGTAGTTGGAGTGGAGGTCGGCAGAGTTCACGAAGTTGCTATCGAAATTATCCGACGAATTATCGAGGGAGTGGCTGTAGGTGTAGGCCACATCGACGGTGAGAGGTCCGTTCGTTTTGCGTAGAGAGAACTGCAGGGCGTTGTAGTTTGAGTTCGCTACAGACTCTACGCGCTGAATGGATCCGAGGCCGGGAAAGTTCGAGCGAAACAAGTCAGGATTATTTCCACATGCAACCGCGATGTTGATGGCAGGCTGACCTCGTACCCTCGTTCCGTTGACTCTGAAAGTGGGTTTCAAGGTCGTTCCACGCTGCGAATTGCAGATGTCGTCGGTGATCGGCTCACCGGGCAGAAACGGATTCTGATCTGGAGCAATAAGTGGGAGTTGATTCATCTCGTGCTGCAGGGTCAGATGCGTTCCTTTTGCGCCGACGTAGGCGAGGGTCGCAACCAGATTACGCGTGAGATCGCGTTGCACGTCGAGGTGCCATTGTTGCACGTAGGGCCAGACGGCCTGATCCGGGATCGATGTGGTGGATAACGGGAAAAGCAATCCTTGCCCACCGACTCCAGCGTAGCCGGTGATGTTGTACTGCGTGGGAGTTTGCACGATGGGCGGAGTGCCCTCGAGATCCTCGGCATTGGCTTCCAAACCGTTCGTGTGTTCGAAGAATATTCCATACCCGCCGCGAACTGCCATTTTTCCATTGCCGAGCGGATCCCAGGAGAAGCCGAGGCGCGGCGCAGGATTGAAGAGATGTCCCTTGAGACATCCGCGCGGGATGCCGTTGACGCCGCACTGCACCATGCCATCGAAGGGATTACCACTGTCTGGAATGAGCGCACCCTGCTGGCCGGTGATGTCGCCATCGACATCAAGTTGTGGCGCCATGGTTGGATCGTAGGCGGTTGGCGTCCAGTTCGAAATGAGGTGGTCCCTCTCCCAGAAGGTTCCATACAGGCTGATGCGCACACCAAGATTCAACGTCAGGTTCTTGGAGATGTGATAGTCGTCTTGAAAATAGGGTTCGAGGATCTTGAAGTTGATGTGGTATTTGGGCTGTGCATTCGCCTGCGAAAAGCTGGAGATGTTGCCCATCAGCAGATCGGCGAAGGCGTTTCCGGTGGAGACGGGAAAGGTCGAGTCGAAGTAGAGATCTCCGCCAAGATCGGTGTATGCCATTTCGTTCTTGTTGGCGTTCATGAAGTAGGCGCCGAAGACAAGTTTGTGCTTGCCCCGGCTCATGGTGACGTTGTCGCGGAAAGTGACCGTCGGGTTCGAGTTCTGCCAGGGGAAGGCAGTGGGGCCTTCACAGAATCCGCCACCGTAGGCGCCATTTGTGGATAGGCAGAAGCCAGGCAGCTTTCCGCCGAAGTCGGGAAACAGACCGGGCATCGTGAAGTCATCGGTCTTGGTCCACACTGAGGGATTCGTGTTGGTCTGCTGGATGTGGTCCGTTGTGTAGCTCGCCACGAATTCATTGAGCAGCGTGGGAGACACGCTCGAGGTCATTCTTGCGACCATTTCCACACCAGGTCCGACGAAGTGCGTACCGATGGTCGGGAAGCTCATGTCGCCCCAGGTCACCGAGGCCTTGACCGTATCCCAGGAATCGTGAATGGCGCGGAAGGTGAGGCGATTCTTGGAATTCAAATCGTGATCGACACGAATTAGTTCCTCGCGCCAGTGCGTTGGCTGACCAATGGCAGCAGCGTAGATCGAGTTCGCTCCTGAACCTATGTTTGGCTCAGGAATCATATTCAGCAGGATCTGCCCATTGGGATCGACGAAGGGCAGTTGGTTGCCGTCGAATGGATCTCCGGTATTCGGGTCGAAGGGACAATCGCTTTCAGCGTCACACACGTCGTTGAAGTTGCCTTGGCGATTATCCATTGAAGGTACGAAGCTGTAGAAGTTTTGGGGAACGTTTTCGCGCCGCCAGTTCTGCAGCCAGAAGAAAAATGTGTGATTCTTCCAGATCGGGCCTCCGACGCTATAGCCGAAGTCGTGCTTTTTGTATCCCGCCTTCGGAGTTCCGGGGACATCGAAGTAGTTGTGTGCGTTGAACGCTTCGTTGCGGGCGAACTCCCAAAGAGAACCGTGGAATTGATTTCCGCCCGATTTGGTTTCGACTTCTACCGTGCCCGAACCGTTCTTGCCGTATTGTGCGCCATAGTTCGAGGTCAGCACCTGGACTTCTTCGATGGCCTCTACGCTGGGATATACGTTGAGCGAGAAGTTGCTGCCGTTGTCCATCATGTCGCCGCCATCGACTTCCCAGTTGTTGTACTCGGTGCGGCCGCCGTTGACGCTGTAGCTGATACTGCCCTCGGCACCGACAACACCTTCATCCTGACCGGTTTGATTGCTGACACCCGGAACCAGCGTGATGAGTTGCGTGAAGTTGCGTCCGTTCAACTGCAATTGGACGACTTCCTTGCCCGTGATCGTTCCGCCGAGTTGGGACGACTGCGTGTCGACTTGGGCAAGTCCTTCGCCGTGTACCGTTACTTCTTCGTGCGCGTTACCGATCTGCATCGTGATGTCGATGCGGGCATTCTGCGCGACGCGCAGGGTGACTCCGGAGGCCTGATAAGTACGGAATCCGGAGGCAGTCACACTGAGGTTGTATTGCCCTGGACTTAACGCAGCGGCGACGTATTCTCCCGCAGAGTTGGTGGTCAACTCACGAACCGCGCCGGTGGCCGTGCTCTTGAGGGCGACCACCGCGCCAGGAATGACCGCACCGGTATGGTCGCGGACGGTGCCTGTGAGGGTAGCAGTGTCCTGTGCTTGAATGAGACCCGCTAAGACAACGAACGCAGCGACCAGAAAGCTAACTTGCAGAGGGAACTTCTGCATATTTCCTCCCGGCTGAGGATGGATCTGCTGACGTTTAGTAGTCCGGCGTGACCGCCTTTGCTTGCTCCAGCGTCATCCGCTGCTTTTTCTTGTACGACAAGTTGGCCATGTGGACGGCCATGGCGGAGCGGTAGCCGATTTCTACAGGCGCGTTCGGCGTGCCGCGACTGCGGATGCAATCGATCCAATTCTTCATGTGATCCTGATTCGGACTCTTGCCCTTCATGGCTTCGCCGGTCGGCCGATTCGTCTTTTCCGGCCAGTATTGAATCGGCTCGTCGAAGTGATGTTCCAGCGTCCCGTCACTGCCGAGAATACGGTCACCTAGTTCGTAGTGGCGGTTGCTGAAAGTAGATTGCCAGGTGACAGTAGTGTCCGGGAAATCGAGGGTCACGGCGATGGTGTCGGGCACTTCGCGGCCATCCTTCTCGGAGAAGACGCCTCCGGACATGTATGCCGCCGATGGAATAGGAAGGTCGAGAGCCGACATGATCCAGGCGATCTGATGAACCATGTTCTCGGCGCAGTTGCCGCCGGCGAATTCCCAGAACAAGCGCCAGTTGATCAGCTTGAATCCGTCAAAGGGACGGTCGGGGCGTCCATTCAGGAAGGCACTCCAGTTCACGTTCTGGGCCGTGCAGTCGGATGGAACCGGGCGGACCCATTGTCCCTTGCCGTGGGGCGTGTTGCGACTCATCCAGGATTCGACATGGGTCACCTTGCCGACTGATCCGTCCTTGATCAGTTGCTTCGCATCGGTGAGAGCACCGGAGCTTTGATATTGTAGGCCGATCTGCACGACTCGATCCGAACCCTTTGCTGCGGCGAGGCATTTGTCCGCTTCCGGGATGGACCAGGTCATGGTCTTCTCGGCGTAGAGATCCTTGCCGGCTGCGAGCGTGTCGAGGAAATGCAGCGTGTGGATATGCAGAGGACTGGCCATGATGACGCCATCGATGTCTTTCATATCGAGCACGCGGCGGTAATCGTCGAATGTCTGGATGCCGGGAACTTTGCTCTTGGCCTGATCGCGACGGCGGCTGTAGACATCGGCCATGACGACGAGGTCGACGTTCGGAACCTTACGCACCTGATCCAATAGATCGTTACCGCGGTCGCCCACGCCGATCATGCCGACTCGGACGCGATCGTTCGCGCCTAACACCTTCGACGAGGGATATGCCAGTACGGCGGCGCCGATGGCGGCTTGCTTCAGAAACGTGCGGCGGGTTTGATCGGTCATCGATCCTCCTTCAGGGGTCAGGGCTAGGGGTCAGCGGTCAGAAAACCTTCCACTGCTACAGCGCGTCTGCTTCTTGCAACAGCTTTTTCATTCCTGCCCAGCTTTTGCGGGAGCACTCTTCGGGCGAGCCTCCGCCGCTCCAGTGGGTCTCGAGACTTACTGCGAAATGGTATCCGTCGCGCTTCAGGGCCTTGTATTGTCCGGCCCAGTCGATCATGCCTCCACCCATGGGAGCCCAGTCGAAGTGCTTGCCCTTCTTGACGGTGTCTTTGCAATGGCAATGTCCGATGCGATCTTTGGGAAGAAGATTGTAGCCATCTGGAAAAGGGATCTCGCCACTCGCGGCAGCGTTGCCCGGATCCCAGTTCAGCATGAAGGAGCGGGACTTCACAGCTTCGAGAACCTTGGCTGATTCAGCTCCAGTGGCGGTATTGCAGGCCGGCTCGTTTTCGAGGACGAGGATAATGCCTCGCTTCTCAGCTTTGGCAGCTGCATCGCGCAATTTCTGGTTGATGCCGTCGCGGTATGGAGCCTGATCATCGAGGCGCCAGAAGTCGAAGCAACGTACACGATCAGTGCCGAACACCTTGGCCATCTCCATGGCACGTTCAAGGACTTCATCCTGCTGGCTCAGGACGAAGTTCGCTCCAAAGCTCTGGCCCTCGCTGAACTTCGACTTTGGGGCGTTCGACCAGTCGCACTTGAACAGCGGGCTGGCGATGTCTGTCACTTTCAGCTCGAATCTTTTGAGCAAGCGGCTGGTCTCTACGACCTCGGCTTCGTCGAGGCTGACGATGTTCTTCTTCCACATGGTCCGGAGCTCGATCCAGCCCATGCCGAACTCCTTGGTGGCGATTTCGCAGACGTGGCCGAAATCCTGGGAGATCTCGTCATTGATAACGGAGACGCGGAACGGAGAGCTGGAACTGGCTGAAGCCATCAGTCGGGAAGTGGCGCTGGCTGCGGTTACGGCGACCATGCCAGCAAGGAATTCACGACGCGCAAAAGGGGTGGGCATCCGAGCTCCTCAGACTGCGTGTCAAAGCGGACCGAAGGGTGCCCCCAAATCTACCACCATCGAAGGGAACGTGGTAGCGCGGTAAACCCTGTGGAAGGAACGGGTGGGGGTGAGACGGGGCTTTCGGCGGGATTTTGCGCGCAAAACAAAACGCCCCAGACTCAGTTTGAGTCTTGGGACGTCTGTTGATCAGCCCTCCCCCAAGTGCTGCTCAAAGACAATCTAACTCCAGGCCCATATGCGGTAAATGGCTCACCAGTGCCATGAATGGCACGAAGGTGGGGGATAGCCCGGAGGGACTGAAAGGCGCACCTTCGAAGGAGGGCTAGCCCGCCCTCGAAGGCTTGGGTTGTGCCGGGTATACCTGGTGGTCCGGTGCCACATACCGGCTGTAACCGGTCCCGTACGGACCTCCCCCATAACCGACAGGTAACTGCTCTCTCGTTGACCATTAGTAATTTGAATGTGGTTACTCCTGGGGCCAGAATCGCTTTGCCCACCACTTCGCGATCCAGCGCTCTCGGCTGGATTGAATACCCGTTCCACAGCTCGTCGTGGCCGGATTTTGTGAGGTTTCCATGTCTCGTCGCAAAGCAACGATTCTCTGCATTGACGATCACTGGAAGGGGCTCATCGCCCGAAAGATGCTGCTGGAAAAGAGCGGGTACAAGGTTATCGAGGCGACCGGAGAAGACGACGGATTAAAGGCCTTTCGCTCGCGCGCGGTGGATGCCGTCGTACTCGATTATCAGATTCCGGGGACTACGGGAGATGCGGTCGCCGCGAAGATGAAGAGCATCAACTCGAGCGTACCGATCATGATGCTCTCGGCCTACGGGCCGCTGCCGAAGAACAAGCTTTCGTCCGTCGATTCGTTTCTGACGAAATCGCAGCCGCCGGACAGCTTGCTATCCGCGTTGCAGGACATGCTGCAGCACCAGTCGAAGCCCTTCTTCGCGCGATGGCTCGATCACTGGAAGAACCGGAACCAGAACACCCACAATTCCTGAGCACGAACAAGATCGAAACAAAGAGAGTATCCGCTACAATCACGCGAGTGTAGTCGTAGGTAATAAATCCATTCCGCATCTCGCGTGAGGGAACATGATCCGCAACTTCTGCTGGTCAGCGCTATTCGTTGTTTTCTTCGTTGCTCCTTCCTTATGTCAAGCCGCTTTTGCCCCCGACAAGATGGACACCATTCTCTACGGTGTCGCCTACTATCCCGAATACATGCCGTATGAGCGGCTGGACAAAGATGTCGAACTGATGAAGCAAGCCGGGATAACGGTAGTGCGCCTCGGCGAATCGAGCTGGGGATTGTGGGAGCCCGAAGATGGACGATTCGAATATGCCTGGATGGATCGTGTGGTCGACCGCATGCAGAAGGCCGGGATCAGGGTCATCATGGGCACACCGACGTACTCCATCCCGGCATGGATGTACAAAAAGCATCCGGAGATCGTGATGACACGGCTGGACGGCCGTACCATCACGTACGGCATGCGCCAGAATGCGGACCTGCTCAACCCTACTTTCAGGACATATTGCGAGCGCATCATCCGCAAGCTGGCAGAGCACTATAAGGACAATGCCGCGGTCATCGGATGGCAGATCGATAACGAGACTCCGCCTGGAGGAGCTGCGAACAAAGACGTGCAGGACGGATTTGTGCAGTACCTGCAGAAGAAGTTCAAGAGCGTCGACGACCTGAACAAGAATTGGGGCCTGAACTATTGGGGCCAGAGGCTTAACGACTGGTCAGAGATTCCTCCGCAGAGCGGCATTTTGAATCCGGGATGGAAACTCGAGTGGCAGCGCTATGCAGCGTGGATTACGACGGACTTTCTGGCGTGGCAAGCATCACTGATCAACCAATACAAACGTCCCGATCAATTTGTAACGCAGGATTTCGCTGGGCCGCCGCGGCCTGAGGTCAATGAAAACGATATCTCGAAGAGTCTCGACATCGTTGCGGTCAACCCGTATCACCCCACGCAGGATGAGTTCGATGGAGAAGGCACTTCGTACGAGGGCGACTACGGGCGCTCACTGAAACATGCCAACTATCTGGTAACCGAGACGAACGCCGACACAATTGGCTGGGACTCGAAGAATCAATATCCGCCTTACGATGGCCAGTTACGACTCGACGTGTACACGCACTTGTCCGCGGGCGCAAACATGGTGGAGTACTGGCACTGGCATTCGATCCATTACGGACAGGAAACGTACTGGAAGGGCATTCTGGGGCATGATCTCGAACCGGGGCGGCCATATCAGGAGATGAGCAAGACCGCGCACGAGCTGCGACGTTACGGACCGGAGATTGCCAATTTAAAGCGCAATAGCCAGGTCGCGATTCTCTACAGCTCGGACTCGTATTGGGGCATCGAGTTCATGAAGTTCAGCGATCATGAGAACTATCGCACCGCGCTGCGCCAGATGTATCACGTGCTCTACCAGAGCAACGTCGGCGTGGATTTTGTTTTCCCCGAAGGCGCAAATTTCGCGGACTACAAGGTCATTGTTGTGCCTCCGCTGTATGTTGCGAGTGATGCTGTTCTGAACAAACTGGTCGAGTATGTGCGCAATGGCGGACATCTGGTCATGGCGTTCAAGAGTGGATTCACGAATGAGTACGATACCGTCCGGTGGATCACCATGCCCGGCCCGTTGCGCGAGGCAGCAGGATTCCATTACCAGGAGTTCTCCAACCTGCGGCAACCGATCCCTCTGAAAGATGACCCGCTTCACGCGGGAGCCGAGAACAAAGTTTCCGATTGGGCGGAGATGCTGACGCTGGATTCGGCCGCCGCAATTGCGTACTACGATCATCCATTTCTCGGAAAGTACCCGGCGATCACGAGAAACAAGTTTGGCAAGGGTACCCTCACGTACGAGGGGACCTATTTGTCAGATACGCTGCAGACTAAAGTTTTGCTAGACGTGCTGCAGCTTGCCGGAGCAACTGGTCCGGATCAAACTCTACCCGCCAGCATACGAGCGAAGCACGGGACTGCCCGCAACGGAAAAGCAGTACACTATTACCTCAATTATTCGAGTGATGCGCAAAGCTTTACGTATAGCTACGGAACGGGCACAGATTTACCAACCCAAGCGGCGATCTCGCATTCTCAGAAAGTCACGGTCAAGCCGTGGGACTTGCTGCTGATCGAGGAAAAGTAGAAAAGACCGCGCAGAATAACAAAACTCTTCAGGCCACTGATCGTAGAAACTTCAATTCAGGGGCAACCCCGCCTCTTGCGCTGTCTTGCGGTAAAAAGTCCTCTTCTCTTCCCCTAAAAACTGCGTCAAAGAGGAGACATTTTTCTCAAGCGCATGAAGAAGATCTCGCATTTTTTTCGGAATCACGCCGCCGTCATCCTCGTTATTGCTTCGAGCACCATTTGCGCCCAGTCACCCAAGCAGCCCGCGACCCAGGCTCCGAGTACGCCCGCCCAGCAGCCGACGCCGGCGCTGCCGCCCGTACAACTCGATGGCAATGACGTACTACACCATCTGAACCAGATCATTGGCTGGTATCGGCACTCGACGAGCGGCATCCGAGATGTGGGTCTGCCGAGCGATGCCATTTATCAGGACAACTCCAGAACACTTGGCGCTCAAGCGGTTCGACTGGCGTTTGATTCGGCCAAGGCGGAGAGCGCCATCATGGCCGCGCAGCAGAAGAATGATTCCGATCAGGGGTCCGGGCAGACGACGCAACAGCAAAATCTGGAGCAACTGAAGGCAAAGACCTCCGCGAAGATTGATCAATTGCAGTCGCAAATCGACAACGTGAATGGGCAGATTGCCAAAACACGAGCGTCCAAGCTCATGCCGTTGACTTCGCAACGGGGCGCTCTGCAGAGCGAACTCGAACTGCAGAAGGCCATTCTGGATGCCATTCAGAAGATGTCTGCGTTCGTTGAAGCCAGCGGAGAATCAGGCCACGGGATGGAAGCGGACATTAACCGACTGGCGCAGTCTATTCCAGAAGTGCTCGGCCGCTCAGGCCCGGACAAAACGAGTACGACGAAACCTCCGATCCGAAGTCCGCTGGTGAATACCGGAGGCCTTATCGGCCAGGCCGTGACGCTTTACGAATTCATGAGCGCCATGCACCAGATCGACAAAGTCATCAAGGAGACTACATATACCCGCGAAATTGCAGATAAATTGCGTACACCGTTGCGAGATGCCATGCGCGCTACGATTCGCAAGAGTCAGCAGTTGGCTAGCCAGTCCGATGTGACGGACACGCAGCAACTCCAGGCTCGGCGACAAACGCTCCAAGACGCGACAGAGGGTTTCAAGCAGCTTTCGGCCGCGATTCTGCCGCTCAGCCAGGAAGTGATCGTTCTTAACGAGAGCGCGAACAACCTGGATGAGTGGCGCGATTCCATTGCTCGCGAGTCCACCTATGTTCTTCGATCCGTGCTTTTGCGTGTGCTCGCGATCATCTTAGCACTGGGAGGGATTCTGGCACTCTCGGAGATTTGGCGGCGCATAACCTTCCGCTACATCAGCGATCCCCGGCGACGCCGCCAGTTCCTCGTATTGCGCCGCATTGTGATCGGATTCCTGGTCGGAATGGTCTTAATCGTCGGCTTCGTGAGTCAGTTCAGTTCGCTCGCGACGGTTGCCGGATTCATTACTGCGGGCATTGCGGTTGCGCTGCAGGCGGTTCTTCTGTCGATCGCCGCCTATTTCTTCATCATGGGACGATACGGCATCCGAGTTGGCGACCGAATCAGCGTTGCCGGCATTACTGGAGATGTGGTCGATATCGGCCTTGTCAGAATGTATGTCATGGAACTGGCCGGCACCGGGTTAGACTTCTATCCGACCGGCCGCATTGTCGTCTTCTCGAATTCCGTACTGTTTCAGACAGGAACTCCGTTGTTCAAACAAATCCCTGGAACAGAGTATGCGTGGCATGAAGTCGTGGTGACAATCGCGCCGCGCGGAAATCACAAGGCTGCAGAAGAAAAACTGCTCGCCACCGTTGATGAAGTCTATGCGCGATATCGCGACGAAATCGAGAGGCAGCATGCCACGATTGAGCGCCGGGTGGATATCCAGATCGAGGCTCCGCGTCCGGAAGCTCGTCTTCAGTTTGCCGAAACCGGCCTTGAGTTACTGGTGCGTTATCCGGTCGAGATCCGCAGAGCGCCCGACACCGACGAAGAAATGACCCGACGGGTATTGCATCTGGTGGAAAACGACGAAGTGGTAAAGACCGCTGTCGCCGGTACACCCAAAATACGATCGGCGATTAAGGGATGAGTCGACGCAAAATTGGGCGGGTAAGGGTTTGCCTGGTTCGTTGACACCCGAAAAGGGAATGGATATGCTTCAAACCTCACGCATCCCCCGCGTGTGGGGCGAGAACATTGCAGCGCGGGCCCACCAATCAGGTCACCGAGTTACTAGTTCGCTGGCGAGGCGGAGACAAAGCAGCCTTAGACCGGCTGATGCCGTTGGTGTATACCGAATTGCGCCGCATCGCGAACCGCTATCTGCAGGGTGAGCGCTCCGACCATACTCTGCAAAGCACCGCTCTGGTTCATGAAGCGTATGTGCGCATGACGGAGCAGAATCTGCCGCAATGGCAGAACCGGGCGCACTTTTTTGCTGTCGCTGCGCAGATCATGCGGCAAATCCTGGTGGATTACGCCCGCAGTCACCGGGCCTCAAAGCGCGGAGGCGACGTTTTCAAACTCGCGCTGGACGAGGCAGAAGAACAAGCGCAGGTTCGCGACGTAGACATCGTGGCACTCGACGACGCTCTGAAAGACCTTGCAGAGATGGACGAGCAACAAAGCCGGGTAGTGGAACTCAAGTTCTTCGGTGGCTTATCTATTGAGGACACGGCAGAAGTGCTCGGGATTTCCGCCTCCACGGTGAAGCGCGATTGGATCACAGCCCGCGCCTGGTTGTATCGCGAACTCAACCGGAGCCCGATGCTATGAAATCCGAGCGCTGGCAACAGGTTCGCGCCATCCTTGATGCGGCTATCGCCTTGCCTCGCCCTGAACGGACAGCCTATCTGGACAAGCATTGCACCGATGACCTGGATCTACGCCGCGAAGTCGAGTCGCTGCTTGGGTCTCACGACGAGGCAGGCAGCGTTTTTCTGAATACCCCGGCCGCCGATCTGACAGGTGCGCCGGCGATGCCAACTCGCATCGGACGCCGGATTGGTGTGTATCAGATCGTCTGTGAAATCGGTCATGGAGGCATGGGTGAGGTTTACCGCGCCGTACGTGCGGATGGCCAGTACCAGAAAGAGGTGGCGGTAAAGCTCGTCCGCGGAGGATTCGACACGGCGGCGGTGCTAGAGCGATTCCGCCACGAGCGCCAGATATTGGCATCGCTCGATCATCCGAATATTGCGCGTTTGTACGATGGCGGCACGACCGAAGATGGGCTTCCCTATCTCGTGATGGAACTGATCGAAGGAACACCCATCGACGAGTACTGTGAAAAGCACGATCTGAGCATCAATGAACGGCTCAAGTTGTTCACGCAGGTTTGCGCGGCAGTGCAGTATGCACATCAGCGGCTGGTCATTCATCGGGACATTAAGCCGAGCAACATCCTGGTGACGGCGGATGGTATTCCGAAGCTGCTGGATTTTGGGATTGCGAAGATTCTGGATCCGGCAGCCAGCGTTGAAACTACGCTTGTGCGTCCGATGACGCCGGAATATGCGAGTCCTGAACAGGTTCGCGGCGAACCGATCACAACAGCGACGGACGTTTATTCCCTTGGGGTGGTTCTCTATCGACTACTGACTGGGAAGTCGCCGTATCCCGAGACCACGCGCACGCCGTTGGAGCTGGCACGAGTGATCTGCGAAGTGGAACCGGCCAGGCCAAGTTCAGCGCTGATTCGCTCATGACTGAATCTGAGCATTCACCGTCGCAGCAGACTTTGCAGTCGAAGATGCGGTTTGTCTCAGCGCGGCAGCAGCGCCAGTTGCGCGGCGATCTCGACAACATTGCTCTCAAAGCATTGCGCAAAGAGCCGAACCGGCGGTACGCGTCGGCCGAGCAATTCGCCGAAGATATTCGGCGTCACCTGCAGGGGCTTCCGGTTACCGCTACGCCAGATTCACTTTCTTATCGTGCGAGAAAATTCGTGCAGCGGCACAAAGTGGGGGTAGCTGCAAGCGCCCTGATTGTTCTCGCGGTCGTTGGTGGAGTACTCGCGACTGCGCGGCAAGCACGAATCGCGGAGGCGAACCGTCGGCGGGCCGAGGCACGATTCAACGACGTCCGGAAACTGGCCAACTCCTTGATTTTCGAAGTGCACGACTCGATCTATCAACTCTCCGGAGCAACCGCCGCTCGGAAGATCATTCTGCAGCGGGCGTTGGAATATCTGGATAGCCTGTCGAAGGAATCGGGTAACGAACCCGATCTTCTGCGCGAACTAGCCACAGCATACGAACGGGTCGGAGCGTTGCAGGGCGATGCTCTCAATGCGAATCTCGGAGACATCAAAACTGCCGCAGTCAGCCTGAAAAAGTCAGTGGATTTGTGGGAGAGTCTTGTTCGTATCAATCCCAACAATGCCAAAGATCAAATAGGGCTGGCCGTCGCGTATCTCGACTGGTCGGACTTTCAAAGTGAAGCCTTGGGCAACATCTCTGCCGGGGTGGAATATACGAATAAAGCGATTGCGATTCTGGACCGCCTGGCCGCAGCAGAGCCAACCGACTACCGTGTGATGGCGCAGGACACGCGGGCTCATGCCAGCCTTGGGTACCTGGAAATTGGCAATGGCGCAGTGGGAAGCACAGGTGCTGTGAAACAAGGTGTGGCCGACTTACAGACCGCTCTGGAACTGGATCACCACGCAATTCAGCTCAGCCCGGAGAACCCGGAAACCCTGGCAGAAGAACCCGGTCTCCTTGCACTACTTGGGGACGCGATGTTGAAACTGGGGCAACGCCCCGCGGCGCTGGACCATTACCGTCGGGCTGTCGAAAAGTTAAACGCACTTGATCCGATGAGAAAGAGAGCCAGCGTAGCCCACAATGCCATTACCCTCGACACGAAAATCGCGGACGTTTTCCTTACAGAAGGAAGAGTCCAGGACGCGGTCACCTGGTTCCGCAAGGGTCAGCATGGAGCGTGGCAGCTATCGGCGAGCGATGCCAGCGACGTCGAAGCCGCGCAACTTGTAATCACCAGTTCGGGACAACTCGGTCACGCCCTGATTGAGGCCGGTCAAACGGGAGAAGGCTTGAAGTACCTGACTCTCGCACTGGACAAAATCCAGGCGCACAATCCACGGACACCTCTCTACAACGTTTTCGAGAGCATTGCCCGGATGTGGATCGGCGAGGCGTGGGAACGTAGGGGCCGAATAGCCGACGCACTGACAGAATATCGGAAGAGCAAAGACGCTATCGCGTCAGCGAGAGCGGCAGGCGCGAATGATCTTAGATCCATGGTCTACTATTGCTCTTCGACGGATCGGCTGGCGGCGGCACTGCTGAAACAAGGAAAGGCCGCGGACGCCGCGAAGGAATATGCGGAGTGCCGTGGAATCCTTGAGCCCCTTCTGAAGGCAAACCCAGACAATATGGAAGTTCTTTACGCACTTGCTGAGACATACACCGGCGAGGGAGATGTTGCTGCGTCGCTGGCGAAGGACGCCAGGGAACCCAGCGTCAGAGCAGCACGTTTGAAAAG
>Ga0335082_10004777_pt1 | contig 14796 bp, 10 predicted proteins | sample Lox_Sample_41_FD_206718 | JGI IMG/M metagenome (GOLD analysis project Ga0335082, IMG submission 206718) | Soil microbial communities from Loxahatchee National Wildlife Refuge, Florida, United States - Lox_Sample_4.1 | ecosystem: Environmental > Terrestrial > Soil > Wetlands | place: USA...
GGGATCCCCTTGAACGCCGACTACAACGGAGCGTCCCAGGACGGGGTGTCGTTCATGCAGTTCAGCATCGAGGACGGCGTGCGGCACAGCACTGCGGCTGCCTACGTCCGTCCCGTCGAGGCCGACCCGAACCTCGAGCTGATCACCGGCGCGACGGCGCGGCGCCTGCTGTTCGAGGGGGCTCGGTGCGTCGGCGTCGAGTGGTCGCAGGACGGCCGCATCGCGCACGCGCACGCCGACCAGGTCGTCGTGTCCGGCGGGACGATCGGGTCGGCACAGCTCCTCCTGCTCTCAGGGGTGGGGCCTGCGGATCACCTGCGCTCGCTCGGGATCGACGTCGTCGCAGACCTACCCGGCGTCGGCGAGAACCTGCACGACCACCTGCTCTCGCCCGTCATCTTCAGCGCGGAACGCGAGGTCGGGCCTCCCTCGCCCGGCCTGCCCGCCTGCCAGACGCACCTCTTCTGGCGCTCGCGGCCGGGGCTGCCCGTGCCCGACATCCAGCCGATTCATTTCATGGTGCCGATGTACGAGCCGTGGATGGAAGGGCCCGAGAACGGCTTCACCCTCCTCGGCGGGATCGTGCGGCCCGTCAGCCGCGGCTCGCTGCGCCTCACCGGGCCGGCGCGGGATGACCCGGTCGCGCTCGACCCGAACATCCTCGCCACGCAGGCGGACCTCGAGAGCCTCGTCGCGGCCGTCGAGCTCTGTCGTCGGATCGGCGCGGCGGCGGCGCTGCGCGAGTGGGGCGCCGAGGAGCGATACCCGGGCCCGTCGGTCGACGGCCCGGAGGCCGTTCGCGCGTACGTCCGCGAGACTGCGATCACCTACCACCATCAGGTCGGCACGTGCAAGATGGGCAGCGACGCGGCCGCAGTGGTCGACCCGCGGCTCCGAGTGCACGGCCTCGAGGGTCTGCGGGTCGCCGACGCGTCGATCATGCCGGCGGTGACGACCGGAAACACGAACGCGCCGTCGATCATGATCGGCGAGCGCGCAGCGGAGTTCCTGCTCGCCGATGCCTGAAGGCTTCGAGACGGCGTGGGCCGAGACGTACGCGCGCCTCGCGCACGACCGGGAGGAGCTCGACGCCGCGCGAGTGCAGTTCCTCCGAGTCCACGCGGACGCCGTCTACGCCGCGCTGACCGACGATCTGCAGCGGGCCCTCCGCGACGAGGAGCTCGTGTATGCGGCCGCCGAGCGCTTTCCGGGGCTCGTCCCGACGCGCGAGCAGATGGCGGTCGAGCGGACGAAGGCGCTGCCCGACAAGGAGGGCATCGAGCTCGCGCAGGGCGTCTTCCTCTCGTTCGTGCTCGCGTCGCCGCACAGCGGGCCGCACCTCGTCTGGTCGATGCTGCGACCCACGGAGGAGGCGCTCGCGCGCCTCGACGAGTTCCGGGCGACCGGCGTCGCCGATCTCGGCGGGACGTACCTCGAGCGCCGCGGACGGGCGGCGTATCTCGAGATCCGGAACGACCGCCACCTGAACGCCGAGGACTGCGACACGCTTCCGACCACCGAGGTCGCGGTCGACCTGGTCCTGCTCGACCCCGAGGTGGAGGTGGCCGTGATCCGCGGCGCCGTCGTCAGCCATCCGCGCTACGCGGGCCGGCGCATCTTCGGCGCAGGCCTCAACCTCACGCACCTGTACCGCGGCCGGCTCGACTACCTCTTCTTCGTCACGCGCGACCTCGGCTACGTGAACAAGATCTTCCGCGGGCTGAGCGCCGCGGAGTACCGGCCGGGCGAGCCGGAAGAGACGACCGAGAAGCTCTGGGTGGCCGCCGTCGAGACGTTCGCGATCGGCGGCGCGTGCCAGATCCTGCACACGGTCGATCACGTGATCGCGACGCGGGGAGCACGCCTCTACCTCCCGGCGCGCAAGGAGGGGATCCTCCCCGGCGCGTCCAACCTGCGGCTGCCCCGCTCGGTGGGTGACCGCCTCGCGCGGCAGGCGATCCTCTCGGGGCTCGAGTTCGAGGCGGGGACGCCCCACGGTGACCTCCTCTGCGACGAGGTGGTCGACTCGTCCGACGAGATGGACGCCGCGATTGCCGAGCGCGTCGACGCGCTGACGAGCTCCGGGCTCGTGAACGCGGCCGGCAACCGGCGCGCACTGCGGGTCGGGGCAGAGCCGCTCGACGTCTTTCGGCAGTACATGGCCATGTTCTGCCGCGAGCAGGCCGTCTGCCACCTGAGCCCCGCACTCGTGCGAAACCTCGAAGAGCACTGGAACGCCCACGAGCGCCGCCTCTGAGCCCGTGATCTGGAGCCCGGCCGAGCAGCTGCCGCGGCCGGAGCTGCGCGAGCTCCAGCGAGCGCGGCTGCGGGCGACCTTCGGGGTCGAGCTCGACCTCCTCGCCGACGCGCCGTTTTGCGGCAAGGCCCAGCTGCGCGATGCGTATCCGTTCGGGCTGCTCCGCGTCCCGGTCGCGTCGCTCGCCCGCGTGCACGCGTCGAGCGGCACGCACGGCAAGCCGACCGTAGTCGGCTACACGGCCGGAGACCTCGATGCCTGGACCGAGCTGATGGCGCGGTGCATGACCATGGCCGGTGTTCGGCCCGGGATGCTCGTGCACAACGCGAACACGTACGGCCTCTTCACGGGAGGCCTCGGCTTCCACCAGGGGGCCGAGCGGATCGGCGCCCCGGTCGTGCCGGTCTCCGGCGGCTTCACGGCACGGCAGGCCGTGCTCCTGCACGACCTCGGCGCGCAGGTGCTCGTCTCGACGCCGTCGTACGCGGTCGTGATCGCGCAGGCCGTGCACGACGCGGGCATCGACCCGGCCGAGTTGAGGCTCGAGCTCGGCCTGTTCGGCGGCGAGCCCTGGACCCAGGGTCTGCGCGAGGAGATCGAGCGGGTGCTGCCCGGGCTCCGCGCGGTCAACTTCTACGGGCTCTCGGAGATGTGCGGTCCGGGCGTCGCGACCGAGTGCCTCGAGGTGCGTGACGGGCTCCACGTCCACGAGGACCACTTCATCGTCGAGATCGTCGACCCGGAGTCCGGTGCGCCGCTCGAGGAGGGCGCCGAGGGCGAGCTCGTCTTCACGACCCTGCTCAAGGAGGCGATGCCGATGCTCCGCTACCGCACCGGCGACATCGCCTCGATCACCTTCGAGCCGTGCCGCTGCGGCAGGACGACGGCGAGGATCCGGGGCCTGCGCGGCCGGCGAGACGACATGATCATCGTGCGAGGCGTCAACGTGTACCCGTCGAACGTCGAGCACGCCCTCCTCTCCGTTCCCGACGCCGCCCCGCACTACCAGCTCGTGGTCGAGCGAGACGGCGCGATGGACGAGCTCACCGTTCAGTGCGAGCCCGCCGACGCGAGGGTGGATCCCGCGAGCCTGCGCACTGCAGTCGAGCGGGTGCTGCACGATCACCTCGGCATCCGCGTGCGCGCCGACGTGCTCGAGCTGGGGAAGGTGCCGCGAAGCGAAGGCAAGGCCGTGCGCGTGGTCGACCGGCGCTAGCTGCGAAGCCGGTCGGCGATCCGCTCGGCGAGGGCGACGGTGCTCAGGTTCGTGTTCGCGCGAGGGATCGTCGGCATGATCGAGGCGTCCGCGACGAGGAGCCCGTCGACGCCCAGTACTGTGCCACCCGTGTCGACGACCGCCCCGATCGCGCAGGTGCCGGTCGGGTGGAAGATGCCTCTGACCTCGCGTCGAAGATAGGTGTCGAGCACGTCGTGATCCCCGGGGCGGAGCTCGCGTCCGGAGCCCGCCTGCTCGGCAAGAGCGCGGATGAGCGCGACGCCGCTCGAGAGGCGGTCGAGGTCGTGCGGCTCCGAGAGGAAGCCGTGGTCGATGGCGGGGGGAACCCGCGGGTCGGGCGAGCGCAGCGTGACGCTGCCGCGTGAATCCGGCTTGAGCAGGTACACGACCGCGCTCGTCCGCCACCCCTCGTCCGCTTCCTCCAGCCAGGGTAGGAAGTGGAGGTCCCACGTGCCCTTCGGGCACGAGTCGCTCCGGGCACGAACGAGCAGCGAGGCCTCGAACACGGGTCCCTGCTTCGGCACGTGCGCCGGCGCGGGGGACCATTCGATTCCCACTCCCGGATGATCCGCAAGACCGACTCCGACGGGCAGGTCCTCGACGACACCGACGCCGAGACGACTCAGTTGCGCCTGCGGCCCGATTCCGCTGCGCAGCAGGAGGGCAGGCGACCCGTACGCTCCGGCCGCGAGGATCACCGTGTCCGCGGTCAGCCGTCCGCTGTCGGAGGCGACCCCGAGCGCGCGCCCCGCGTCGATCTCGACGCGGTCGACGAGTGTCTCGGGGGCAATCGTCAGGTTCGGCCGCGATCGTGCGTCGTCGAGATACGCGAACGCAGTGTTCCAGCGAACTGCTCCCAGGGCGTTGACGGGCGCCGGAGCGATGCCGACGGTGGCGTCCAGGTCGTTGAGATCCGCGAGGCGGGGCAGTCCGACGCGCGGACCGGCCTCGAGCAGCGCGCGATGGAACGGCGACAGGTCGTCCGTGCGATCCGTACGCGTGAGGATCGAGGATTCGGCCCGGCGCAGGTACGGCTCGAACTCGGCGAACGTCCAGCCGTCTCCCCACTCGTCGTAGTCGCCGCGCGAGCCCCACACGACGAAGCACGCGTTGTGAGCCGAGCAGCCGCCGAGGATGCGCGCGCGCGAGGCCGAGCGGTCTTCGGGCTCGGTCTCCCAGAGGTGCGACATCGGCAAGGTGCGGGCGTCGAGCATGTCCGAGGGCCAGCGTCCTTCCGTGTAGCGGCCGTAGTCCGGCCCGGCCTCGACGAGGCAGACCGTCCGCTCCGGCTCCTCGCTCAGTCGTGCGGCGAGCACGCAGCCCGCAGTCCCTCCACCCACGACGATCACGTCGAAGCGCTCGGGCATCCGGCCACTCTATTCGGTGCGGCCGTCTCGTGAACCGAGCCGGGGCTTCGTGGATGCCCCCGACAGGAATTGAACCTGTGCACGCGGTTTAGGAAACCGCTGCTCTATCCACTGAGCTACGGGGGCGGAAACCCTGCAGGTGCAGGGACTTCGTGAGAGGCGTGCCCGGAGGTTTCCTCCACCTCGTTGTTTGCTCCCGCCTCAGTCTAGCCGGGCTTCACGCTGCGTTTTCCGAACACGACGCTCTAAACGACGAGATCGACGAACGCCTCACTGCTCATAGTCAGCCCACCAGTCGCGCTCGCCATCGACGTCTTCGCGCGGATCCTCGCCGAGGTTGGGCGCGCCGACGACGAGGATCTCGAGGCCCTCCGGCCCGGCCTCGTAGCCTCGCCACGTGCCGGGCGGGACGCGCACCGCGTCCCATTCCTCGAGCTCGACGATCTCGTCGTCGACCTTCATCCGCCCGCTCCCGCGCACGACCACGTACACCTCCTCTTGCTCGATGTGCGTGTGGCCGTACGGAAAGCGATAGCCGGGCGGGACGCGCTGGTAGCTCAGGGCGGATTTCTCGAGCTCGAGCGCCTTGGTCGCCGCGCGGAACTCCAAATCCGGCGCGCCGTCGAAGTTCGGGCCGATGTCCTCCAGATCCGCCCTGAGGTTCCTGAGCGTGAACGGCACGGCGCAATCCTACGGCCCCGCGCAGGACGTGCCATCGCGCAACGGAGGCGCTGCGCGCGGGGTGGGAGTCTCGACTCCTCCCCGCTCGGGTAGTTGAGTCCGGTTGGCGCAATGCCGATGATCGCGCCATCTGCGGCGTGGGCTCTCGTGCTGCGTGGCTACTGGCCGCGCTCGTCCTTGTGGCTGTCACCGGCCTGGGAGTCTGGCTGGTCACCGATCGGTCGACGAAGGCGCCGCGGCTGCTCGTCGGCTTCGACGACGACACGCTCAAGTGGACGGCGGTGCCGCTCGACGTCGTCCGCCGCCAGCGGACGCTCGGTGCGAACGCCGTTCGCGTCTGGGTGCCGTGGCAGGGCGAAGAGCGCCCCGGGGCGGTGCGCAGCGTCGAGCTCTCTCGTGCGGAGCTGGCCGCTCGGCACACGACCGTCGTCCTCGCCGTCTTCGGCTTCGGCGCCCGGACCCCCGTCGGCCCGGAGGCGCAGGCCCGGTTCTGCGGCTACGCCCGCGCCGCGCTCGCCCTCGTTCCCCACGCGCATGCGGTGGTCGTCTGGAACGAGGTCAACTCGCGGACGTACTGGCGCGGGACACCGGCGCAGTACGAGTCGCTGCTCGCGCACTGTTACGACGAGCTCCACGCCGCGGCCCGGTATGTGCAGGTGCTGGACTCGACGGCGTCGGCGCACGCGCCGGTCGCCTTCCTCGAGGCGCTCGCCGCCGCGTACCGGGCGAGCGGCCGGAACCGACCGCTCGTGGACGCCTTCGGGCACAACCCGTATCCGCTCGTCGCCGACGAGACGCCGGACGCCCACCATGCCGGTGACGTCCTCGGCGAAGGGGACTACGAGCGGCTGGTCGCGACGCTGCGCGCGGGATTCGCGCACACGGCGCAGCGCTCGCTCGCGATCTGGTACCTCGAGGACGGCTATCAGTCGGGGATCCCCTCGGAGCTGCGGCGGGGCTACAACGGGCGTGAGAACGTCGCGGTCGTCACGTCCTCGGTCCAGGCGGAGCGTGTGGGCGCCGCGATCCGCCTCGCCGCCTGTCAGCCGCTGGTGCGTGCGTTCTTCAACTTCGAGCTCGTCGACGAGACCCGGCTCTCGGGTTGGCAGTCCGGCCTGATCTGGCGCGGCGCCCACGCGAAGCCCGCGGCGTCGGCGTTCCGGGTGGCCGCGCGCGAGGCGACGGCCGGGGCGGTGGCCTGCGGCACGTAAAGCCGGTTTTACCTAGCGAAAGCAAGAAACCGGAGCGGGGGTCGTCTAAGTAGTAACGGCTACTTGTGGTGGCCGGCCCTGCCATGACCGCGATTCCCTCCATACTCGCCATCGTCGCCGCCGTGAGCGGCGGCCCGCCGAGGCACTGGGTCGTCGTGCTCGCGGTGATCTCGACCTTCGCGGCGGGCGTTTTCGCCGCGCAGACGGTGGCCTCGGCGCGGAGGAGGCGAAGCGACCCGCAGGAGGCGCTCGCGCTGGTGGGGACCGCGCTCGAGTCGACCCACGACGTGCAGGCGCTTCTCCCGGCGATCCTGAAGATCGCGGTCGAGGGCACGGGCGCGGTCGGCGGGCGCATCACGGTGGAGGACGCGGACGCCGCCTCGGTCGGCTCCGCGCCCTCGGAGGAGCCGCTCGTGCTGCCGCTCTCGGAGGCGCCGGTGCGGGCGGACCTGATCCTCTATCCGGAGTCCGGCGGCTTCGCCCCGGCGGCACGGGCGCTCGCGTCGTCCCTCGCGGCCCAGGCCTCCGTCGCGCTCGAGAACGCGCGTCGGCATCGGCTCGTCGAGCGCCAAGCCGCGACCGACGAGCTGACCGGGCTGCCGAACCGGCGCCGCTTCATGCGAGCGCTCACGACGGAGATCGCTCGCGCGAAGCGAAGCGGCGGAACCTTCGGCGTGCTGATGCTCGACATCGACGACTTCAAGCGCGTCAACGACAGGTTCGGGCACGACGCGGGCGATCGCGTCCTGTGCGTGTTCGCCGACGTCCTCAGGAGCGCGATGCGGGAGACCGACGTCGCCGCCCGGATCGGAGGAGAGGAGTTCGCGTGCCTCCTGCCGTCGAGCGACGAGGCGGGAGCCCACGGGCTGGCCGAGCGGATCCGGGTCGATCTAGCCAGGCGCGCGATCCCGCTTCCGGACGGCCGTGAGGTCACGGTCACCGCCAGTCTCGGTATCGCCGCATACCCTGAGGGGAAGACCGCCGAGGGCCTGCTGCGAGCCGCCGACCGCGCGCTCTACCGGGCGAAGGCCGAAGGGAAGAACCGCGTCGCCTCGAACGGCGGTGGACGGTGAAGATCCAGCTCTCGTGGACCAAGTCCCTCCTCTTCGTCGCGACCGCGGCCACGAGCGCGTACCTCTGGGGGCAGGTGCTCCAGCCGCAGGTCGCACAGATAACGGCGCCGCCTCCGCGGTCGCTGCCGGCGGCTCCGCGTGTCGTCGCTCCCGCCGCCAGACCGAGGGTCGTCAGGCCCACGCGTCCGCGTGCCGTCGCCAAGAGCGCGCCCGTGAGCTCTGCGCCGCAGGCCTCGACGGCGCTCGTCTCCGCGCCCATCACCGTAGCGGCGCCCTCGAGCGACTCGCCTCCGCCTGCCAACGCGCACCGGCCGGTTTCGCCGCGCCCGGCGCCTGCGCCGACGCCCTCGCCGACGCCCGCACCGGTCCCTGCACCCGCCCCCGAGCCGACCCCGGTCCCGCTTCCGACGCCGACCCCGACGCCGACGCCCACGCCCGCGCCGACCCCGACCCCGGCTCCCGCACCCGCGCCGACCGCGCCCTCGCCGGTAGCCGCGTCTCCCCCCGAGCGCGTCCCGGCGGCGAGCCCGCCCCCCGTGCTCACGCCGGGTCCCACGCCCGCGCCTGATCCGGTCCCCTCACCCGAGCCGCCGCCGCCGTCGGACCACGACGGAGACCACGGCCACAACGACGAGCACCATGACGGCGGGAACGACGACCACCACGGCGACGGCGGCTCCGACGATCATCAGTGCCACGGCGACGGCCACGGCGGCAGCGGCCACCACTAGTCCGTCCGCTCCGTAGTTTGCGCTGACAGAGGGTCCGGCTCGCCGCGGATGTGTCCGCCGGGCCTGTGCGGCAAGGTCACCCTGGAGACCACGGAACACTCTGGGGGAACCTGAGTTGAACCTGGCTGGACGCGCGGGCCGCTGGAGCGCCGACAACTGGAAGAAGGCCGTGTTCGGCTGGCTCGCGTTCGCCGTCGGCGCGATGGTGCTCGGGAATGTCGTGGGGCACGTCCAGATGCCCGACTCCCAGGGCGCCTCAGGCGAGGCCGCGCGGGCACAGACGATGCTCGAGCGCGCGAACTTCAAGCAACCAGCCTCCGAGAGCGTCCTGATCCAGTCGCGAAACGCAACTCTCCGGAACCCGCTCTTCGTCTCGGCCGTCAGCAACGTCGTCCAGACGCTCCAACTGCAGAAGGACGTCACGAACCTCCGCAACCCGCTCGTCGACCCGGGCAAGGGCGGCGCGGTCTCGCGCGACGGCCACTCCGTCCTCGTCCAGTTCGACGTGAAGGGCGATCCCGACAAGGCGAAGGACAAGATCAAGCCGATCATGGACGCGATCGCCGGCATCCAGGGGGCCTTCCCGGACGTGCGGATCGAGGAGGTCGGCTCGGCCAGCGCGACCTACGTCCTGATGAAGAGCTTCGAGAAGGACTTCGCGAGCGCGGAGCGGATGACGATCCCGATCACGCTGGCGATCCTGCTCGCTGCGTTCGGCTCGCTCGTCGCGGCCTCACTGCCGGTCGTGCTCGCGTTCTCTGCGGTGCTCGCCTCGCTCGGCCTGTACGGGCTCTTCACGCACGCCTACAGCGGCGACTACCAGACGACCTCCTCCGTGATCCTGCTGATCGGGATGGCCGTGGGGGTGGACTACTCGCTCTTCTACATCCGCCGCGAGCGCGAGGAGCGGCAGGCCGGGCGCGAGCCGCGTGCTGCCCTCCAGCGCGCAGCGTCGACCTCGGGCCAGGCCGTGCTGATCTCGGGTCTGACGGTGCTCGTCGCGATGGCGGGGATGCTGATCGCGGGCAGCAAGATCTTCACGTCGATCGCGTTCGGCACGATGCTCGTCGTCCTCTGCGCGATCGTCGGCTCGTTGACGGTGCTGCCGGCGGCGATGGCCAGGCTCGGCGACCGGATCGACGCCGGGCGGGTCCCGTTCATCGGAAGCCGGAAGCAGGCCGCCGGCGACTCTCGGTTCTGGGCGTTCGTGCTCGGCCGCGTTCTGCGCCGTCCGGCAGTCGCGGTGGCGGCCGCGGGCGGGGCCTTGCTCCTCGCCGCATCACCGGTGCTGAGCATGCACACGAAGCTGCCGAGCTTCACCGACATGCGCAGCGACCTGCCGATCGTCAAGACCTACGAGCGCGTGATCGCGGCGTTCCCGGGCGCGCCGACCCCGGCGGAGGTCGTGATCCGCGCCGACAACGTCAGGAGCCCGGCCGTGGCGGCGGGGATCCGGAGGCTCGAGAGCGAGGCAGTCGCGTCGGGGGTGATGTACAAGCCGATCTTCGTCACCACGAGCCCCGACCGCACGGTCTCGCAGGTCTCGATCCCGCTCGCCGGGAACGGCGACAATCCGAAGTCGCTCGCGGCGCTCGCCACTCTCCGCCGCACGGTGCTGCCGTCCGCGCTCGGCCACCTCGACGGGGTGCAGTACGCCGTGACGGGCCAGACCGCCGCGACGAAGGACTTCAACGACATGATGAAGGCACGGATGGGCTTCGTGATCGCCTTCGTGCTCGCACTCGCGTTCGTCTTGCTGCTCGCGACCTTCCGCTCGATCGTGATCCCGCTCACCGCGATCTGCCTCAACCTGCTCTCGGTCGGCGCCGCGTACGGGCTGCTCGTGCTGATCTTCCAGCACACCTGGGCCGAGGGCCTGCTCGGCTTCACCTCGAACGGCGCGATCGTCTCGTGGCTGCCGATGTTCCTCTTCGTCGTCCTGTTCGGGCTCTCGATGGACTACAACGTGTTCATCCTCAGCCGGATCAAGGAGCTCCGCGACAACGGCGCGACGACCGAGCAGGCAGTCTCGCGCGGGATCCGGCGGACGGCCGGCACCGTGACGAGCGCGGCGATCATCATGGTCGCCGTCTTCGCGATCTTCGGCACGCTGCAGCTGATCCAGATGAAACAGCTCGGGGTCGGGCTCGCGCTCGCGATCCTGATCGACGCCACCGTGATCCGCGGGATCCTGCTCCCGGCGACGATGAAGTTGCTCGGCGACTGGAACTGGTACATGCCGCGGTGGCTCGACTGGGTCCCCTCGCTGACGCCGGACGAGGGCGGGCGAAGCGGACCGAAGCGCGAGCGCGACAAGCACCTGGGCATCGCCTAGGCAAGGCTCGTAACGCAGCGGAGGCCGCGACTAGGTGCGGAGGTGGCGGTCATCGGCACGCCGTAGGCGAGCGGGCGCCTCCGGCCCAGCGTAGGCTCGTCGAGTACGGCTTCGGTCCGCGCCCGAAGCCGTGACGCGCTTCGCGCGGACCTGAGATCTTTCGGCCCAATGGACGTCGCCGCGCCCGCCGACCACTCGGAGCCGCTCGAGAAAGGCCTGAAGGCCGGCGCGCTCGGCTTCATGTCGAGCGTGGTGATCGGCGTCGCCTCGACGGCGCCGGCCTACAGCCTCGCCGCCACGCTCGGGGCGGTGACGGCCGTGGCAGGGATCGGCTTCCAGGCGCCGATCATCATGGTGCTCGCGTTCGTGCCGATGCTGTTCGTCGCGCTCGGCTTCAAGTACCTGAACCAGGCCGACCCGGACTGCGGGACGACGTTCACGTGGTGTGCGAGGGCGTTCGGGCCGATCACCGGCTGGCTCGGCGGCTGGGGGCTGATCTTCGCGGACGTCCTCGTGATGGCGAGCCTCTCCCAGATCGCCGGGAGCTACACCTTCCTGCTCTTCGGCTGGACGAGCCTCGCAAACAGCACGCTGTGGGTCGGCGTCGCCGGGGTGATCTGGATCGTGCTGATGGGGCTGATCTGCTACGTCGGGATCGAGGCCTCTGCGCGCACGCAGTGGGGGCTGCTCGGCGCGGAGCTCGTGATCCTCGTCCTCTTCTCTCTCGTCGCGCTCGTCAAGGTCTGGAGCGGACATGCCCCGGGAGGCGTGAGCCCGTCGTGGAACTGGCTCAACCCGTTCGACATCGGGTCGTTCGGCGCGATGAGCAGCGGCCTCCTGCTCGCGATTTTCATCTACTGGGGCTGGGACACGTCCGTCTCGGTCAACGAGGAGACCGAGGACGCGACCGAGACCCCGGGGCGCGCCGCGGTCGCCAGCACCTTCCTGCTGCTCGCGATCTACGTGATCGTCTCGATCGCCGCGCAGGCCTTCCACGGGATCGGCTACCTGAACGACAACTCGGACGACGTGCTCGGCGCGCTCGGCAAGGACGTGCTCGGCTCGCCGTGGGACAAGCTGCTGATCATCGCCGTGCTCACGTCCGCGTCGGCCTCGACGCAGACGACCATCCTGCCCACCACGCGTGCGACCCTCTCGATGGCGAGCCACGGCGCCCTGCCGAAGATGTTCGCCAGGATCCAACCCCGCCACCTGACGCCGAGCGTCTCGACGATCTGGATGTGCGCGGTCTCGATCGTCGTCTTCGTCGTGCTCAACACCGTCTCGAGCAACATCCTGGCGGACTCGGTCACCGCGACGGGCTTCGGGATCGCCTTCTACTACGGGCTGACCGGGCTCGCGTGCCCCTGGTTCTTCCGGCACGAGCTGCTCAAGAGCGCGCGGAACTTCTTCCTCGTCGGTCTCTTGCCGCTGCTCGGCGGCATCATCCTCTTCGCGATCCTCGGCGACAGCGGCTACGAGGCGTGGAGCCCCGCCAGCTCCGAGACGGGAAGCGCGTGGCTCGGCATCTCGCCGCCCCTCGCGATGGCGCTGCTCGGGCTCCTGATCGGGATCGTGGTCCTGATCGCCCAGCGGATCGTCGCGCCGGAGCCGTTCTTCCGCTGGAAGACCGAGGTCGCAGACCCCGGAGTGCTGGAGGCAGCCAATGGCTAGAACGATCGTGGTCGGCTACGACGGCTCGGTCGGCGCGAGCCACGCCCTCGACAGGGCCGTCGAGCTGGCGAAGCTGGAGGGCGCGCGGATCGTGGTCGTGTTCGCCTACGAGATCCCGGCCGCCTACGGCGGCGAGACCGGTGACTACCGCCGCGCGGTGCGCGAGCTCGCCGAGGAGGCGACGGCCGCGGCCGTCCCGCGGCTTCAGGAGGCAGACGTCGAGTACGACATCGAGCTCGTGCCGGAGCGGCCGGTCCAGGGGCTCGTCGACGTCGCCGAGAGGACGGGCGCGAGCATGATCGTGGTCGGCACGAACGGAGAGCACCCGATCAGGGGGGTCGTGCTCGGCTCGGTGCCGCACAAGCTCCTGCACGTCTCGCGCGTGCCGGTGCTCGTCGTGCCGGACCCCACCGAGTGAATCGGTTGCGACGGGCGCCCGGCTCGTTGCCCCCGGGCGCCCATCGCGATTCGCTCAGCTCAGCGCCGCCAGAAGCGACGCCCTGAGGATCAGCGCGCCTGCCTTGACCGACAGCGACAGCGCCTGTCGGTCGTTCAGCTGCTGTCCGCCGAACTCGGCCCCGTCGAGGAGGCTCTGGATCTGCCCCGCGACGTCGTCCCGCTGGGCGGTCAGCGTCGAGATCTTGCTCTCGAGCGAGGTGTACTTCGAGTCGCCTGTGGCGTCCCCGCTCGCGAGCGCGGCGGTGGACGCCTTCAGGACGTCCTTGCCGAACTGCCCGAACGGCGCGTCGAGCTGCTTGTACGCCGCGTCGAGGAGCAGCAGCGTCGCCCGGTGCGCCCGCAGCGACTTCGGGAGCGCCGAGTCGTCGAGATAGGCCGGCACGACGACCCCGTCGTGGGCGTAGTCGTCCTCGAGCCCGAGCAGGGTCAGCATCGTGGGCCGCACGTCGGCGTGATCGGTCCACTCGTTCGACTCGCCGAGGTTGCGAACTCCCGGCCCGACGTACCCGACCCAGGTCGTCGCGATCTCGGGCTGGATGTCGCCGTGGTTCCAGGCGAACGCCGGATTGATGCAGGTCAGGCACGTGCTGGCCGGGAAGTCCGTGAGGAAGTAGTCCGGGTTCGCGAACAGCACGAACTGGGCGTTCCGTCCCGGGTCGCCCGAGGTGAGCATGTGCAGCGCCTTCATCCCGGCCTGGTCCGCCATGCGGACGTTCAGCTGCTCGGTCTGGCCCGTGTACTGGTTCACCGCCGTCAGCCCGGCGATGTCCCGCTCGAAGGTTCGCGTGAGCGGGTCGGTCTGGTCGAACGGGCCGCCCCCCGTCGCCGCCTTGTGGGTCAGGTAGAACGGTGGTGCGTCGTCACCGTGGACCGTGAACGCGTTCGGGGCGGCCGCGCCGAGGAACTGCGACGCGAGCGACGGGAACTGGTTCGAGACCAGCGTGTCGATGTTCGCGTTCAGCTCGCCGATCTCGCCCGGGGCGTAGTCGCACGGCGTGTTGACGCCGTCGCAGCCCGTCTTCGTGACGCCGACGAAGTGGTCGCCTTCGTCGACGGTGAACACGAAGAGCGTATTGGCCTTCGTGATCCCGTCGTCTCGCAGCCGCTGGAAGAACGCCGCGAAGGCGTCGTCGTAGGACTTGAGCTGGGCCACGTAGCCGGCCGAGCCGGGCCCGAAGGCCGTGTGCGCGTTCCCCGCGACGCCGTGGAAGTCGTGCGCATCGGAGATGTATGCGAACGTGACCGGCACGCCGTGCTCCTGCATCGCCGCGACGTACGACAGCGTGGCGGCGGCCGACATCCCGTCGAAGCCCGGGAAGCCCGCCTGGCCGAACGGATCGGTGATCGGCTGGCCGAGCAGGTCGGTCAGCGGCACGCTCGCCGGCTGGCCTGTCAGGATCGGGTCGATCGACTGGGCTCCGAACAGACCGTTGAAGCCGTTGTAGCCGCCCGGCTCCGAGGGCAGCTGGTCGGGCTGGCCGGAGGCGCAGAGCGCGTCCCCGGCGGCGCAGTGGATCGCGAAGCCGACGAAGTCGGTCTGCGCCTTCGCTCTTTCCGCGGTACCGGCGGGAGCCGCAGCCGACGCGTTCGCCTCCGTGGCCTGCGGCGAGGGGTTGCCGAAGACCTTCGTGATGTCGCCGCTCGGCCCGGTGCCCGTGTTCTCGAGCACGGTGTTCGCGGTCGCGACGGCGCCGAAGTTGCAGCCGGCGCGCGTGAACGGCACCCACGGCGCGGGCACGTTCGCGCCGTCCGGGCCGACCATGTTCGGGAT
>Ga0335082_10004778_pt1 | contig 14796 bp, 14 predicted proteins | sample Lox_Sample_41_FD_206718 | JGI IMG/M metagenome (GOLD analysis project Ga0335082, IMG submission 206718) | Soil microbial communities from Loxahatchee National Wildlife Refuge, Florida, United States - Lox_Sample_4.1 | ecosystem: Environmental > Terrestrial > Soil > Wetlands | place: USA...
CCGATCTGGAGCCGATGCTGCAGCGGCTGATCGGCGAGGACGTCGAGCTGGTCACCGCGATGGCGCCCGGCGTCGGCCGCGTGCAGGCCGACCCGGCGCAGATCGAGCAGGTCGTGCTGAACCTCGGCGTCAACGCGCGCGACGCGATGCCGAGCGGCGGCAAGCTCACCATCCAGATCTCGAACGTGGCCCTCGACGAGGACTACGCGCACGCGCACCACGACGTCCGGCCGGGCCACTACGTGCGCCTCGCGGTGACCGACACGGGCGTCGGCATCGACCAGCAGACGCAAGCGAGGATCTTCGAGCCGTTCTTCACGACGAAGGAGCCCGGCAAGGGCACCGGCCTCGGCCTCGCGACGGTGTTCGGGATCGTCAAGCAGAGCGGCGGCCACATCTGGGTCTACAGCGAGCCGAACGAGGGCACGACGTTCAAGGTCTACTTCCCGCTCGTCGCGGGCGACGCCGGCGAAGCGCCCGCGCCGGAGACGCCGACCGAGACGTTGCGAGGCCAGGAGACCATCTTGCTCGTCGAGGACGACGCGCAGGTGCGCGGCCTCGCGCGCACCATCCTCCGCCGCGCGGGCTACGTGGTGCTCGAGGCGTCGAACGGCGGCGAGGCGCTTCTGGTGTGCGAGCAGCACGGCGCGAGGATTCACTTGCTCCTCACCGACGTGATCCTCCCTCTGATGAGCGGGCGACAGCTCGCGGAGCGGCTGCTGCCGATGCGGCCCGACATGAAGGTGCTGTTCATGTCCGGCTACACCGACGACGCGGTGCTCCAGCACGGCGTGCTCGACTCGGGCGTCGCCTACCTCCAGAAGCCGCTGACGCCGACTTCGCTCGCGCGCAAGGTACGCGAGGTCCTCGACCGAAAATGATCGTCGGCCGGTAACCTTCGCCGCTTCAGCGCGTGTGATCCGAGAAAACGCAATGTATTAGGGAGGTGTCCGTTCCAGGGGGGCCATGACGGCTTCGGACCAAACGCTCAACGACGCAATGGATCAGTACGCTGCCGGCGAAGACGCAGCGTTCGCCGTGGTCTACGAGCGGCTGGGCCCGCGCCTACTCGCTTTTCTCAGACGTGGAATCGACGACGCATCCGCCGAGGAGCTCTTGCAACAAACCTTTCTGCAAATGCATTTGGCGCGCGAGCGCTACCGGACCGGGCTCGACGTCGTGCCGTGGGCGTTCGCGATCGCCCGCAGGCTGCGCATCGATCTCCACCGCAAGGCGGGCCGGGAGATCGTCGGCGGTCCGGGCGACGAGAGCCCGTCCGACGATCCGTCACCGCACGAGGCGCTCGCCGCGCGCGAGGCGGCGACCAGCCTGCAGCGCGGCCTCCGCGAGCTCCCCGCGTCGCAGCGCGACGCGTTCGAGCTGGTCAAGAACGCCGGGCTGTCCCACGCGCAAGCCGCCGAGGCCCTCGGGACGACGGTCGGCGCGATCAAGGTGCGCGTCCATCGGGCGTGCGAGGCGCTTCGCGTGCTGGCGAGCTACGCTTCGGGAGACGACGATGGCACCTGAGGAGCTCCGGCAACGCGTCGTCGCGATCGTGGGGGCGCACCCGTCCCGCACGCGCGCGGAAGGGCGAAAGCGCGCGCTCGTGGCGTACGCGGCCGTGTCGGTCGCCGCGGTGGCGATCTTCGAGACGGCGGGCGGTTTGGCTCACGCCGCCGCGCGCCCTGCGTCGATTTCGTCGTTCATCGCGGCGGGCATGGCCCTGCTCGCGACGGTGGCCGTGTGGGCGGCGCTCGGTGGCTCGGTCCGCGGTCGCAGTGCGACGACGTTCGTGGCGATCGTCGCGCTCGTGCCGGCGGCGACGTTCGCGTGGCTCGTGGCGTGGCACGGCACGTACGTCGAGCCGGCGGACAGGCTCGGCTTGCGCTGCGTCGCCTTCGCGCTCGCGACGGGTGGTCTCTTCCTAGCGGGCATCGTCTTCGTCCGGCGAGGGACCGTCGCCGTGCGCCCGAGCCTCGAGGGCGCGGCGGCCGGCGTCGCGTCCGGCGCCATCGCGACCGTCCTCGTCGACGCGTGGTGTCCTCTCACGAATGCGCCACACGTGCTCCACGGGCACGTGGCGCCCATCGCCGCGCTGGGCGTCGTCGGGGCCGCGTGCGGACGCTGGCTCCTCGCCGTGCGGGCGAGGTGACGGCTCACCCGGCCTTGCGCAGCTCCTCCCGGCGCGCCTCGTCGAGCACGCGCTCGCCGCGCACGAACGTGCCGCTCCGCGACTGATCCGCGCGCTCCTCGGGATGCCTCCGGTCCCAAAGGGCCACGAGCCACTGAATCAGAACCGCCACGGCGAACGCCGCGACGACTGCCGGGAAACCTTCCGCCGCGCGGAGCGCAGCGACGCGATCGATCTCCGAAGGGCTCAGCATGGTGGTCTCCTCGTCGGGACCACGTGCGAGGGGGGCGATCGTTTCAGGAAATCGGTCGGGAGGGATTTCCCACGCCGCGACGTACCACCCCGTCACGATGAAGCTCCGACCTTTCGCCACCTGCCTCCCGCTCCTCGCCGTCGCCCTCACCCGCTGCAGCGCGGGCGACCCCAGCGTCGCGAGCGGCTCGGACGAGGTCAGCACCGTCAGCGACGACAACTTGAACGGCCTCTGGGTCGCCACCTACGGCGGAAAGAAGCTCGCGGGCGACGCGGTGATCGAGTCGTGGCCGGAGATCGGCGTTCGCTTCCACTTCCAGGACGGCGTCTTTCCGCTCACGCGCAGCGGCGACACGCTCACGGCGACCGGCGGCACGCTCACCGTCGACGCGCACGGCTACTACCCGACCGACGACACCATCGAAGGCACGTTCCAAGGTCAGACCCTCGCGCTCAAGCGCGACACGACGGCGAAGCCGGCCATCACGCTCTCGTTCCCGGGCGATCGGCCGTTCCGCTCGCTCCTCTCGGACACGATCCTCCCGCTCGCGCAGCAGGACCGCGAGTCGTACGTCGTCATGCACTCGTCGACGATGTCGACGTGGCTCCACTCGTGCGAGCTCTACAAGAGCGAGTCGTGGCAGGGGAAGTACATGGCCGGCGCCACGTGGGCCGCGCGCAACGCCGCGTTCGCCAAGATCGTGAGCGCGGTGAGCAACATCAAGACGACGCCGCGCCAGATGACGCACGAGACGAAGTTCACGAGCGCGGTCACCGCGAACCTCAAGGACCCGTCGCTCGCCGGGCTCGCGATCTCGACCTTCGCGATGTACTTCACGACCGCGGCCGGGCGGGGCAACCGCATGCCGATCGCGCCCGACGCGACCGCGTACTTCATCACCGATCGCCCGTCGCGCGGGCCGCTCATCGGCTTGTCGGTGATGGATACGCCGCTCCACGGCCCGCTCGCGAGCACGTTCGGGCGCCAGCTCCTCGACCTCGGCTCGATGCCGTCGTCGGACGACTCGACGTACGCGCGCGCGCTGATGGAGCTCCTCGCGAAGTCCGAAAACGCGCGCGCCGCGTCGCTCTCGCCCGCGGGGCGCTCGGCGCTCACCGACTGGTACGCCGTGATGGCGATCGAGGACTATCGCGGCGTCGCGTTCGGCATGCCGACGCTCGACTGGGGCTCGGACATGACCGACGTGCAATTCTACGGGCTCGTCGTGCGCGCGCTCGGCGGACAGGTGATCGTCGGGAGCGAGCTCCGGCCGGGCGACCCGTCGTACGCCGACGTGCTCAACGGTGGCGGCGACATGCAGGAGTACCCGGACATGACCGCGCTCAAGGTCCTGGCGACCGACTATTTGCGCGCCGCGCATCCCGATCTCATCGCGGCCGTCGAGAGCGCGCTCTCGGTCGTCGAGCCGAAGTACGCGCTCGACGGGCGCGCGCAGTCGGACGAATTCCACTTCGTGACCGCCGAGCTCTACGACGCCGCGACCGGCAATCTCCGCGGCGCCTCCGCGAGCGCGGCCGTCGACGCCGTCGTCGCGATGCTCGACGCGCTCCGGAGCGACGCGAGCGCCTTCGAGGCGTACGTCCTCGCGCACGGGTACACGAAGAGCAGCGTGCCGGCGCCGAAGTCGACGGGCTACTGAGGCCGCGTCGCGAGGAGCTCCTCGAGCGTGAGCCCCGACGCGACGCTCCTCGGCTCGTCGTCGACGATCGATCCGGTGCGGCGCGCCTCGGCGTCGGCGCCCTTGAAGAGGATCCACGACTCGCGCGCGTCCGCCGCGCGACGAACGAGGTGCCACGTGCCGCGCAGCTTCGTGCCGTGGAGCACGAACGCCATGCGTCCTCGCGCGAGGTCGGCGCGCGCGTCGCGGCCGGGCGCCGGCTCCCACGTCCCGCGGTCCCAGAGGATCGCGCCGCCTCGCTCGTAGAGACCTTCGAACGACGCGTGCGCCATCGCGTGATCGGCGACGCGCATGGCGAGGCGCTTGTGTCGAGGGTCGAGCGACGGCCCCTTGGGGACCGCCCACGACGCGAGGACGCCGTCGATCTCGAGACGAAAGTCGTAGTGGAGGCTCGTCGCCGCGTGTTGGTGGACGACGAAGACGTGCGTGGGCATCGAGCTGGGGCGGCCCCCTGACTCACGCTAGCGCGGCTCACCTCCTCCGCGCGACATTCGCCTCCGTCCGCGCGCCAAACGTGAGGTAGCTTCGCCGCGTGAGACGCCCGAAGCGGAGGCCGCCGGTGCAAACGCGCGCGCGCGCCACGGTCGCGGACATCCTCGCGGCGACCGCGCGCATCCTCGAGCGGCGCGGGTACGGCGCGCTCACGACCAACGAGATCGCGCGCGTCGCGGGCGTCGGCATCGGGTCGCTCTACCAGTACTTCGAGAGCAAGGAGGCGATCGTCGAGGCGCTCCAAGAGGAGCACTTCGCGGCGATGGGCCGGCCGTTCCTCGCGCGCATGGAGGAGCTCGAGAGCGCGCCGCTCGACGAGCTCGTCGGCGGCCTCGCGACGCTGATGCGGACGTCCGAGCTCCTGAACTCTCCGCTCTCGAAGGCGCTCCTCGCGGTGCCGCGGCGCGGGAAGCCGAAGGCGGTGCTCCACCTCGAGCAGCGCTGCGCCGAGATCCTCCACGCGTGCCTGATGCGCCTCGCGCCGAAGGCGGACGCCGCGGCGCTCCGCATCCCGGTCTTCCTCGTCGTGCAGACCGTGGAGGCGCTCATCATCAGCACGAGCCAACATCGCCCGCGCGGGCTCTCGCGACAGCGCTTCACCGAGGAGCTCGCCGCGATCGTGGTCCGGTACCTCGCGCCGCTCCTCGCGCGATGAAAATCCGAGCGTTGCTCATGTTTACGGTTCAAGTGCTGGGAATCGTGCCGGTTTCGCTCCGCACGAATCCGAGCTTTTTCGCCTGATCCGCGCGCGCCGGGCCGTGCCATGAGCGACGCATGAAGAACGCACTCCTCCTCGGTTTGTCGATCCTCGCGCTCTCCGGGTGCACCAACGCCGTCGGCGAGCCGGAAGGCGCCGATGACTCGGCCTCGACCACGTCGCAAGACCAGCTCACGAGCTCGCTCGGCATCGGCGCGACGCTGGCGACCACCGACGATCTGAACCTCCGCACCGGACCCGGCACGACGTACTCCATCCTCGAGGTGATCCCGGTCGGCGGCGTCGTCAGCGTGGTCAACCATGCGGGCCCGACGAACGGCTTCTACAACGTCCTCTACCGAGGCAAGGTCGGCTGGAGCTCCGGGCTCTACTTGAAGGTCGCGAGCCCGCCGGCGGCGCGCACGCTCGACACGAGCGTCGTCGCGGAGATCGTCGAGCCGCGCGGCTCCGGCGACGACGCGCTCGGCCACGCGTACACCGACAAGAACTACTGGAACTTCTGCGCGCCCGGCGCGACGACCGCGGCGCTCTCGTACTTCAACGCGCACGCGACGAAGTGGCCCGCCGGCACCTTCGAGGAGCCCTACGGCCCGCACAAGAGCAAGACGTACTGGGACGACGCTCACTCGCACGCGTATTTGATGCACATCGCAGAAGAGGTCGAACCGCCGAATTTCTCGACGCCGGGGCTGCCGTCGTTCTCGACGTACCCGACCACCGGCAGCTCGCTCCACGACACGCGCGACGTCCTCAACTGGGAGGCGTCCGGCCACGCGAGCACGTGGAAGACGTTCTTCTACGCGGACGTGAGCGCGAGCGGCCTCTCGTCCACGACGCTCCACGACGACGTGCGGCGCGACATCTCGGGCGGACACGCGATCGTCGCCGACGTGAACACCGCGTATCTGCCGAACTGGTCGCGGAGCCTCGGGCACGCGATCGCCATCATCGGCTACGACGACTCGGCCGGGACCTACGCCTACGTCGATACGTGCGGCGCGGCCTGCAACGGCTCGGCGCAAGCGACCAACGGCGGCGTCTGGCACATCGCGCAGAGCAAGATGCACACGGCCATCACGAGCTTCGGCGCCGGCTACGCGCGCTGAGCTTCCTCGGCTTCTGCGGCGGCGAGTATCTCGCGGTGGTATCGTCTGGCAAACTTGGACCACGTCCCCTATCTCGTGATCGGCGCCGGCATCTCCGGCCTCTCCTTCGCGAACGCCATCCGCGCGGAGGCCGGCAAGCGCGGCAAGTCGCTCCCTCACGTGCTCGTGCTCGAGGCCGACGAAGAGCCCGGCGGCTACTGCAAGACCGTCGTCCAGGACGGCTTCGTCTGGGACTACTCGGGCCACTTCTTCCACTTCAAGCACCCCGAGATCGAGGCGTGGCTCCGCGAGCGGATGCCGAAGGCGGACGTGCAGACCATCGTGAAGCGCTCGTACGTTCGCTTCGCGGGGCTCGACGTCGACTTCCCGTTCCAGAAGAACATCCACCAGCTCCCGCAAAAAGACTTCGTCGACTGCCTCCACGATCTCTATTTCCGCGAGAAAAACGACCACCCCGCGTCGTTCCTCGAGATGCTCTACGCGCGCTTCGGGCGCGGCATCGCCGACAAGTTCCTCGTCCCCTACAACGAGAAGCTCTACGCGTGCGACCTCGCGACGCTCGACGTCCACGCGATGGGCCGCTTCTTTCCGCACGCGAGCATGGACGACATCGTCCGCAACATGAAGACGCCGGACAACGCGTCGTACAACGCGACCTTCACGTACCCGCGCGGCGGCGCGATCGAGTACGTGCGCGCGCTGCTCCACGATCTGCCGAAGGACGCCCTCGCGCTCCGCGAGCGCGCGGTGCGCATCGATCTCCGCGCGCGCACCGTCGAGACACCGTCGCGCACGATTCGCTTCGACAAGCTCGTGAGCTCGGCGCCGCTCCCTCGCCTGCTCGACGCGTGCGCGCTCCCGCACGACGCGAGCGCGTTCTCCTACAACCGAGTCCTCGTCTTCAACCTCGGCTTCGACGGGAAGGGCCCGTCGGCGCCGCACTGGATGTACTTCCCGGACCGCGCGCTGCGTTTTTATCGCGTCGGCTTCTACGACAACATCTTCGGCACCGATCGCATGAGCCTCTACGTCGAGATCGGGATGCCGCGCGAAGGCGCGTTCGACGTGGAAGCGGAGCGCGAGCGCGTCCTCCGCGATCTCGCGCGCGAGAAGATCGTGACGGGCCAGAGGCTCGTCTCGTGGCACTCGGTCGTGATGGACCCGGCTTACGTGCATATTACACGCAAATCGCTCGCCGAGACCGCGCGCGTCCGCGAGGTGCTCGGCGCGGCCGGCGTGTACACCGTCGGGCGCTACGGCGGATGGACCTACTGCTCCATCGAGGACAACATCGTCGAGACGCGCGCGCTCGCCGCGACCCTCGGTGAGCTCCTCTGACCGGCGTGCGTTTCCGAACGCCCGCGCGCGCCGCCGCGGGTTTCCCGCGTGGCTCGCCGCTTGCTTTGCGCAGGCGCGATGCGAGCGCATCTCTTCTTCGCCTTGTTCCTCTTCGCCTGCGGTGACGCCGCTTCGTCGCCGGCCGACGCTGCGACCGACGCCGCGCCTCCCGACGTCTTCGCGCCCGCGAGTCATCTCGCGCCGCCCACGGTGGTGAATGCCGGCGGCGACGTGCTCGCGAGCCCGAAGGTCGTGGTCGTCACCTTCGAGAGCGACCCGCTCGCGCCGCAGATCGAAGCCTTCGCGCAGGCGATTGGGAAGAGCGCGTACTGGTCGGCGACGACCAGCGAGTACGGCGTCTCCGGGCTCGCGTACACCGCGGCGGTGCACGTGGCCGACGCGCTGCCGACGCCGCTCACCGAGGACGCGTTCGAGTCGTGGCTCGCCGGCGAGCTCGACGGCACGCACGCGGAGTGGCCGGCGTTCGACCCGGACACGATCTACTCCGTCGTTTTGCCGAAGGACGCGGGCGTGATGGTCGACGGCGTGCCGCCGTGCGAGAGCTCGCCCGCGTACCACTACGAGATCCCGAACGCGAACGGCTCGGGCAAGAGCCTCGTCTACGCGGCCGTGAACCGGTGCGATCCGTTCGCCGGGCTCGCCGGCATCGACTACGTCACCGCCGGGCTCAGTCACGAGTGGATCGAGGCCGCGACCGATCCGCACTACGTGACCGGCCCCGCGTGGGAAGCGCCCGCCGAGCAGTACGTCGACTGGACGCTGACGACCGGCGGCGAGGTCGCCGACATGTGCACGAACCGAAGCGACGTGTACTTCCAGCCCGCGGATCTCGCGTTCACGGTGCAGCGCTCGTGGTCCAACGCGTCGGCGACCGCGGGTCACGACCCATGCGTGCCGGCGGAGGCAGGCGCGTATTTCGGCGCGGCGCCCGAGCTCGACGCGACCGTGCACGGCTCGTACGACGGCGAGCCGTTCGCGAGCGAAGGCGTGCACGCGCTCGTCGGCTCCACGGTGACCGTCCCCGTCGATCTCTTCAGCGACGCGCCGACCGATCCCTTCACCGTTTCCGCGCACGCGTTCGACCAGGCGAAGCTCACCTTCACGTGGGACCGCACGAGCGGACAAAACGGCGACCAGCTGATCCTCACCATCGAGCGCACCGGCGACGGACCGAACACGAAGGGCGCCGACTTCTTCACGATCGCGGCGCAGCAGGGCACGCGTCAGTCGGTGTGGATGGGAGCGATCGGAAACTGAGCTTCAGCGGTGGTGACCGCCGCCGCCGTGGAAGCCGCCGTGGTATCCGCCGCGAAAACCGCCGTGATAGCCGTGGTAGTAGCGCGGGCCGTAGTAGCGCGGGCCGTGGTAGTAGCCGCGCCAGTAGTGCGGGTGACGCCAGTAGCCGTAGTGGTGATACCAGAGCGGCGCGCCGATCCAGACCGGCGGCACCACGATGCCGAACCCGTAGTCCGGATAGTACGGGTTGTACCAAGTCGGCCCGACGTAGACGTCGCCGTACCCTTCGTCAGATGGTTGCAGTTGCACCTGTTGCTGCGGCGCGAGGCCCTCGTCGATCGTCGTTCGCTGCTCGACGGGGCCCGAGCCGGTCTGCACGCGCCAGAGCACGTCGAACTTTTGCGGCATCTGGCCGCCGGTCTGGAGCTGCTCGGGCAGCGGGAAGAACAGGTCGACCACGCGCCGACCGCCGGGCTGCACCACGATCGACGGCGGGCTCGATCCCGCGTCGGCCGAAGCGAACGCCGCGACGCTCGCGCCGTAGCCGGTCAGGTCGATCTTCTGCTCGCGCGTGTCGAGCGTCCACGCCGCGCCGCTCTTGTTCTGGAGCGTCAGCTGGACGCGAAGGGCCGAGAGGTGCTGCGCGGTCTGGGTCTGCGTGCCCAGGTCGACGAGACCGTAGGCGGCGACGCGCACGTCTCCGCCTTGGGTCATCGGGTAATCCACGGCGATGATCGTCGGCTGCACCGCCTGCTGCGCCGTCTCGTAGGTCGCCGCGCTTTGCGCGCTCAGCGGCGGAGCTTCCGCGTAGTCCTCCTCGCACGCCGCGAGGCACAGTCCGGCCGTGAGCACGAGAATGCGTACGGAGCTCATGATGCACGAAGAGACGCAAGGACCACGCCCGGCTTCGTACGGCTCAGTCTCGCGGGGCCGGACTGAACCGCTCGGTGAATCGGCGCGCGATCGAGAGCACCTCGGCGGCGCCCGCGTAGATGGGCGGGTAGACGACGCGCGGTGCGCGGCGGCGCATCGCTTTCGTGATCGCGCGCGCGAGGACCTCGGGATCGCCGACGGGGATCGCGCGCGACGCGAGCGTGGGCGCGACCTGGGCGCGCGCGCGACGCTCGAGCTCGGACGCGACCGGACCCGGATACACCGTGAGCACGTGCACGCCGCTCGCGGCGAGCTCGATGCGCGCGACCTCGGACGCCATCGCGAGCCCCGCCTTCGCCGCGCCGTAGTAGCTCGACCCACGCAGCGGCACGAGACCCGCCATGCTCGAGACGTTCACGACGGTCCCCGCGCCGCGCGCGCGCATCGACGGCACGGCGAGCGACATGAGACGAAGCGGGCTCACCATGTCCACGTCGAGGAGCGCGCGCCCGAGCTCCCACGACGTGCCCGCGAAGCTCACGAGCTCCATGAAGCCGGCGCAGTTGACGAGCGTCGTGACCGGCGCGTCCTTCGTCGCCTCGGCCCACGCGGCGGGGAGCGCGTCGGGCGCGGCGAGGTCCCACGCGAGCGTGCGCGCGCGCTCGCCGAGATCGTGCCGCGCGGGCGACTTGTCGACGAGCGAGAAGCGCGCCTCGCGATCCTCGCGCGCGAGCTCGCGGACGAGCGCGCCGCCGATGGCGCCCGCCGCGCCCGTCACGAGGACGTGCGCGGTCACGGAATCTCGAGCGCGAACCACAGGACGACGCCCGGCTTCTTCCCGGCGCGCTTCACGCACGCCGGCCCGAGCAAGAGGCGCGGCCCGACGAGACGCACCTCGTCGTGGATGGCGCGGATGGCCGCGGGGTTGTCCGCGAGGTCGTAGTCGAGCACCACGCACGCGCGCGAGTCGATCACCGACTCGCCGAACCGCGTCTCGAACGGAAAGAGCCGGTGCCGCCCGGCCGCGCCGAGCCTCACGCGGTTGATGCCCGTCCCCCGCCCGGCGGACTCCGCGCGGAAGCTCTTGCCCGCCCACGGAAAACCGCGCCGGCGCGCGAAGGCGGCGAGCGCGCGCATCGTGCCGCGATCGAGCTTGGCGACCGCGAGCATGCGGCCGACGAGATCGCCGTCGATGGCCGAGAGCGAGTCGGGCACGGTGCCGCTCGCGTAGAGCTCGCCGAGCTCGCGGAACGACATCTCGGCGAGGTCGTCGAGGGTGCGCGAGCGCGTGGACGCGCGGCCGCGCGACGGTTCGGAGTGGGTGGACGCTTCGGACATCGAGGGCCTCCTCACATACGGGTTCGTATGTGAGCTTCAGTTTTCACATACGCCGCGGTATGTCAAGGGTGGATGGCGAAATCCTCGACCCGCGCCGAGACGAAGCAAAAGACGCGCGAGGCGCTCGTCGACGCCGCCACGCGTCTCTTCGCCGAGCGCGGCTTCGACGCCCCGAGCCTCGACGACATCTGCGAGCGCGCCGGCTTCACGCGCGGCGCGTTCTACGTGCACTTCCGCGATCGCGACGACCTCATCACGGCCGTCATGCAGCGCGTCGGCCGCGCGTTCCTCGACGCGCTCCTCGGCGCCGAGGGCGACGACCTCGGCGTGATCGCCGCGCGCTTCGCCGCCGCGGTCGCGAGCGGCGCCTACCCGCTCACGCGCAAGGGCGGCATCCGCCCGCACCAGCTCCTCGACGCGTGCGCGCGCTCGCCCGCGATCAAGAAGCAGTACGTGTCGCTCGTCCGCGAGACGATGACGCGCCTCGGCCGCGCGGCGGCGCGCGCGCAGACAGACGGCGCCCTCCGCGACGACATTTCGGCCGACGCGATCGGGTTCATGCTCGTGACGTACGCCATCGGCATCCACACGCTGCTCGACCTCGACGTCCCCGTCGACCTCGCGGCGAGCGCGAAAATCACGATGAAGGTCTTCGGTTCACCGAAACGTCGCTCGTAGCGCGATGATTCGAGCGACAATGGACCGATGAGACGCGTCCTCGCTTTCTTCTCGGCGGCCGGCGTGGTCGCCGCCTGCGGGAGCTCGCCGCCGACGCCCGACGCCGGGCCCGCGGTCTCGCTCGACGACATGCGCTCGCCCGACAAGTCGTGCGCGTACACCTGCCCGCCGCCCGCGGGCGGATGTCCGGAAGCGACGTCGCCCTACGTGTGCCCCGCGCTCGGCCCGTGGGACACGCTCGAGCACGACGACCCGTGTCCCGCGTGGGAGGACGGACAGTACCCCGCGGTGACGCAGGGCCAGTGCACCGCGAGCGCGCCGACCGGCGACGCCGCCGCGTACGCCGGGCCCGCGAGCGGACACACGGTGCTCGCCGACGGCCGATGGATCGCGCCGTCGGGTGCGGACTGGGTGTTCTCGGATCTGCCCGGCGGGCTCACGTCGGGCCTGTGGCTCGTGCCCGCGACGACCTTCGCGCTCACGGTCGACACCGGCTACGACGACCACGTCGTCCGCCTCGTGGACGTGAGCCAGATCGGGAGCGGCAACGACCCGACGCTCGCGAAGGTGCAGTTCGCCGCGCCCGAGACGCTCAACTCCGGCCTCGCGTACGTCGCGCCGGATCTCGTGTACGTCGCGACCGACGACGGCGTCGTGCAAGCGCTGACGATCGACACGGCGCAAAAGACGCTCGTGCGGGACGACACGCGCAACCTGGCCCTCCCGCCGGCCAAGGACGGCAATGGTAACGCGGTAACTTGGTACGCGTCGGGCCTCGCGGTGTCGCCGGACGGGACCAAGCTCGTCGTCTCGTCGGTCAACACGACGAGCCTCCTCGTCTACGACGTCGGCACGAAGCAGCTCGCCGGCACCGTGGACCTCGGCAAGTACGAGGCGTACGGCGTGTGGTTCGACCCGAACGATCCGACGGGCGCGCACGCGTACGTGACGATGTGGCAGGACCACAGCGTCGTCGAGGTGGACGTGACGAACGCCGCGTCGCCGTCGATCTCGCGGACGTTCGACACGCAGAAGGATCCGCAGTCGATCGCGTTCCTCGACGCGCGGTTCCTCGTGGTCGGGAACGATCTCGGCGATTCGTTCACGATCGTCGACCGCGTCTCGAACACGACGACGAACGTGCCGACCGACGCGCGCATGAACCTCTACGGTCAGGAGCCGACCGCGCTCGCGTACGACGCCGCGAATCATCGCCTCTACTCGACGCTCGCGGGGATGAACGCGATCGCCGGGTACGACGTGGACACGGGGGCGACGCCGCCGACGCTGACCTTCGCGGGGCGGCTCCCCGTCGGGTACTGGCCCTCGGGCCTCGCGACCGAGGCGGACGGGACGGTGGTCGTCACGAACCTGCGCGGCGAGGGCGAGGGGCCGCGGCCGCTCTACTTCGACATCGGCGACGCCGACATCGGCGACCGCATGCACGGGTCGATCGAGGCGATCCCGCCGCCGCAGCCCGCGGACCTGACGAAGGGCGACACGGACGTGGCGGCGTTCGTCGACGCGTCGTCGCGCGCGGGCGCGCCGGCCGTGAGCTGTCCGAACGGGGCGAACGATTTCCCGGTGCCGGCCGACGACGTGAGCGGGCCGTCGACGCGCATCCAGCACGTGTTCGTCGTGGTGCGCGAGAACAAGGGGTACGACGCGCTCTTCGGGGACTTCGCGAGCGGCAACGGCGAGCCGACGTACGCGTTCAAGAACGCGCAGCCCGGCGAGATGGACGTCATCTGGAACAACCTGCGCACGCTCGCGCGCACGTTCGCGTTCAGCGACAACTACTACACCGACGCGATCTACTCGACGCAGGGCCACGTGTGGACGACGTTCGGGCGCGCCAACGACTACGACGAGCGCACGTGGATCACGTCGGGCTCGCGCACGAGCGCGCGGCCGGTGCCGGGCGGCGGGCTCTTCGACGTGAGCCGGCCGATCGAGGGATCGCTCTTCGACTGGCTCGGCGCCAACGGCGTGCCGTACGACCTGCTCGGCGAGATCGTCGGCACGCCGAACGACATCCCCGTCGACCACGATCCCATCGACGCGCGCTACCCGGGCGGGCCGTTCCAGAACATCGGCTACAACGATCTCGAGAAGGCTTGCTACACGGTCGGCCGCATCCGCGGCTTCTGCAACCTCGGCAGCGTGACCTACATGACGCTCCCGAACGACCACACCTTCGGCATCTCGCCTACGAACCCGACGCCCGAGACCTTCTGCGCGGTGAACGACGAGGCGACCGGCATGTTCATCGACGGCCTCTCGCACAGCCCGATGTGGGCGACCTCGCTCGTCATGATCACGGAGGACGACCCGTCGCAAGGCGGCGAGCACGTCGACAACCACCGCGCGCCGTTCGTGATGATCTCGCCCTTCGTGAAGCGCGGCTACGTCTCGCACACGCACGTGGACGTCTCGTCGATGCACAAAATCATCGCGAACGTGCTCGGCAAGCCCTACGCGAACGCGATCGTCGCGCACGCCGCCATCCCGTTCGACGCCTTCACCTCCACGCCCGACTACACGCCCTACACCTACGCGCCGCGCACGTACCCGCTCGCCTGCGGCCCGGGCAAAATCGGCGAGACCTCGCTCACGCAGCTGTGGGACATGAGCGAAGAGGACTCGCAGCCCGGCCTCGACGCACAGGTGACGCGCTGGATGCATGGCCACCCGCTCGCCTCCGTGCCGAGCGACGCCCTCGCGCGCGTGCGCGGCATTCAAGCGCGGATGCGATCGTCCCCGCGCGCCGCCCGTTGACTCACGTCACCCACGGCACCTCCGGCTCGATGTCGCCCGGCTCGGTGAACCACGCGTAGTAGTCCTCCGGATCCCAGATGTAGAGGTCGCTGGCGCACACCGGCGGCCCCGTCCGCAACGTCCCGATGACGTCCC
>Ga0335082_10004779_pt1 | contig 14795 bp, 13 predicted proteins | sample Lox_Sample_41_FD_206718 | JGI IMG/M metagenome (GOLD analysis project Ga0335082, IMG submission 206718) | Soil microbial communities from Loxahatchee National Wildlife Refuge, Florida, United States - Lox_Sample_4.1 | ecosystem: Environmental > Terrestrial > Soil > Wetlands | place: USA...
TTCGGCTTGCCGGTGCTGCGCTTCAACTTCCGGGGGGCCGGGCTGAGCGAGGGCGAGCACGCCCAGGGCAAAGGCGAAACCGAAGACGTGCGCGCCGCCCTGGACTGGCTGGAGCAGGAGTTCGACCTGCCCATCGTCTTCTGCGGGTTCTCCTTCGGGGCGTCGGTAGGACTGCGCGCCGCCTGTCCCGACCCGCGGGTGGTGGCGCTGATCTCGCTGGGCACGCCCGTGCTGGTGGAGGGCCGCGCCTACAGCTACGAGATCCTGAGCGCCTGCACGAAGCCCAAGCTGATGGTGAGCGGGGCGCGCGACCTGTTCGGCCCGGCGGCGCAATTGCAGTCCGTTTTCGCGCACGCCGCCGAGCCCAAGAAGCTGGTGATCCTGGAGGGCGCGGACCACTTCTTCGATGGGCGGCTGCGGGAGCTGCAGGGCGCGATCGAGAGTTGGCTGCCGGAGGCGGTGCCGGGGCTGAGGAAGAAACCCGCCGCGGATTGGCGCCGATCTGAATAGGGCAAAGGCAGAAGGCCAACGGCGAAGGACGGCCTTCCCTCCGTCAATGGCCAATGAGCCGCAGTTGAGTCGTCCCCACCTCGAAGTAATAGAACGGATTCTCCTCCCCGCGCGGGTGGCCCAGCTTTCCGCGCAGGGTATAGCCCGAAAAAGCAACCGGGGTGCCCGTCCGGAGCCTTCCCTGGGCGCGCTCCTTCGCCCTCGACGGCGTCTCGGGCTGGGTCGCGCGCGGAATCTCTATCGACCGTTTCCCAGGACTGGCGCGCAGGGCGCGCTGCGTCCTGGGCTACTGTCAATCGGCCCTTCCTCCGTCGGCTGTGGGCCACCCACCCATGCGGGAGAAACGCAAGGTCCTTCCACTCGCGATGCCCTGCGGCGGGGCCGCAGGGCGGCGCTCGCTCAGGATGACAGGGTTGGAGAGGCGTCTTACGCACGGCAACCGAGCCCCTCCGAAGGCCGAAGGGTCTTTAGCGACCGATAACCGAAGGCCGCCGGCCGTTCTCAGCCTGCCCTGAGGCGAAAGCCGAAGGGACCGAAGGCCGAAGGCCGAAGGCCAACGGCCAACGACAGCCTTTATAATCCCGCCGGATGGCTGGCAGCGGAAAAAGCAACGGCAGCCGCGCGCGCGAGATGCGGGAGCAGGCGCGCGCCCTCTTCCAGTTCGCGCTGGCGGAGGCTTCGATCCCCAAGGCCTTCGAGCGCCACGTGCACTACAGCCGGGGCGTGCTGCGGGTGGCTGAGGACCTCTACGACCTGGGCGCGTACACGCGCACGCTGGTGCTCTCGCTGGGCAAGGCGGGGCACACGATGGCGGAGGCGCTGGCGGCGCAGATGGTCACGACCGCCAGCGGGATCGTGGCCGCGCCCGGCGAGATCGCGGCGCAGGTGCCCGGCTTCCGCTACTTCCGCGGCGGGCATCCCACGCCCAACGCGGAGTCGCTGCGTGCCGCCGACGCCATGCTCAAGGCGCTGGGCAACTGCGGCGAGCGCGCGCTGGTGCTCTTCCTGCTGAGCGGAGGCGGCTCCGCCATCGTGGAGAAGCCCATCGACGAGAGCATCACGCTGGAGGACCTGGCGGCCACCTACCGCGCGCTGGTGCTCTCGGGCGCGCCCATCGCCGAGATCAACGCCATCCGCAAGCACCTGAGCGCGGTGAAGGGCGGGCGGATGGCGCGGGCGGCGCGCGGAGCGCAGCAGGTTTCCATCCTGGTGCCGGACGTGCCCATGACGGCGCTGGACGCCTTGGCCTCCGGGCCCACGCTGCCCGACTCCACCACGGTCGAAGACTGCTACCGCATCGCGGCGCGGTACGGGCTGGTGGCGCAGTTTCCCGCGAGCGTGCGCGCGCTCTTCGAGAGCCGCGGGCTGGAGGAGACGCCCAAGCAGGACGACCCGGTCTTCCACCACGCGCGCTGGTGGCCGATCCTGTCGAACGAGACGGCGGAGAAGGCGGCGGCGGCCAAGGCTTCGCTCTCCGGCTTCGCGGTGGAGGTGGACAACTCCTGCGACGACCAGGACTACGCGCGCGCCGCCGACTATCTCTTGGAGAAGGTGCGGGAGCAGCGGCGGCGCGTGGGCCAGGCTTGCCTGATCTCCGGCGGCGAGGTCACGGTCAGCGTGCCCCAGGAGTGCGGCACCGGGGGGCGCAACCAGCACTTCGCGCTCTACTGCGCGGAGAAGATCGCGGGAGAGAATGTTCTGGCGCTGAGCGCAGGGACCGACGGCGTGGACGGCAACAGCCCGGCGGCGGGGGCGGTGGTTGACGGGACGACGCTGGAGCGCGCGCGGGCCCGCGGACTGGATGCGGCGGCGGCGCTGGCCGGCTTCGATGCCTATCCCTTTTTTCAGGCGCTGGGGGACGTGATCGAGACCGGGCCGACGGGGAACAATCTGCGGGACCTGAGGATCTTGCTGGCGTGGTGAGTGAGGGCGGGACGCCCTCACGACAGCCGGCGGGACGCCGGCGCTACAGCACAGCCGAGGGCGGCTGTGCCACACGGGTGCGCTACGCGAAGAAGCGGGTCACGCCCTCTTCCAGGACCAGGACGCGGGTGTGGACGCCGGCGGCGCGGGCCTCGTGGGCGAGCAGCTTCAAGGGCTCGTCCAGGGGCTCATGGGAGAGGCGGAAGGTGCCGTAGTGCATGGGTACCAGCCAGCGCGCGCCCAGGTCGCGGAAGGCGCGCACCGCGTCCTCCGGGCTGGCGTGGTTGCGGCGGAAGGCGGGCGGATTGTAGGCGCCGATGGGCAAGAGCGCCAGCTCCGGCTTCAGGCGCTTGCCGATCTCGCGGAAGCCGGGGAAGTAGGCGGTATCGCCGGCGTGGTAGAGGGAGTGCTTGTGGTGCTGCACCACGAAGCCGCCGTAGCCGCGGTACATGTCGCGGATGACGCGCGCGCCCCAGTGCTGCGAAGGCACGTGGGTGACGCTGAGGCCGTCGTGCTGGTGCTTTTCCCACCAGTCCAGCTCGATGACCTCGCGGAAGCCCAGGTCGGCGACCAGGTCGCCCACCTGGCGGGGCACGATGATGGCGGGGGCCGACCCCGTCTTCTGCCGGGTGTGGCGGGCGAGGGCGCGCAGCGAGGGCCGGTGCAGGTGGTCGAAGTGGGCGTGCGAGACCAGCACCAGGTCGAGCGGAGGCAGGTCGCGCAGGCGGATCCCCGGGCGGCGCAGCCGCTTGAGCACGAACAGCCAGCGCGCGAAGTTGGGATCGATGGCCAGGTTCTTCCCGCCCATCTGCACGAAGAAGCTGGAGTGGCCGATGAAGGTGACGGCCAGCTCGCCCTTGCGCGCCAGTACAGGGGTGCGCGTCTGCCCGATGCGCCGCTCCATGGCGGAGTGGCGGATGAGGCGGGTGAAATTGCGGGCTCGCTTGCCCAGAGGTGCGGGAACCATGGAGTCCTTCTAGTGTAATCCAATCCACCACAGAGACACAGAGGCGCAGAGAGATATTGCAGAATGCAGAATGCAGATTGTGTCGGGGCAGTTGATTCTCCTGCCTCCGTCATTTCTAATCGGGGATTGCGCAGCAGGAGAGGAGCGCTCATGAAGGTGGCATTCCTGGGATTGGGGATCATGGGACGTCCCATGGCGGAGAACCTGGCCAAGGCGGGGCACGAAGTCACGGCGTGGAACCGGACGCCGGGCAGGGAAGCGGCGGGGGCGCGGGTCGCGAGCACGCCGCGGGAGGCCGCCGAGGGAGCCGAGGTGGTGTGGATCTGCGTCTCCGACACGGCCGCCGTCGAGCAGGTGCTCTTCGGGGAGAACGGCGTGGAAGAGGCGCTGCGCGAAGGCATGATCGTCGCCGATTCCTCCACCATCCTGCCGGCGGCCACCCAGCAGTTCGCCGAGCGGGTGCGGGCGCGCGGCGCCGACCTGGTGGATGCTCCCATCACCGGCTCCAAGGTGGGGGCGGAGAGCGCGCAGCTCATCTTCATCGTGGGCGGAAGGGAAGAGTCGGTGGCGCGCCTGGAGCCGCTGTTCGCGGCCATGGGCAAGAAGTACGTGCGCGTGGGCGAGAGCGGCTTGGGGGAGGCCGCCAAGCTGGCCATGAACCTGATGATCGCGCTCACCTACGAGGGCTTCGGCGAGGGCATCACCCTGGCCAGCAAGCTGGGGGTGCCGGCGGAGAAGCTGATCGAGCTGGTGCAGGCCTCCATGGTGCGCAGCGGCGTGGTGGACTACAAGGCGCCCTTTGTGCTGAAGCGCGACTTCTCGCCCAATTTCCCGCTGCGGCTGATGCACAAGGACATCCACCTGATGCTGGAGGCGGCGCGGGAGGCGCGAGTGAAGCTGCCCGCGCTGGAGACGGTGGAGGAGATCTACGAGGTCGCGGAAGAAGAGGGCCAGCGCGACCTGGACTACGCCGTCACCCTCACCCTGCTGGAGAAGTGGGCGGGAGTGGAGGTCAAGTAGGAATGCAGAATGAAGAATGAAGAATGAAGAATGCAGAATGAAGAATGAAACCCGGCGCCGGCCGCGCACATCTAATTAAGAGACAAAGTGCGGGTTTAACGGTATACTTTCAAGAAACGCGGAACCCAGTTCGATCGACGCCTTCCCCGATCGCCGGCTACAATCCAGGCTTCAAGCTAACAAAGGAACCAGAGAATGCTGATCATCATCGCCGCCGCCATCATCGTCGCCTTCTGTTCCATGCAACTCTCCAGCATGAACACCACCATCTACCTGCATCGCGCCATGGCGCACAAGGGCCTGCGGCTGCATCCCCTGGTGACCTTCCTCATGCGGTTCCAGCTCTGGCTGTTCACCGGGATCGTGACCCGGGAGTGGGTGGCGGTGCACCGCAAGCACCACCACTTCGCCGACCAGGAAGGCGATCCCCACAGCCCGCACCTGAAGGGCCTGTGGAACGTCCTGCTGTGGAACGCCTACTACTACGCGCGCGAGGCGGCCAAGCCGGAAGTGGTGGAGAAGTACACCCGCGACATCCCTGCCAGCTTCGGCGACCGCATGCTGAACCGCGGCTGGCTGGGCCTGGCTTTCGGCGTGACCCTGTTCGCCGCCGGCTTCAACCTGTTTCACCACGGCTGGATCGCGCCCGTCATCGGGGTGGCTACCTTCCTGGTGCAGGCGGTGGCCTACGTGGGCATGAACGCCGTCATCAACGGCGCCTGCCACATCCTGGGCTACAAGAACTTCGACAACACCGCCACCAACCTGCGCAGCGTGGCCTGGTTCTCGGGCGGGGAAGGGCTGCACAACAACCACCACCAGTATCCCGCCTCCGCCAAGTTCAGCATGCGGCGCTGGGAGTTCGATCCTGCCTGGCCGGTGATCCGCGTGCTGAGCGCGCTTTCCCTGGCCCAGCCTCTGCCTCTGCCGCAGGAAGCCTGAGCCTGCGCATCTCTTGTTTCCGCGCCGCGGCCCGCCGCGGCGCTTTGCTTTTTCTGCATCGGCGGTTGACACCCCCGGTACAATCCCCAGCAGGGGGAGAGCGGCGATGAGCGAGGTCGCAGCAGCCACGGCCCTTCCGGAGCCTACCCAGGACGAGCGCACCATGGCCACGCTGGCGCACGCGCTGCAGATCGTAGGCTGGTTCATCGCTCCACTGGTCATCTTCCTGATCCGGCGCGACTCGCGCTTCGTCTCGTTCCACGCTCTGCAGGCCATCTTTCTGCAACTCGTCTACATGCTGTGCTGGGGCGTCTTCATGGTGGGTTGGTTCGGGCTCATCTTTGGGACGGTCTTTTCGCAGGCGGGCAAACCCCAGGCCGGCCCACCGCCGCTAGTATTTCTGCTCTTTCCCCTGATCTGGCTGGTGGCGATGCTGGGATGGGGGACCATGCTGGTGGCGGCTATCGTCTACGCCGTCAAGGCGGGCCGCGGAGAATGGGCCAACTACCCGCTGCTTGGGAATCTGGCGCGAAGAGTTCTTCATATCTGAAAGGCAGGAGGGGAACATGAGCAGTCCGGCGACGGCACCCACGCAAACAGCTCCCACCCAGGACGAGCGTTCCATGGCCATGCTGGCGCACGTGTTGATGATCTTCACCGGCTTCCTGGGGCCGCTGATCATCTGGCTGGTCCGCAAGCAGTCGAAGTTCGTCAGCTTCCACGCGCTGCAGGCGCTGGCCTTCCAGGTGGCGTACGCCCTGCTGATCGTCGTGCTGGTCATCGCCGCCATCGTCTTCACGGTGGCGGGGGCGGCAGCGCAGAGCGCGCACGGCGGGGGCGCGCCTCCGGTGCTGGGCATGCTGCTGTTCGGCCTGGTGTGGCTGGTGGCCATGGGCGGCGGCCTGGCCTGCCTGATCCTGGGCATCCTGTACGGCATCAAGGCCAACAACGGCGAGTGGGCGGCCTACCCGGTGATCGGCAACTGGGTACGGCAGAGGATGGGAGTCTAGGACCTCCGGCCCATGCCAGAGCGGGAGCGGGAGGCGAGCGCGCTCATCCATCCTGAGGTGGCGCACGCCTCCACCCTGCCCGCCAGCTTCTACACCGATCCCGCCGTCCTGGAGACGGAGAAGCAGCGCATCTTCGCGCGCACCTGGCAGGTGGTGGGACGCTCGGCGCAGGTGACGCAGGCGGGCGACTACTTCACCGCCGAGGTCGCGGGCGAGCCCCTGCTGCTGGTACGCGATGCCGGCGGCAAGCTGCGCGGCTTCTACAACGTCTGCCGGCACCGCGCCGGGCCCCCGGCCACGGGCGCAGGCACGCGCAAGCTCTTCCGCTGCGGCTATCACGGCTGGACCTACGGGCTGGACGGCAGCCTGCTGCACGCGCCCGAGTGCGAAGGCGTGCAGGATTTCCGCGCGGAGGAGTTCGGCTTGGCTCCGGTCGCGGCCGCGGAGTGGGGCGGGCTGGTGTTCGTCAATCTGGAGCGCGAGGCCGAACCGCTGGTCGCGGCGCTCGGGGAGCTGCCGCAGCAGGCGGCGCGCTACGATCTTTCCCGGCTGCGCCTGGTGGAACGGCGCGAGTACGTCATGGAATGCAACTGGAAGACCTACATCGATAATTTTCTGGAGGGCTACCACCTGCCCAGCGTGCATCCCAGCCTGAACCGCGAATTGGACTACGGCAGCTACCTGACCGAGACCTACGCGCGGCACTCGCTGCAGGCCAGCCCCATCCGTCCCGCGGCGGAGGCCGACGTGCCCCGCCGCTACGCGCAGGCCACGGGCGAGGAGCGCGCCGAGTATTTCTGGATCTTCCCTAACTGGATGCTGAACTGCTATCCCGACAACGTCTCGCTGAACATCGTGCTGCCGCTGGGGCCGGAGCGCTCGGTCGCCATCTTCGAGTGGTACTTCGCGGAAGAGCTGCTGCCGACCGAGGCGCCGGCGCGCACGGTGCGCTTCAGCGACGAGATCCAACTGGAGGACGGCGCCATCTGCGAGGCGGTGCAGCGCAACCTGCGCTCGCGCAGCTACTCGCGCGGGCGCTACAGCGTGAAGCAGGAGCGCTGCCTGCACCACTTCCACCGCCTGTACGCCGCGGCCCTGGCGGGCGCGTAACACCCGGCAGGTGACCCCTCCCGTTTTGGAACTCACAGCCGTGCGTGACCGGCGTCATGGACGAGAGGTCGCATCCAGCGCGAGACTGGCAGTGTAGGTAGGAGGTCAGCCATGTCCTCCTCGGCTCTGGCATATCGCCTCGACCCCTGGTACGTCTCGGAGCTGGATCTCCCCAGCAAGGGCAGCCCCAAGGAAAAGCTGAAGTTCATGCTGCACTGGGCGGTGCTGGCGCCCTCCAGCCACAACGCCCAGCCCTGGCTCTTCAATCTGACGGAGGACGCGGTCGAACTCTACGCCGACCGCCAGCGCTCCCTGCCGCAGGCCGATCCCGAAGACCGCGAGCTGATCCTGAGCTGCGGCGCGGCGCTGTTCCTGCTGCGCGTCACCCTGCACCACTTCACCTACAGCGGCGAGGTGGAATGCTTCCCCGAGCCCCACGACCAGAACCTGCTGGCCCGCGTGCGGCTGGGGGGGCGCGAGGTGCCTTCCCCGGAGAACGAGGAACTGTTTCACGCCATCCTGAAGCGGCGCACCAACCGCCAGCGCTTCGAGCGCTGGAGGGTGGCGGCGGCGCTGGTGGCGGGGCTGGAGGAGGCAGCGGCGGCCGAAGGCGCCTGCTGGCGCGCCATCCGCGACCAGCAGGAGCGCGACGCGGTGGCTGCCCTGGTGGCCGAAGGCGACCGCGTGCAGATGTCGGACCGCGCCTTCCGCCTGGAGCTGGCGACCTGGATGCGTCCCAACCGCAGCCAGAGCCGTGATGGCATCCCCGGCTACGGCCTGGGCCTGGGCGAGCTGGCTGCCTATGCCGGGCCGCTGCTGGTGCGCACCTTCGACATGGGGGAGCGGCGGGCCGCCCGCGACCACGAGATCGCCGAGGGCTCGCCCTTGCTGGCGGTGCTGGCCACCGACTACGACCGTCCCGCCGACTGGCTGGCGGCGGGGCAGGCGCTGGGCCGGGTGCTGCTGCGGGGGCGCGCCGACGGGGTTTCTGCCTCCTATCTCAACCAGCCCATCGAGGTGGCGGAGCTGCGCCCCAAGCTGCGCGACGCCCTCGGTCTTGCCGGCTTCCCGCAACTGCTGCTGCGCCTGGGCTACGGGCGCGATCCCAAGCCCACCCCGCGGCGGCCGCTGGAGGAGGTGCTGATCTAGGGCGCGCCTCATTCCGTGCCGTGGAGAGCTACAATCGGCGCGCTTGGAGGTGCGCCATGTTTCAGCGATTTGCCGCCGCATGTACGGTCGCCTCTGTGCTCATCGCCGCGGCCGCAGCCGTCAGCCGGCTGGCGCGGTTTCCGGCTGAGGGCGCTTCGTTGCTGACCACGGCCTGGTGCTTGGTTCCGGTCGCCTGGGGAATCTGGGCGATGCTGGCGCCCTCACACTGGGTCCCGGGCCGCTTGCCGATCTGGGGAGCGATCCTGGGCGTGGCCGCGGGCGTCGTGGCCGGCCCGGTGCTCGACATCCCGCTTCGCACCGGCGGGTGGAGCAGCATCCGCTGGATCCCCCTGATCGTCGGACCCATCTTCTACTACCTGCTGTGGCTGCTGGTCGCGAGTGCGTATCGCTCGCTCGAGACGGCGGAGCGCCGCGCGTAGTCAGGGAAAGAGCGCCAGTTGTTGGAGCGCCCCCGGGCCGGCGGGGTATTCGCGTGACGCTTCGCTGTGCAGTCTCCCCGCCAGCCCGTACTTCCTCTTCAGCCCCGAAACCAACTGCGCGATGCGCTTGCGGTAGGAGGCCGGCAGGAAGGCGCGGTCGGCGTAGCGGCGGCGGTAGGCCTGGACCAGCGCGGGGAACTCGCGGTCCAGGAAGGGCAGGAAGACGCTCGCCGAGCAGGGCTTGAGGAAGAGCGGGTTGGCGAAGAGGTGCCTGGCGCCGGCCTGGGCGGCGGCGCGGACCACCGCCTCCAGGTCGCGGGGCTTGTCGGTGATGCCCGGCAGGACGGGGCAGCAGCTCACGCTGGTGGTGATGCCGGCCTGGCTGAGCTGGCGCACTGCCTCCAGGCGCAGGTCGGGACGGGGGGCGCGCGGCTCCAGGATGCGCGCCAGACGCGCGTCCAGCGTGGTGACGGTCACACTCACACCCAGACGGTTGTGGCGCGCGATCTCCTGCAGCAACTCCAGGTCGCGCACCACCAGGTTGGACTTGGTGATCAGGCTGAGGGTCAGGCCGTGATGGCGGGCCAGTTCCTCCAGGATGCCGCGCGTGACCTCGAACTGGCGCTCGGCGGGCTGGTAGGGGTCGGTGGCGGTGCCGATGGCGATCTCTTCGCCCGGCTTGACCCGGCGCAGGTCGCGGCGCAGCAGCCAGCCGGCGTTCTGCTTCACATAGATCTGGTGCTCGAAGGCGGCGGGGTCGCGCAGTTCCATGAACTCGTGGGTGTAGCGGGCGTAGCAGTACTGGCAGGCGAACTCGCAGCCGCGATAGGGATTGATGGTCCAGGGGAAGGGGACGCGGGCGGAGTCGCAGCGGTTGAGCAGGCTGCGCACCGGCAGGGAGAGGTACTCGACCTGGCGTGCCTGACGCAGGGACTCGCCCTGGGCGGCCAGGCGGGCGATGCCCACCCGGCGGCTGGGGGAGGGCTCGAAGAGGGAAAGCGCGGAGGAGGGCATAGGCGGCTCGTATTCGCTTTTTGTTCGCCTATGATAGTTTCGCGGCGGCACCTCTGTCAAGGGCTGGAGAGCAAAGGCCGGGAGGGGAATGACTTCGCGCCGCCGCTACTTCCCGTATTGCGCGCGCATTTTGGCCAACGACTTGGCGAGCAGCGTCTTCAGGACCTTGGGATCGACCTCGGAAAGCCTCGCAATGTGGAGACAACCCCCGCGGAGCGCGTGCTTGCCCAGCTTTGCCAGCAGGGCCTTCTCGGCCGAAGCCATGTTGTAGACGACGCTGGCGGCCTGGCGCGGCGAGAAGCAGAGGAGAGGCATGTCGCCTTCGCGGCCGCTGGCGTAGCGGTAGTGGTAGCTGCCGAAGCCGACGATGGATGTCCCCCACATCCTGGGCTCCTGGCGCGACACCGATTGCATGAGCTTCACCAGCGCCCTGGCGTCGGCACGGCGAGCCTGGGGCAGCGCATCGAGGAAGCTGTCCACGCCGGCTTGGGTGGCCTTGGTCTTGTTTTCCGACATGCTCTCTCCCTTGGTGGATGCGGAAGGGTAACAGATCCCGGCAACGCCTGATAAGGGGAGTTGCCGGCAGTCGGCCCCGGAATCGTTCGCGCCAGGGGCTTCGCCCGCTCCCGGCAGCTTCTCCTCTTCGTGCTAGACTCGGCTCGCCATGAACACCAGGTGGCGGAGAACGTGGATGCTGGCCGGGCTGGCCGTGTGGCTGGGATGCTGCGGGTGCCGGTCGGAGCCCAAAGCCATCCCGGTGCGCACCCGGGTGAGCGTCGGCAAGGTCCTGGCGAATGAGATCCCCATCCGCTTCTACGCCAACGGCCGCGAGATCAAGGAGGTCCATGTCGACGAGACCCCAGGGGCCGAGGCCTGGATCTTCGAGGCCGATGGCAGCGCGCAGGGCGCCATCTACACCCAGCCCTCGGTGGTGGCCCAGGTCTTGACCCCGTGCGGCTGGCGGGAGGTCGCCCTGCAGCCGGCTACGATCATGGTGCGGGAGTACTCCCCCACCGTTCCCGAAGAGCACGCGGAGTACTACTACCCGTCGTCCTACACGGAGCAGGTGTTCTGGTTCTGGGTGGACAATCGCGACGGCGACGAAGCCGAGGTGCGCCTGGGGCAGGCGGCCTATCGTCTGCCCGCCCACAAGGCGACGCAGATCATGTCCTACCTGCCGGTCTGCCCGGAAGGCGGCGTGGTGCGCTTCGACGGCCAGGAGATGGGGAGCGTCTCGAGGGAGCAACTTGCCTCCCGCGGGCCGGCGCAGCCCACGCTGTTCATCGATCCCACCGGCAAGCGCTGCTACAACCACCGCAACGTCCATTACCAGGCCGAGGAGCTGGGCCCCTTCACCCAGGCCAAGCCTACACGGCTCTCGGGCCAGCGCCTCTACGTGTTGCCCGACCGGGTGACCTACATGCTGGAGGCGGCGCCTTCCCAAGAGATGAGCACCTCCGACGAGTTGACCAAGGATGTGGCGGAACTGACGGACACACGCTGCCGCTAGGCCCGCGCGGCTTCAGAACTTGCCGGTGCTCACTCGGACCCTGGCCAGGGATGCCGGCCCGGAGCGCAAGTCCGCACCCTACGTTCGGAGGCGGGCGTCTCTCTCGTTGACTTGCTCGCAAGCCCCGCCCTAAGATGGCCGGACTTCCCCGGTGGGCAGCGATTCGATCATCGGCAAGACCATTTCCCACTACCGCGTCCTGGACAAGCTGGGACACGGTGGCATGGGGGTAGTGTATCGCGCTGAAGACGTGCGTCTGGGGCGCGAGGTCGCGCTCAAGTTTCTTCCCGAAACCCTGGCCGACGACCCCCAGGCCCTGGAGCGCTTCCAGCGCGAGGCCCGCGCTGCCAGCGCCCTCAACCATCCCGGCATCTGCACCATCTACGATGTCGGCCAGGAGGCCGGGCGCTCCTTCATCGCCATGGAGCTGCTGGAGGGACGCACGCTGCAGCAGCGCATCGGCGCCCGCCCCCTGCCGAACCCGGAGATCCTGGAGCTGGGCGTGCAGCTCGCCGATGCCCTCGATGCCGCCCATGCCAAGGGCATCGTCCATCGCGACATCAAGCCCTCCAACATCTTCCTCACCGAGCGCGGCCAGGCCAAGGTCCTCGACTTCGGCCTGGCCAGCAAGACCCGCAAGAGGCAGAAAGCGCCCGCAGGCTCTGCCCTGGCCACCGCCAGCCTGCCCGAGGAGAGTCTCACCAGCCCCGGAACCGCCCTGGGGACGGTGGCCTACATGTCGCCGGAGCAGGCGCGCGGCGAGGAACTGGACGCGCGCACCGATCTGTTCTCCTTCGGCGCCGTGCTCTACGAGATGTCCACGGGGCGTGCGCCCTTTGCCGGCACTACCAGCGCGCTCATCTTCGACGCCATCCTGCGCCAGGAGCCGGTCTCCCCCGTGCGCCTGAACCCCGACCTGCTGCCCGGCCTGGAGCACATCATCGGCAAGGCGCTGGAGAAGGACCGCGAGGTGCGCTACCAGTCGGCGGCGGAATTGCGCGCCGACCTCAAGCGCCTGCGCCGCGACTCCGAGTCCGGCAAGGTTCCAGCCGTCACCGCCCGGTCCCGTCGCCTGGGCCTCTACGCGGGGGTGACCGTGGTGCTCCTGGCGGCCATGGTGCTCGCGATCTACCTCTCGCGTCGCGCGGGGAAGCCCGTGGTCTCGTCCACGGAGTGGGTGCAGCTCACCGACTACCCCGACTCCGCCACTTCTCCCGCGCTCTCTCCCGACGGCCGCATGCTCGCCTTCATCCGCGGTCCAGCCACCTTCTATGGCCCCGGGCAGGTCTACGTGAAGCTCCTGCCGGACGGCGAGCCGGTGCAGCTCACCCGCGACGACAGCTTCAAGATGAGCCCGCAGTTCTCACCGGATGGTTCGCGCATCGACTACACCGTCGCCCCTACGTTCGACACCTGGGAAGTTCCTGTGCTGGGCGGGGAGCCGCGGCTGCTGCTGCCCAACGCCAGCGGCCTCACCTGGATCGATCCCCAGCACATCCTCTTCTCGGAGATCAAACAGGGCATCCACATGGCCCTGGAGACGGCGGAGCAGAGCCGCGCTGGGGAGCGCGACGTGTACGTCCCGCCGCGGGAGCGCGGCATGGCCCATCGCTCCGCACTCTCTCCCGACCGTCGCTCAGTGCTGCTGGTAGAGATGGACAATGGCGGCTTCCTACCCTGCCGGGTCGTCCCCTTCGACGGCAGCTCGCCGGGCCAGCGCATCGGTCCCCCCGGGGGGGCCTGCGGCAACGTGGCCTGGTCGCCCGACGGCAAGTGGATGTACTTCAGCTCCCGCGCCGGCGACCGCTCGCACATCTGGCGGCAGGCTTATCCGGAGGGCACTCCCGAGCAGGTGACCGCCGGCGCCACCAGTGAGGAAGGCATCGCCATGGCCCCCGACGGGCGCTCCTTCATCACCTCCGTCGGCCTGACCACGAGCACGGTGTGGGTGCACGACGCCAAGGGCGAACGCCAGATCTCATCCGAGGGTTCGGCTGGGTCTCCCGCCTTCTCCCCGGACGGCAAGCTGCTCTACTACCTGGTGGAGCAGCCCGGACGTCTGGGGACGCCCGCCACCACCGCGCTCATGGTGAGCGATCTGCAGAGCGGGCACAGCGAGCCGGCCCTCCCCGGGGTTTCCATGAACACATTCACCCTCTCCCCGGATGGCCGGCAGATCGTCTTCGCCGCCACATCGTCTTCCGGCCAGAGCCGGTTGTGGATCGCCTCGCTCGACCGCCGCCATCCTCCGCGCCCGTTCCCTTCCTCGGTGAGCGAGGACGAGCCGGCCTTCGGCCCGGGAGGCGAGATCTACTTCCGCGCGGCCGAAGGCAGGAACAACTTCCTCTACCGCATCAAGGAGGATGGCAGCGGGCGCGAAAAAGTCTTTCCCTACCCCATGGTGGAGTTCGGGGGCGTCTCTGGCGACGGCCAGTGGATCACCGGCTACCAAGGCGGGGAGGAGGCGGAGGAGAGCCGCCCCGTCCAGGCCTACCCCATCGCGGGCGGCGCGCCGGTTGACCTGTGCAGGATCTGCTCAGCGCGTTGGAATGCCGGAGGCCGGTTCCTATCCCTTCTCCTCTTCAACGAGAACAAGGGCATCGTGCTCCCGGTTCCTACGGGTAAGGTCTTGCCCGCTCTTCCCAAGGGGGGCATCGGTTCGATCAGGGACGTGCCTTCCGGGAGGGGCGTCGTGATCCTCGATGCAGAGGTTAATGCCAGCCCCCTACCCGGTGTCTATGCCTTCACCCGGGAGACCGTCCAGCGCAACCTCTACCGCATCCCCTTGCCGTGAGGTCCTGATGCCGGCCCGCCACAGCCGAGCCACCATCGTCAGCGTCGCCGTGGTCTCCATCGGGCTGGCGGCGCTGCTGCATGAAGGCCTGGGCCACGGCGTGACCGCGTGGCTGCGCGGCGACCTGGTCACCGAACTCACCAGCAATCATCTCTCTTCGCTGCGCCCCGACCGCATGGTCGAAGCCGGCGGCACCATCGTCAATCTGATCATCGGAGCCATCTGCCTCGCGCTATCGCATGGGGCCGGCAAGCGCGCCGACGCGCGATACTTCCTCTGGTTCTTCGCGGCGGTCAATCTGCTGCAGGGCGCAGGCTACTTCCTGTTCTCGGGCCTCTTCGGCGTGGGCGACTGGAACGCTGTGATCGCGGGCCTGGCGCACCCGGCGGCCCTGCGCGCCGCGATG
>Ga0335082_10004780_pt1 | contig 14795 bp, 12 predicted proteins | sample Lox_Sample_41_FD_206718 | JGI IMG/M metagenome (GOLD analysis project Ga0335082, IMG submission 206718) | Soil microbial communities from Loxahatchee National Wildlife Refuge, Florida, United States - Lox_Sample_4.1 | ecosystem: Environmental > Terrestrial > Soil > Wetlands | place: USA...
CGAAGCCACCGAATCTCCAGTTCTTACCGCGTTCGTCGAGTCCGGACAGAACGTCGGAACGCTGGTTATTGTTACCGGTCAGGACAAAGCGAAAGTGTTCCTGAACGGAAGAGCTCTTGATCAACTCACGAATGGCGGCCAACTCCGCATCGCAAATCTAGAGCCCAAAGACTATTCGGTTCGCGTCTCGAAATCCGGCTTCCAGGATCTTCCCGAGCAAAAAATCAGGATTAGCAAAGGCCAGCAAAGCCGCTTGGTATTCGGTCTTCTTCCCATCCAGCACCTCGCGACTCTCAGCATCCAGGGCGGAACTCCCGGCGCTACGCTGTATGTTGATCAGTCGAATGTCGGCACCATCTCTTCCGACGGCTCAGTCAACCTCTCATCGATCTCGCCCGGCGACCGCGTCATCGAGATTCGCAAAGAACACTTCAGACCGAAGCAACTCAAGAAGCGTTTCGCCGTGGGATCGCCGGTAGCTTTGACCGCTGCTGACGCCACCCTCGAAGCCGCGCCTGGCGAACTAAGGATCACGTACTCGCCTGCAGAAACTCTCATTACTCTGAACAAGCCGGGCGAATCTCCGGTAAAGGTGAGCAGCGGTACTCCCGTTAGCTTGCCCGCCGGGACGTACACGCTCGCTGCGCGCCATGCCGACGGTTTCGTGCAGAGCTCTGCTCTAGATGTTGGCCCCGGTCAAGCGCGCTCCCTTGACCTCGCCCTTACTCCCGACGGAATGTCGAAGTGGGATGACCCGAACGGCTGGAAGCTGGATAAGGGTGTGTCCGTTCGCAAAGGCGGCGACTACGTCCTGTATGGCCTCACACCCACGTCAGGAACGTTCGTATTCTCCGCAATGCTCAATAAAGGTCATCGCCTACAGTGGGTCGTCAACTACACCGATCCCGCCAACTACGAACTGTTTCAACTCGACGACAGCAATTTCTATCGCACCGTTGTGCGCGGCGGGCAGAAGCTGAGCGATACCAAGATTCCCCACAAAGGCGAGAAGAAAAGCTTCCGCACGATGCAAATTCATGTGTCCGCCAGCGAGATCGTGCATCAGATCAAGCAAGGGGACGCTTGGGTTGTCATCGACCGCTACTCTGAGTCTGGATCCAATCTCGCCATGGGCAAGTTCGGTTTCTACATACCCGGTGGCGACCAGGTATCGTTGGCGAGTTTCGCGCGCTACCCGGATCTCAATATTCGCTGAAATCCCGCGCCTGCGCTTGCGGACCCGAAACAACTCGACAATCGAGGAGCCACATGTCGCATAACTTACAGCACACAATCTCCCTTCTTACCCGTACTCCTTCTGCCCTCAATGCACTTCTGCGTGATCTGCCCGAAGAATGGACCTTTCGCAATGAAGGCGAAAAGACCTGGAGCGCCTTCGACATCATCGGTCATCTGATTCACGGCGAAAAGACAGATTGGATGGTGCGGGCACGAATCATTCTGGAATCTGGCGAAGCGAGAGCGTTTGACAAGTATGACCGCTGGGCGCAGGAACGAGAGAGTCAAGGCAGGTCCCTTCCGCAATTGTTAGACGAGTTCGCCCGTATACGCGCGGAAAATCTCGCCGCGCTCCGCTCATTGAATCTGCACCCTGCAGATCTCGAAAAGCGCGGAAAGCACCCCGCCCTCGGTGTCGTGACGCTCTCGCAACTCCTCGCGACCTGGGCGGTCCATGACCTGACACACCTGCACCAGTTGTCCCGTGTTATGGCACACCAGTACCAAGAGACCGTCGGCCCCTGGAGCGCGTACCTCGGAGTGTTGCACTGCGCAGGACACGGCGCCTAGTAAACTCGTGAGATAGGAGTGTCTGTAGGAAAATCGAAACGCATGGTGCCGGCACATCAGAGAGTTCGTGTCATCGATTCCCACACGGGCGGCGAGCCCACCCGGGTCGTCATCTCCGGAGGCCCTGATCTTGGCGATGGCCCGCTCCGCGAGAGGCTCGACCGCTTCCGCAGTAAACATGACAGTTTCCGCTCAGCAGTGGTCAATGAGCCCCGCGGTTCCGACGTCATGGTCGGCGCACTCCTGTGCCAGCCCGTCGATCGCTCCTGCGCTGCCGGCGTGATCTTTTTCAACAATGTTGGCTATCTCGGCATGTGCGGCCACGGCACCATCGGACTGGTTGCCACGTTGTCGTTCTTGAACCGAATCCAGCCCGGAGAACACCGCATCGAGACTGCCGTAGGGACCGTGAGCGCCGTTCTTCACCCGACCGGTGAAGTTACCGTGAACAACGTTGCCAGCTATCGTCACGCCGCGAACGTCGATGTCAAGGTTCCGGGATACGGCATCGTCCGTGGCGACGTCGCCTGGGGAGGGAACTGGTTCTTCCTCGTTCACGACCACCCATACGAGCTATCGCTGAAAAGAATTGAAGAGGTAACCGACTTTACCTGGGCGATCCGACTGGCATTGCGCGAGCAGAGAATCACCGGCGCCGGAAATCAAGAGATTGATCACATCGAGCTTTACGGCCCGTCACCACTTACTGGCGTCGACAGCAAGAACTTTGTGCTTTGCCCCGGCAAGGCGTACGACCGCTCTCCGTGCGGAACAGGAACGAGCGCCAAGCTGGCCTGTCTCTATGCCGACGGGAAACTGCGAGAAGGTCAGATCTGGAAGCAGGAGAGCATCGTCGGCAGCGTTTTCGAAGGCAGCGTCTCCATCCGCGAAGGCAAGATCTATCCCAGCATCAAAGGTTTCGCCTTCGTGAATGCCGACGCTGAACTAGTTCTTGATCCCAACGATCCGTTTTGCCTCGGCATTCGCGCCTGACGTCGGCTCAACCCTGAAAGCGCTAGCTGGAACTCGTCTGTCTGCCAGCGTTCGGTGTCCATCCCTGCAGTTTCACTAGCCAGTTCGCAGGCTCGGGCAGAATCGCAAATTTCGGCAACTCTCCGCGCACCATCGCCACTTCATCGCAGCAGTGATACCGCGGACAGGCATGACAATCTTTGTAGATCTTGTCCGGAATATCCTCGCGCTGCACAACCGAGAAGCCTTGTGCACCAAAGAAGTCCGGCCGGCGCGTGAACAGGCAGATGCAGTCCACTTGATGCCGCTTCGCTTCCGCCATGAGTGCTTTTACCAGACGTCCGCCGCCGCCCCGACCTTGCGCCCACGGAGCCACGGTAATGGAGCGAATCTCCGCCAGATGCGTGCCATACAGGTGCAGCGCGCCGCAGCCAATGATCCCCCTGTCGTCTTCTTCGAGAACCACAAAATCCCGCACGTTCTCGCAGATCTCGGGCAACGTGCGCGGCAACAGCGTGCCGTCTCCTGAATAAGCCGAGATCAACTGGTGAATGTTTTCTGCATCCGGCAAAATTGCTTTACGCGTGCGCATGGACCTCCTCGCGAAGAGACGCAATCTTCCTGCGAACGACGCCGATTGCTTGCCGTACCCGATCCAGAGCTGTTCCGCCCGGAACATCATGTACGGCCAGCACGGAAGCCAGCGTCAGCGACTCATAGAAATCCTCGCCGAACGCCGGGCTAAGCGAACGAAGGTCATCAAGCGACAACTCGTGAAGTTCGCAGTTCTTTTCCAGGCACATCTGCACTGCCTTGCCGATGCGTTCATGAGCCAGCCGCGAAGGCACGCCACGCTTCACCAGATACGTAGCAGCCGACCACGCATTCATGAATCCGGATTGCGCCGCCTGCTGCATCGCTATATGGTTAAACTCCACAGCCTTCATCCATCTCGTGACCAACGGCAGCATCTGCAACAGCGTCTCAGCCGCGTCGAACACGGACTGCTGTGTCTCCTGTAGATCTTTGTTGTAGGCCAGCGGCAAACCTTTCACCGTAACAAGCAGCGCAGTTGCGTCGCCGAGCACTCGTCCGCTCTTCCCCCGCACCAGTTCGAGCAGATCGGGATTTTTCTTCTGCGGCATGGCGCTGCTGCCGGTGGAAAAAGGCTCTGGCAGCGCAACGAATCCGTATTCCTGCGAAGAGAACAGGATCATCTCCTCCGCCCACCGGCTCAAATGCAACGCGAGCAGCGACAGTCCTTGGACGAACTCCAGCGCAAAGTCGCGATCGCTTGTAGCGTCGATGCTGTTCGCTGTCGGACGGTCGAAGCCCAGGCTGTCAGCCATCCCGGCACGATCCAAAGGCAAGGTCGCTCCGGCCACCGCGCCCGATCCCAGCGGACAGACATTCAGCCGCTTGCGGCAGTCGGCAAGCCGATCCGCATCGCGAAGAAACATCTCGACGTATGCCAGCAGCCAATGCCCAACCAGCACAGGTTCCGCGCGCTGCAGATGCGTGTATGCAGGCACCGCCGCATCCCCTGCCTGTTCCGCGCGATCCACGATTACCCCGCAGAGTTCAGCAATTTCTTGCCGCAGCTGATCGATCCCTGCCCGAACATAGAGCCGCAGGTCAGTCGCGATCTGCTCGTTGCGGCTCCGCCCGCTGTGCAGTTTGTAACCGGCCTCACCGATCAGCGTGACAAGGCGCTTCTCGACAAAGTGATGGACATCTTCCGCCTCATCATCCTCGAGATATGCGCCGGAAGCAGCAGCCCTCGCGCCAATCTGTTCCAGGCCCTGCAGAATACTGATGAGATCATCGGCCGACAGTACTCCAGCGTTCTTCAGCGCACGGGCATGCGTCCCACTGGCTGCAAGTTCATAGCGCAGCAGTCTCCGGTCGAAATCAAACGACCGCTGCCAGCGTTCGAACTCAGGATCCAACGGTTGCCGGAACCTGCCCGACCACATCTTCATTGCTCAACCTCAAGGCGCATCTTCGCGCGCGACCGCGATGGTAGTCCGAGTATTCGGATGAATCCTTCCGCGTCCTTCTGGTCGTAGTCCGCTCCCATAGTGAACGATGACAAATCCGTCCTGTAGAGCGAATGCTCCGACTTCCGGTTCACGATTGAGATATTCCCCTTGTAGAGTGAAAGGGTCACGGTGCCCGTCATGTGCGTCTGCGTCTTCTCGATAAACGCATCGAGCGCTTCGCGCAGGGGTGTGAACCACAGTCCGAAGTACACAAGCTCTGCATACTTCAGCCCGATATGCTGCTTGAAGTGCGCGACGTCGCGCTCCAGGCACAACGCTTCCAGTTCACGGTGCGCCGCAATCAACAGCGTTCCGCCGGGAGTCTCATAGCACCCGCGCGACTTGATTCCAACGAAGCGGTTCTCGACCAAATCGACACGGCCAATGGCATGCCGCGCACCGATTTCATTCAGCAGTTCGACCAGCGACACCGGATCCATCTCCATCCCGTTCACCGAGAACGGAGTGCCCTGCGTGAATCCGATCGTAACCTGTTCTTCCTTGTCCGGTGCCTCCTGTGGAGACTTCGTGATTTGCCAGGTCGTGGCCAGCGGCGCATTCGCGGCGTCTTCGAGTTCGCCGCCCTCATGGCTGATGTGCCACAAGTTGCGATCGCGGCTGTGAATCTTCTCGCGGCTCGCCGCCACCGGGATTCCGTGCTCTTCGGCATAGTCGAGACAATCCTCGCGCGACTTCAAGTTCCACTCCCGCCACGGCGCAATGATCTTCAACTCCGGTGCCAGAGCTTGATATGTCAGCTCAAACCGTACCTGATCATTACCCTTGCCCGTGCATCCGTGAGATACCGCCGTCGCGCCCTCGCGCAGCGCCACTTCTACCTGATGCTTCGCGATCACCGGTCGCGCCAGTGACGTTCCGAGAAGATACTTGTGCTCGTACACCGCCCCAGCCTTCAAAGCAGGGAACACATAGCCCGTCAGAAACTCCTCGCGAAGATCCTCCACAACAACCTTGCTAGCTCCCGTGTCGTAGGCCTTTTTCACCACGGCCTCAATGTCGTCTCCCTGCCCGACATCGCCGACCATCGCGATGACGTCATACGAGTAGTTTTCCTTCAGCCACGGAATGATGATCGACGTATCCAATCCGCCGGAATATGCCAGAACCACTTTTTCACGCATGAGCGCTCCTTCCGGGCAGGCGAACTGCTCCGCCCAGCAATAAATAGAGAATGGATTTCTGCACGTGCAGCCGGTTTTCCGCCTGCTCATAAATGACAGAGTTCTCCGAGTCCATTACCTCGTCGGTGACTTCCTCGCCCCGATGCGCCGGCAGGCAGTGCATGAACACGGCATGTGGAGCAGCCTCCGCCATCAGTTGCTCGTTCACCTGGTAAGGCGGGAAGATCTGTGCGCGCTCCGCCGCCTGTCCTTCCTGCCCCATGCTGGCCCAGGCGTCGGTGTAAACCGCATCGACGCCTGCGACCGCCGCATGAGGATCCGTGAGAATTTCAATTTGCGCGCCCGTCTGCTTCGCGATCTTCCGCGCATCCGCCACAATCTGTGGATTGCAAGTGTACCCCTTCGGAGTCGCAATGCGCATCGACGATCCCAGGCACGCGCAGGTCAGCAGCAGCGAATGCGCCACATTGTTGCCGTCGCCAACGTACGCCAGCGTAATATCCTTCAAATCGCCGAACCGCTCTGTGAGCGTAAGGTAGTCCGCCAGAGCCTGACAGGGATGTTCCAGATCGCTCAGCGCGTTAATCACGGGAATCGCTGCGTGACGGGCCATTCCCGAAATCGTTTCGTGCGAGAACGTGCGCAGCACAATCACGTCGACCCAGCGCTCCAGGTTGTGCGCGATGTCGCTCAGCTTCTCTCTCGCGTCGAGCCGGCTGTGCGACTGGTCGACAAACATCGCTGTGCCGCCCAGGCTGACGATCCCGGACTCAAAAGTGATCCGTGTTCGCAGCGACGGCTTCTCGAAGAACATCACCATCTGTTTCCCTGCGAGGGCGCGCTGGAAGACCGATGGACGCGACTTCATCAACTCCGCCAGATGCAATACAGCTTCAACTCCCTGCGGCCCAAGGTCGCGAGTCGAGACCAGGTCCGGACACCAGAAAACGCCCGGAAAAATGTCCGGCACCGCCGGCGTCTTGCTCTGCAAGGCCGAATTCAGCTTCTGTTCCACTTTTATGGTTTCCTCTCAATCCAAACAAAGTCCAAATCAAGCGCACGTCACTTCTGTTCCGCAGTTCAACTTGGTCAAGTAAAACTGAGGCAGTGCCTCAGCTTCAGCCGCAGGCAAAATCCGCACTCGGCCGACGCCCTGCTTTAACGCCTGGGTACACGCCGCCAGCTTCGGCAGCATCCCGCCGCTGATCACCGATCCCGCCGCCAGATCCTTTGCCTGCTTTGTGCTCAGCCACGGAATCACCGTCCCCTCGGCGTTTTTCACTCCGGGCACGTCCGTCAGGAAGATCAACGCATTCGCATGGCATGCAGCGGCACAGGCCGCCGCCATCTCATCGGCATTCACGTTGTAGTATTCGCCATCCGCCCCCAATGCCAGCGAAGCAATCACTGGAATCCCGCCCTGTTGCCACAAAGCCTCGATCCAACAAGGTTCCGCAAAACAAATCTCCCCGATGAATCCCACGTCGTTCCCGTTCATCTGCTTGCGGCGCGCGCGGAACGTCATTCCGTCTCCGCCGCAGAACCCAACCGCTGGCATCCCCGCAGCCTGGATCGCCGCCACCATCTTCTTATTCACCATGCCGCCGAGCACCATCAGAGCCACATCGCGCGTTTCGGCATCGGTCACGCGCAGGCCGCCCACAAACTCGCTCTGCTTGCCGAGTTGCTTCAACACGCGAGTCAAGGCGCTTCCGCCGCCGTGCACCACTGCCACGCGATGTCCATCCTGCGCCAGTTCGGCAATCGCCTTCGCGCACTTGCGTAGCGTGGCGGCGTCCTCCAGCGCGGCTCCTCCAATCTTGACCACGATGATCATTGCAACCCCTCTTCCTCGCCCCAGCCATACATCAGATTCATGTTCTGCACCGCCTGCCCCGCCGCGCCCTTCAGCAGGTTATCGATACACGAGATCAGCACCAGCCGCCGCCCGTCTTCGGCGAGACAGAATCCCAAGTCGCAGTAGTTCGTGTTAAGTGAAAACTGCACCTGCGGCAGCTTCGGTGTCTGGAACACGCGCACCCACCGCTTACCCGCGTAGAAATTCTTGAAGCACGATTCCACCTCAAGCGCCGTCATCTCGCGGTCCAGATGGACATAGATCGTGGACAAAATTCCACGGGGAATCGGTAGCAGATGCGGCGTGAAAATCAACTCCTCATCGCTCAGGGCGAGTTGCTCGACGATCTCGCCCAGGTGTCGGTGATTAAACACTGAGTAGGCCGACAGATTGTCCGCCACAGACACAAAATGAGTCTTGGCCGTCGGCTCCTTTCCCGCGCCCGACACACCCGACTTCGAGTCGGAAATGATCCCTCGCCCGCGATCGACCAGTCCGGCCTTGAGCAACGGCGCCAGCGCGAGAATGATCGAAGTCGCATAGCAACCGGGATTTGCTACCAACTCGGCACTTGCGATCCGGTCGCTGTGCAACTCCGGTAGCCCGTACACGGCTTGCTCGGTTAGTTCCGCCGCAGTTACCGCGTCCGAATCCTGAAAGCAGTAAATACCTCGATGCTGTTCTTGCTTCAACCGCCAAGCGCCGCTCAAATCGATCACGCGCAAGCCATTCGCTCTTGCCGCCGGCACCAGCGACCGCGACACCTCGTGCGGCGTCGCCAGAAACAGCAACTGCACTCCCTGCTGCTTCAAAGCCGGCCACGAAAGCGAGTGCAGTGGATAGCCACCATTGCCCGACAGCACCGGAAAAACATCGGCGAGATCGGCCGTTCCACCATGGTCGGCCGAACGCCGGAGCAACACAGGTTTCTCCAGCCGCGGGTGACGCAGAAGTATCCGCGTCAACTCCAGCCCGGAGTAACCGGTCGCGCCCAGCACGGCCGCTTTGAGTTTCGGCGCCATCAGCTCAGCATTTCCTCGATTCGGCCGGCCAGCGTTCGCGCCTGGTCCTTGTCCGGACACACAATCAAAATCGTGTCGTCGCCAGCAATGGTTCCCACAACCTCCGGCCAGTCGGTCTCGTCGAACGCGGCCGCCACCGGCTGCGCGCTCCCCACGATTGTCTTTATGACAAGCTGGTTTTGCGCCGACCGGATATCCAGCACAAATTCCCGCACCAGCCGCGACACCGGCGGCAACGCAATCCCGGCTCCGTTTTCCCCGTGGGGCAGGGAATACCCGTGGGCGGTCTTGCTCAAGTTCAGGTCCCGGATGTCCCGCGAAAGCGTGGCCTGCCCCACCTTGAAGCCCCTTCGCCGCAGATGCCGCTGCAGGTCATCCTGGCTCGCAATAGATCCATGCTTTAGAACATCGAGCACGGCTCGTTGACGCAATGTTTTATTCATGATGAATAAATATTCAATATGCTGAATAAATATTTGTCTATCTTAAGGCTCTGAGGTGGAATGTCAAGAAAAAATGTCCCCTGCGATTGACTTTGGAAATCCTGGGTGGGCGCCACCGTCCCGGCGGCTGTAGTGGCCGCGTCTCGCCGGCGCAGCGTGCGTCATTTCAAAACGCCTTTCGCATCCAGAAAATCGAGCGGCGCCTCCTCCGGCCTTGGTAGACTACTTCGCGGTCCAGCAGTCTCATTCGGGAGAAGCAATGAACTCGAAACCAACTCTGATGGCGGAACTTGTTGCCGAATTCCTCGGTACCTTCGTCCTGATCCTGTTCGGTAACGGCGTGGTTGCCATGGTCGTGCTGTTCCCGTCCAAGAATCCCGGCGAAACCATTCACGGAGGATTCACCAACATCACCCTCGGCTGGGGACTCGCCGTCACCATGGGCATTTACATCGCGGGAAAAATTTCCGGCGCACATCTGAATCCCGCCGTAACTTTGGCCGTTGCCGTCTTCCGCAACTTTCCCTGGGCCAAGGTGATTCCTTACTGCATTGCGCAAACCGCTGGAGCTTTTCTCGCCGCCGGGCTCGTTTTCTGGAACTACGCGCCGGCATTCCATCAGGTAGATCCACAACTGCAGAACACTGCCGGAGTCTTCACGACGTTCCCCGCATTTCCCGGAATGCCACAGGCGGGCTTCCTCGATCAGTTGATCGGGACGGGATTGCTGGTGCTTCTTATCTTCGCCATCACCGACGAATTCAACACGCCGCCAGGTGCCAACCTCGCTCCCTTGATGGTTGGCTTAGTTGTAGTCGCTATTGGCATCAGCTTCGGAGGCATGCACGGATACGCGATCAATCCGGCTCGTGACTTCGGCCCGCGCCTGTTCACGGTGGTCGCCGGCTTCCGCAACAATGGCCTGACCGACGGCTCTCATGTCTGGTGGATCCCGGTAGTATCGCCGTTGCTGGGAGGCTTGGCCGGCGCAGCCACTTACGATTTCGGCATCCGCCGTTTCCTGAAGCCGGGCCGCGAAGCGTAAGCCGTGGAAGCGTGAGTTGCGCCGTGAGCAAGCCCCGGAGGGCGGAAGAAACATTCGCGAAGATCGCCGAAGTGAGCTACCTACACTGCGTCTCAGGAGGCAAAAGTGAAATACGTCCTCTCCCTGGATCAAGGCACTACCAGCTCGCGAGCCCTTCTGTTCGATCGTGATGGCAACATCGCCTCTGTCGCCCAACGCGAGTTCGATCAAATTTTTCCGCGCCCCGGATGGGTCGAACACAACCCGGACCAAATCGCCTCGTCGCAAGTCACCGTCGCGCTCGAAACCCTCGCGAAAGCCGGTGCTCAACCGTCTGACGTAGCCGCCATAGGAATCGCCAACCAGCGCGAAACCACGATCGTCTGGAACCGGGAAACCGGCGCACCCATCCACAACGCCATCGTCTGGCAGGACCGCCGCACCGCCGACCTCTGCGACAGTCTCCGCAGCGACGGCCACGGCCCGCTGATCCAGCAACGCACCGGCCTCCTCATCGACGCCTACTTTTCGGCCAGCAAGATCGCCTGGATACTCGACAACGTCTCCGGCGCGCGATCGCTCGCCGAATCTGGCAAACTGGCCTTCGGCACCGTCGACACCTGGCTTGTCTGGAACCTCACGCAAGGCAAGGTGCACGCCACCGACGCCAGCAACGCCTCCCGCACCATGCTCTTCAATATCCACGCTGGTGCTTGGGACCCTGAGCTCCTGACCTTGTTCCGCATTCCGATCTCCATGATGCCTGCCGTCCTCAGTTCGAGCGAGATCTGCAGCAAGGTCAGCGGCGTGAACGGACTCGATGGGATCCCCATCGCAGGAATCGCCGGCGATCAGCAGGCGGCACTCTTCGGCCAGCGCTGCTGCACCCCCGGCATGACGAAAAACACTTACGGCACGGGATGTTTCATGCTGCAGAACACCGGCAGGCGTGCGGTTCCTTCGTCGAATCGGCTCGTCACAACCGTGGCTTGGAGGATCGGCGACACCACCGAGTACGCCCTCGAAGGCAGCGTCTTCGTCGGAGGTGCCGTCGTGCAATGGTTACGCGATGGACTGGGCATCATTCGCAAGTCGGAAGAAGTGGAGCCTCTGGCGAAGTCCGTGCCGGACAATGGTGGAGTCTATTTCGTCCCGGCTTTTGTTGGTCTAGCCGCGCCGCACTGGGATTCCTACGCCCGCGGCTCGATCTTCGGCATCACTCGCGGCACAACGGCTGGACACCTCGCGCGAGCCGCGGTCGAGAGCATTGCTTATCAGGTTGCCGACTTGCTCGACGCCATGCACCGTGACTCCGGCGGCGCAGTGAAAGAGCTCCGCGTCGATGGCGGCGCCGCCACCAACGACAGCCTGATGCAATTCCAGTCCGATATATTGGGAGTCCCGGTCGTCCGCCCCGCCGTCACCGAAACTACAGCACTGGGAGCTGCCTATCTCGCAGGCCAGGCCGTAGGTTTCTGGCCGAGACATTTGGAGGAATCCGCGACGTCGTCGCGCCGTTTCGAGCCGCAGATGCCGCCAATCCAGGCGCAATCCCTGCGCACCCGCTGGAACGAAGCAGTGTCGAGATCAAAGCAGTGGGATAAGTAGCGCCGGCGTCCCGCCGGCTGTGGTGGCGGTGTCTCGCGGCCCCGCAGGATTCAGGCACAACAGTCTCAAGGTTCGTACCAGAACACAGCGCCCCGAGTAATGGTGGGCAGCGCAAACCGGACCGAGTCCCCCTCCCGCACGCCCTTCACAGCCTGCACCGACCCCATGAACGGCAGAAAGAAACCCTTTCCTTCGGACTGCGACGTGACAGACACGGTAACTCCCCCCTGTGGTGTCTGAATCGGATTCTTCCCCCCAACCAGCCCGGCGAAGTTGGCAAAGAAACAATTCATGTGGCCATCTGACGTCCGCGAAATCGAGGTCGCGATTTTCTCCGATGCGCGAACCCGTACCGCATCCCCGCCGGCAACGGCCGCGAAGAACTGCTGCTGCGAATCGGGCGATGCATGTTCAAAATCCTTTTCGATCGCTGCGTTGTACGCTTTCCCCGGACAATCCGCGAATCGCACCACGTTTGGCGAAGTCCCAATCCCAGTTGCGTCCGTTCCGGTCACAACCAGTTCAGTGCCGCCATTCACGAAGCTCTTTAGCAGAGCTTTTTCGCCGTCGTCCAGCATTCGCACATCCGGCAGCACCAGGGCTTTTCCATGAAAGTCCGCCAGCGTCCGCGGTGTGACAATCTGAAATTCCAGATGTCTTTGCATCAGCAGAATCAGGATCCCGCGATACGAAGCCAGGAAGTCCTGGGCGTAATAATTTCTTGTTTCAGGCGAAAAATAGACTCCAATCGGATCAATCGGCGCCCGCGGTAGGTAGAACGTCTTCTCATGCGCCTGAATCCAGTCGAAAATCCTCTTTCGTGTTGGCAGATCGTTCGATCCCGCCATCGAATGGCCTGGCGCATCCCAGAAATTCGCGCCCGCCATTAACTGTGACATCGCCAGATTCATCATGGCCTCGCGCTTGTCGACCACTTTGTCGCCGTCCCACGAGTAATTCAGAATCCACGTCGCTTTCCCTTGCGCGAAGGCGCGAAAGGAATGCATCCCCACCTGGTAGCGGAACCAATCCAGCGGCGTGCGTCCCGATGCCATGTGGTCACCGTTGCCGAACTCATACTCGTGCGCAATTGCGTCCACCACGTGATACAGGCTGTACACATCGGCCCCAACCCGAACCGCTTCCTCCTCAATCCCCGGATAAATCTCCGGAATCGTCTTGATCTCCGGATTTACGCTCTTCGCCGTGTGATCGATCTCGGCAAGAAAATCTGTGAATGTCTGAATCCGGAACTCCACCCACCTGCGAAACGCCGGATCCGAAAAATCCCCCAGCTTCAAATCATGCTTCGCATCAAGACCAGTCTTCTGCTTGAACGCTGCCACGGTGTAATCGTCGAAGCTGGCCCACGTGTTCTCCCATCCGTCGAAATGCGTCATCCAGTAAGGGATGTCGATATAAATTCCATCAATCCCCGTACCTGCGATCTGCCGCACTCGCTCCATGTAAGTTTTTCGCCACTCCGGAGCATAGGGACTCACCCATACATCCTCGTCCCCTGGGGCAATCCAGAACGCAGTGCCTCCACCAAAAATCGCCGGCTCTCCCGTGATCTTCCTCTGCAGCCAGTCGGGATGGTCCTTCGCCATCGTGTGCGGCACCTTGTCTCCATGCGCCGTGATGCACTCCGTCCCCGCGATATACACAAAGGCATGATTGCCCGCCTTATGTGCCGCTTCGGCCACATCGCGGATCGCCTTGAGTTTCGCCTCCGGATTCAGAAAGCTCTCGTACCGCCCCGGGATGTCGTTGTCGACCTCAATCCCGAAGACATTGCTCTCCTGTGCTCGGCTCACGATCTGCGCCGCATCGCCGCCCTTCAACCCATACGCCCCGATGCGAACGTAGTTGCTCCAATCCTGCTTGTCAGAGTTCGGAGCCGCAGTCAGACTGGCGGCAAAGATCAACAACATGGCAATCCAGAATGTGCGTTTCATTGTGATTCCTTGATCTCTCCCGGCTGTCCTCCTGGGACGCCACCCGTCGTATCGTCCTGCCCAAGCCCGACCGTCTGCCGCAACGTCAAACTTCCATCCTCATTCAGTTTCTGCCGGCAGGCCCACCGCACCGGATATCGTTGTCCCTTCACCTCAATCTCAGCCTTCAGTCGCAGCCCCTGCCATTTCGTCCCTTTTGGCAGCGCCAACTTTGCCTGACGGACTTTCCCCGGCAGTGGATACCCCGCGTCGAGTGAGCCACCCACATGCACCCTTCCGTCTTCGCTCACGACTGACACGCGCAGCACGCCGGGCACGGCCGCAATCCCATCGTTCACAAGTCCGATAATCAATCCCGGATACCCGCCTTCTTCATACGTCCACACCCACGACGGCCGGACACGATACCCTATCTGCCGTGCCAGCCCATCAATCGCCTCGGGATACTGGTGGTAGTAATCCAGGATGCGATCTGCTTGAATCCGGTGCCAGTTCCACAGCGAGAAGTAACAAGCCCCAACATCCTTCACGTGCTGTACCACGTTGTCGGTATAAGTCACGCCTTCGTCGAGCTTCAGACTCTTCGGCGATCCATCCGACATCCCTACTTCCACCGTCACTCCAGTCCACGGTGGGCGGTTACTCAACTCTTCAATCTGCTCGTTCTCAATAAAGATCGTGTCCGTCCGCAGCCAGTTGCAACTCCGCACCGTGCGGTCGAGCAATTCCGAGTTGCCGACCTTGCTGAAGTCCGGCTGTGTGTTCGTGCACATTGGAATCTTCTTCCACCGCGCCAGTTGATACTCCAGCATGTTGACGAAGGTATTCTCCGCGGTCACCGCGTCCGGAAATGGGTTCATCTCCAGCGGCCACGTATGCCCCTCGCCCCAGAATCCGTACATGAACGTGTCCACATA
>Ga0335082_10004782_pt1 | contig 14786 bp, 12 predicted proteins | sample Lox_Sample_41_FD_206718 | JGI IMG/M metagenome (GOLD analysis project Ga0335082, IMG submission 206718) | Soil microbial communities from Loxahatchee National Wildlife Refuge, Florida, United States - Lox_Sample_4.1 | ecosystem: Environmental > Terrestrial > Soil > Wetlands | place: USA...
TATAACCGCTCTCAATATCTGTCAAGTTTCGTGGCTTTATTCTCGGCGGGGACCTTTGGCGAGTGGGACGCCGCTGGCGGTGCAATACTTCCGGTCGGTTGGTCAAAGGTGAGAACGATGAATACACGGCCTATTGCTTTCGAAAATTTTGAGCAGCAGTCTTCTCCCGTTCCCCCCGCGGCTCCGCCAACCCGCTACATCTGTTTCGCCTCGTTCACCTACGACCTTCGCCGTCAGGCGCTTTACCGCGACGGCGTCTGCGTGAAGTTGCCTACCAAGGTCCACGAGATTCTTCTCGTCTTGATCGAGAAGTCCGGTGAAGTCGTTACGCGCGAGGCTCTGCGCGAACGTCTGTGGCCCGCTGACGTGCACGTGAACTTCGACGCCAACGTCAACACCACCGTCAACAAGTTGCGCCAGATTCTCGGCGATTCGCCTGAGGAGCCCGCCTTTGTCGAGACCATTCCTCGCCAGGGCTACTCGTTTATCGCCAAGGTGGAATACACCGACCATCCGCCGGTCGGAGCAATCCATCCCAAGGTCGTGGCCAGTGCATTGCCGCTGGATTCGCCGTCGACTGAAGATTCGTTCTTCGCTTCGCTGCGTCGCTCCAAATGGTTCACCGTGGGCGTCGTCAGCCTCTTTGTACTCGGCATGGCCATTGGCGCAGCTGTTGTCTACGTCGCGCTTCGATCGTAGCTCCGTATTTCGGTTAACCACTCTGCACATTCCCGTTTCGCCCCATCGGGAAATATCACTGAATCCCTCACTTCCTCTGTGCCATCCTGTAAAAAAGCGCATGTGGCACCGGATCCTTCGCGTCTTGCTGCTCGCGACGTTCGCCGTACCGGGCGTCTTCGCCTCCCCCTCTGACCAAGCGATTCGCTTGCCCATAGAGGTCTTGGGGGTGGGCGGCACCGTCGTCAGCCAGACCTTCACTCTGGACGCCGGCCAATCCTCGGCCGCCGTTGCGCTCTGGCTCAGGGTTCACGGCCTCCGCTACGCCGAAGAGGGCAGCCTGCAGTGGAATGATGGCCTTTGGGTGCCTCTTAATAATTCGGCCGTCACGATCCTGGGCCCCGCGAAGAACTTTGGCGGGATTGGCGGCGCCTTCTCGACCATCGAGATGCGCTTGCTGCTCCCTCGCGACTCCGCTCGCTCCGGCAGCAACACCATCCGTTTTCGGTTCAACCGTTCCGACGGCCTTGCCAGCGGCTTCCGCGTCCTGGACTTCAATCTGCTCTCGTCCGGCGGAGGCAAGCTTCTCCCACCCGAGCGCATTCTTCTCGACTCTCCGGACTCGTGGACCGCTCCCCATCCCGACTCTGCTTCTATCGAGGCCGGACGCCAGCTCTGGCATTCCGCTACCCTCGTCGAGAACGATCTTCCCGGCAGTCCAAGGATTCAGGCGCGTTGCGCGGACTGTCACGCGCTCGATGGCCGCGACCTGAAATATTTCAATTTCTCCAATCTCAGCATCGTTGTTCGCTCGCGCTTTCACGGCCTGACCGCTCTCCAGGGTGAGCGGATCGCCAGCTACATTCGCTCTTTGCCCGTTCCGAGTCCGGGGCGTCCGTGGAATCCGCCGTATCAACCGGGTCCCGCTCTCGATCAGAAGCCTGTGGCTCATTGGGCCGCCGGAGCAGGCGTCGACTGGGTCCTCCAATCCGATTCGGATTCGCTTTCCTATCTCGCCGCCCAATCGCGCGAGGCAAGGTTGCTTTCGGAAGCGAATCTCGTGCCATCGATCACTCCCGACGTATTTCGGCCGGACGGCAACCTGAACGCGCGCGAGATCCCCATTGCTTTGCCGCTGCCCGACTGGAACCAGTGGCTCCCGCGCATTCACCCGAAGGACGCTTGGGGAGCGGCTTTCACACAAAGCAAGTTCGCAGCACTCCTTGACGGCGCCGATCGTTCCTCATTGCGCGGAGTCCTGGCGTCGCTGCAGAAATCGAACTCGAGTTATCGAGCCGCCCTTCCCCTTTTCTCACAATGGTCGCAGGCTCGCCGTTCATTCCTGGCGCGACGTACGAAAAGCAATACACCGTGGTCGGCTGAGCGCACCAACAAGGTCTATTCCACTCAACTCTGGCAACTCGTCAAAACCTGGGAGCTCATGCAGGAGTTCACTTTGGAAGACCGCGGCCAGGACGCGTTCGACTCGTCGGGCGATTCGCGGACGTGGTGGACGAGCACGCCAGGCGATACGGCCCCGGTGGCCACGCACATTCCGAACGGACCGTTTGGCGTGAATGGCAGTGCGCTCAACAACGAATATCTGAACGCCGCGTGGTATGAGTTGCAGATCGTCCTGAACAGCGGCACCCACCGCCGTCACGATCGCCAGCCCGTCGATTGGGTCTATTTCGTCAGTGAGTTCCGCCTGCTGTTTGAACTCACACACGAGCCGGAGCCGGCGCGCTTGCTTGTCGCGGTCACCAAGGCTCTGCAGTCTTCCGATCCGCGCGCCAATCCGTCGGACTACAGCGAAGGCTGGCGCCCGGAGCAGAATGTCGACCCGCGCGTTCTGGTCGCCCCGCAATGGGCACTTATGTATCAGCCGCTTCCCAGTGCCGTGCGCCGCGCCGTCACGCAATCCCTGCTGCAGGCGTGGCTCGAGAAGAACTTGCAATACACGCTGCCGCAGTATCTTTCCCTGCCCGCGCCGCCCCGAGGGTCCAGCCCGCTCTATGGCGATGAAAACATCAGCGGCGGCAAGGCCTGGCTGGCCATCGACCTGTTTCGCGCCGCGGGCGTTTCACCCGATCTGCTCGACCGCCTCCAGAAATGGGGCGAGGCCTACACCGATCGCGCCGCCCGCATTCAGTACTGAAGGTGGCTTTCGCCTGACGTCTTTATGCGCCATCCCGGACTCTCAACACGATTTTCCCGCGCTCGTGCGGCGCACCGGCCAGCATTCGTGCGCGCGTCGCGCCTGCGCCAGCGGCAGCACGCTGCCCACTTGCGTCGCGAGCTTGCCTTCCTCAAATCGCGCGGTGAGTGCGTTTAGTCGGGCCGTGGCCACCTCCACCAGGAAGAACACCGTGCGAATCCGCGCCGCTTTCATAGGGCGGGCCTCCTTGGAGACTTCGTGGATAAAATATCCGAGCCTCCCAATCGTCTTCCTACTTAGATGAGGCAAGCGGCGGAACCAGCTACGATGATCGACGATCAGGACCAGCGGATCTCAGACGCTGTCACCCAGGAGCAGCCCCGGCTGCGCAATTTCATCCGCCGGCGCGTTCCTGACCCGCTCGATGCAGAAGATATCTTGCAGGACGTCTTCGCCGAATTGGTCGAAGCCTTCCGCCTGATGAAACCCATCGAGCAGGTCGGTGCCTGGCTGTTTCGTGTCGCGCGCAATCGCATCATCGACCTTTTCCGCAAGAAGAAGCCCGAGGCGCTCGCCGACCAGCGAGTGTTCGCGGAGGACGGCGAACCGCTGTTCCTCGAGGATCTGCTGCCGTCCAAAGACGCCGGGCCCGATGCAGTGTATGCCGAGTCCATGCTGCTCGAAGCAATCGAGGATGCTGTTGACGAATTACCGGCCGAGCAGCGCGAGGTCTTTCTGGCTCATGAACTGGAAGGCCGCAGTTTCAAGGAATTGGCGGTGGAGACGGGCCTCCCCGTGAACACGCTGCTTTCCCGCAAGCGCTACGCGGTGATGCATCTCCGGCGCAGGCTTCAGGCAATTTACGACGAATTTCGCAGTGAAAAAGGAAGGTGAACCATGTCCCTCGAGATCCCAAACAGCCGGAGCAAAACCCGCAAGCTGGTCAAAATCGCCATGCTGGCCCTGATCGTCATGCCCCTCGTCCTTTTTCTGTTGGGCCAGATCGTGCTGCATTTGTGGAACTGGCTGATGCCCGTGCTCTTCCACCTGCCGATGATCACTTTCTGGCAGGGCCTCGGCTTGCTGGTTCTGAGCTGGATGTTCTTCGGGGGGCTGCGCGGCAGCGGTCCACGCTCCGGCTATCACCGGCACTGGCGGCGCCGTCTGCATGAGCATTGGGAAGAAATGTCCCCGGAAGAGCGCGAGAAATTCAGCGAATGGCTGCGGACCCGCTCGCAGTCCTCCTAGCAGGGTCGCGGAGGTGTGCAGCAAACGATGTAGTGGGTTCTATAGCATTCCACGTATTGCTGTAAGCAGGCTTAGCTCACCTAATACTCTGAAGGACCCTCTGACGATGACGCTCAAATGGAAATTGCTCCTGGCTGGTTCTCTACTATACGCGTGCGGGTGCAAGGTAAGCCAACCCGGTCGTGTGGAGAGCGAAATGGCGATACAAGTGAAGCACAAGCTCACGGTCGGAGGAAAAGACGATGCAAACCCAATCCCGGCCACGGAGGCGAATATCGCCGAGGGTCGAGAACACTTTGGTCATCATTGCAGCGTCTGCCACGGTTTGGACGGCCAGGCTACGGGAGTTCCGTTTGCTGACAAGATGTCGCCCCCTATCCCTTCGCTATCCACCACGGACGTGCAGGACTATGCGGATGGGCAGCTGAAATGGATCATCGCGAATGGCATCAACCCGTCGGGCATGCCGGCTTGGAAAGGATCGCTGAGCGACCAAGAAATGTGGAAAGTGGTTGATTTCCTTCGCCACTTGCCCCCAAAAGGCAGCCTCGGGATTCCCGCCGTCTACAAAGAAGAGCACGAAGAACACGAACATATGCACAAGCACTAGCCGTACGGCCTTTGCCTAGAAGCGCCGCGCTCACTTGCGAAAATTCCCAAACCGGTAGCCGAACATCATGTTCCACTGCTCGTAATTTAATGTGGTTCCCCGGCTCCAGGTGAATCCGGACCCGATGAAATATTGGGGCCCGAAATTCCACATGCTCGATATGGTAACGAACCGCGAAGATGAGTTGCTGGTGAAGCTGGAAGCCAGGCTTTGCGTCCCGGCCAGGACCTCGATCTGCATGTTGTCCCCTAGACCTCGGGAAATCGAGACGGCCTTGTAGTTTCCGTCGCCGAAGCTGCTGGCAAACTTGGCGTAACGGACGTCGGCGTGCAGCCCCGTTTTCAGAAGATCGCCAAACGAAATGCCGTACATCGAGTTCCACATCTTTCTGGTGTCCGCAATCGACTGCGCGCGGCCAATCTGGGTGAAAACGCTGATGCGACGGGTCAAGTCATAGCGCGCGTCCATGCTGAGGCCCTGAAAGATGTATTTGTCGAGCAGCGACGTGCCAAGAAGATTCGGATCGAACGACGGCAGGCTGTTGAGATAACTGTAGTCGAGCCCCAGGGTCAATCGCCTGACGGGCCGCACATGCAGAGACGACGACGTAAATGAGATGCCGTCCGGATTGCTCTGGCCGGTCACAGGAGAGGTTCGCGCAGCGTCCACTTCCGTGACATTGTTGAACCAGAGGATGCCCCTCCAGGAAAGCGTGTTGTCTAGAAATGCAAATTGACGTGCGGCGCGCCAGTGAATGGCAGTCATCGCGATTCCTTCCGCGCCGCTGAAATACAGGCCGCTGAGATTGCCCGCTTCGAGATTTGTGAATACGCCGGCGATTCGTTGGTTGGGGTTGTAGTCCCAAGCGGTGGGATCCGGCGTGGACCCGCCGAAAACCCCGAGCGTCAGATGGCGATTGATCTTTCGTCCGAAGTAGCCGCCGTCGATTGTGGGCAGGCTTGGCGCCCCAGGCACGCCGAGCCGGCCAAAGCCCGCAATGTACGGCGAATCCGGGCTCTCGTAGTAGAGCCCGATGTGATACGTACGATCGATCCGGTCGTTCAAGGACTCGAGTGCCGCGCCATTGAGACCTGAAGACGTTTGCCGAAAGCGGCTCCGCCAGTATCCAGTAAAGCTCCAGTTCGTACCGGCGATATGAGTCATGTCCGACTGGACCTGGAATCCAAATTCACTGGCTTTGAAACCGTCAGCAACCTGCGTCCCGTCGTAATCGACGCCGATACGCACGGCGGTTTTGCGCTGGGGCAGGGTCTTCACCGGTTCGGACTTGCGTTCCGCGCTGGCATCCAAGACCTGCGCTCCCGTTGTTTGCAGCGCTAGTGGTGGATCTCCTCCCTTGGTCCCGTTGCTATCTCGAACAGCCTGAGACTTTGCGGATTGGGAAATGAAGCCGTAGTCTCCGATACTGATGTCGGCCGAGGATTTCACGACCTCGCAGACCGCGGATGAATCCGCCACGATCATCACTCTCACCTGAGCGATGGGAGCGGAGCTCGAATGGAAGAGGTCGAGCTTCATGCCTTCCTGGAGGCCGGAATTTCGGCCAATGTCAATGTAGAGAGCCGTCGCTTCGACCTCTCGCACATGGAAAACCACCTTTCGCTGCTCCCCGGCGACAAGGGTTCGAGGAGCGAGAAGCGCGGGCGCGAAGAGCAGCGCAAAGAAAGTAAAACTTCGGGCGGACAGAATTTTCATCTCAGCGATTGGCTCCGTTTCTGCGGCCCAGCTGCGGAAACTGGGTGCGGGGAAGGAAAGCGCCGAGCCAACGATCCTGCGAATGACAGGTCTCACAGTTCAGAGAGAAACCCTGGGCCTGATGATTTGGATTCGTCGCCTTCCGGAATTCCGCCAAATGGCAGGTCGAGCAGTAAGGAAGGACGCGATACTGTCCGCCCACGACGGCCTTATGGCACGCTTCGCATTCGACGGCGGCATGCGCTCCGATCAGCGGAAAAAGATTATTGTGATTGCGGACTTGGGCCCTGGAGGTGGACCAGCTCTGCGCCACGTGGCACTGGGCGCAATCCGAACCGAACTTGCGCAAGTGAATGTCAGCGTGGCAATCGTCACAATTCTTGCCGACGTCGGTGAAGACGGCGTTCGCGTGGCATTGCGTGCATGGCAGTCTCGCGTGGCCGCCGCGAAGGGGAAACTCCGTTTGCCGATTGTGGTCGAAACGAAGGCGATCGCGAATGGGTCTCCAGCCGGAGGCTGAGTGACAGTTTTCGCAGGGAACCGGCAGGGGGCCGTGCGGGTTCGGCTGTTGCGCGATAACGACGGCTGAGAGGGACCCGAGGAAGACTAACCAACACAGTGTCCAGGAAATGATCAGGGAAAAACGTGTCAACGCCGAGGCGCTCCTTGAAAAATCGCGACTGCGCCCAGGGCGTTCGCGGGGTGGACTCTCTCATCCTACGGATCAGGAATTTTCGAGCAACTGTACCGGAGGCTAAAACTGTGTCGTTGAGCGAGGGCCTGTACCATCGTTCTACTGGATTTCCGCGTCGCCGCGCTGGGACCGAAAGAGCAACATCTGCGCGAGAAGGCTCTGCCGCGAAGTCGTCGGGCAGAACTGGCGGCCGCCCCCACCCCGGTGCTGTACGGTAGGGAATCGGAAATGGCAGGAACAAAAGGGGTTGGGTGACGCGGCGTACCGTACGGTACAGAAGATTGCCGATCGGTACGACGGGATGGAGGCGGCTTGAGGGCTGCCGTTTATAGGGTGGTTGCTCCCCCACCCCCCGGTGAAAATGGAACCCGAGGGAAGGAAAGCGCGGAGCGAGGTCCTGTGACACGCCCAGAGGGAACCATAACACACGTACTATATTATTATATGATAATTATGGAGCCAAGAAAAACGGCTCCCTTGCATCAGAGGAAGCGTCGTCAACTTACCGTTTTGGCACAAGAAGAGGCGGCCCAGGTCATTGCCGCCTCTTCTCAACTTCAGCGACTGCTGACGGAGAGAGAGCAGTCACTATGTCTGGCCTCGAAGGTATCGCAAAACCAAAGTGAAGGAATAGGGTCTTTCCTGTAGAACGGGGGTGGATGATTGACTAGGTTTGACGATCATTCGCCCGCGGCGTCACGATTCGGCGAACCTGGGTACGCTCGGGGCGGACTCGGCGTCTTCGAATCGATCACTCCCGAACTTTCATTCCGTTCAGCGCTGGGATGCCGCGTTTAAGTTTATTCCCGTGTCGCGAGGCAGCGATCCCCTTCACAACCGCTGAAATGCTGCCTGGTACCTGCGAAGAAGCGAGCTGATCAATATTATGAGTCTTGTTGTTCTTCGTGATACAAGAGCTCAAGTCAGGCGGGATTATTTCGAGCTGAAGCTACTTTGCTAACGCATGCATTTCCGGGACTGTCCAACGTTATGAGAGCCAGCATCGTGGCGATGGCGTGGTTTGTCGTCTTCGTTCTGTTTTGTCCAAACGCGATTGCACTCAGTCCGGATTGGCAACTCTATCAGTATGGGCACCGCAACTGGAAAATCGACGACGGATTTCTGGGTGGTTTTATCAACGCGATCACGCAGGACAGTGAAGGTTACCTATGGGTTGGGACCGACAATGGTCTATTCCGATTTGACGGAGTGCGTTTTCGGCGATGGAATCCCCCGGACGGAAGTCGGCTGCCCGATCTGATTTCTGCTCTCCTTGCTGACAAAGGCGGAGGCCTTTGGATTGGCACGACGGATGGACTGACTCATTGGAACGGCCAACACGTGACTCGTTACGAAGCGACCAGGGGAGCGTTCATTCCTTCGCTTTCGCGAGACGTTAATGGGACCGTTTGGTTTACCCCGATTAAACTCACCGCGGACGAAGACGCCACGCTCTGTGGTGTGATGACCGGCGAGAAGATGGTCTGTTTCGGGAAGAAAGACGGGCTTTCTATCGCAACCGCCGCATCGCCGCCTCTCTTGAATGTGGTCGCAGATTTGTCGGGAACTAAGTGGCTGGGTGGGCCGCAATCGCTGGTTGAATGGAAGGACGGCTCCGCAAAGGTCCACACTTTGGATTCGCTAAGGAACAACGGGCAGCAAGCAGGAATCGACAGCGTGGCTGTCGACTCAGACGGGTCCATTCTGGCGGGTATTGTGAAGACCGGTCCGGGCTTGGGACTGCAGCGCTTTCGCGATGGGAAATGGACGACAGTTATGGCGCCGGGCTTTGACGGAAGCAAGCACAAAATCTACAAATTATTCGTGGACCGGCATCAGGCGCTATGGATCGGCACAAGCAATGAAGGGCTCTATCGGCTGTATCAGGGAAGAGCGGAACACTTCAGCAGCGGAATGGGGCTATCCGGAAACAGCATCATGTCCATCTTCGAAGATGGCGAAGGTTCGCTGTGGGTTGGAACGGAAGCGGGACTCGATCAATTCCATGATCGCACGGTGCGGGGTTTTTCCAAGATGATCTATCCGAAGGCCTCGGAATTTGACAACCTCGTCACCTTGCCCGACGGGACTCTATGGGTCGGCGGCGACGGCGCGCTCTACACTCTCCAGAACGGCACGAACACGTTTATCCCGCAGGCAAAAAACCTCAAAGGTAAACAAATCACAACAATTTATGGAGATCGCGCGGGTCGGACATGGATTGGCGCCGAGAACACGCTCAATCTTTTTGCCGGCGGCAAATTCACGCCTGTCACCATGGCCGATGGCCGCCCGACGAGCATGATCGTTTCGATGGCAGAAGACTCAGAAGGCAGATTGTGGGCGCTAACCGTCGGCCCGCCGAGAACGATCCTACAGGTCAACCCACAAACGCTTCGCGCTTCCGCCCTGCCTAGCGCGGTGGATGCGAGCAAGATCGCGGCGGATCCGAAAGGAGGGCTATGGATCGGATCCAATACAGGCGGCCTTTTGCATTTCTCGAATGGAGCCGTGACCGCGGTTCCATTCCCGCAGGAGTTCGATTCCAGAATTTCGCAACTCTCGGTGACGACGGATGGGGAAGTTCTGACGGCCAGCGAAACGGGCTTTGGGCGTCTGAGCGGAAGAACTATGGAAGTGCTTGGAGTCCGTAACGGACTGCCTTGCGCAAACATGAGCAACTTCGTATTTGATGCCGACGGAGATCTTTGGCTCTACACGCACTGCGGGCTGATCGAAGTCAGTCAATCAGAATATCAACGCTGGAGGGACGATCCGACCAGCCGGATTCAGGCGGTGATTTTCGATTCATCTGACGGAATACGTACGCACCCCCCTCCCTTCGAGGGAGCAGCGCGATCGGGGGACGGCAGATTGTGGTTCAACAACCAGGATGCGCTGCAAATGGTTGATCCGAAGCACTTGCACCGCAATACGACGCCTCCGCCGGTGCACATTGAAGGAGTCCGAGCCGACTTCAAGGATCACGTTCTATCGGAAACCGTGGAATTGCCGGCTCTGACGCGTGATATCGAAATCTCCTACACGGCTTTGAGCTTTATCGCTCCACAAAAGATCTCATATCGCTATAGGCTGCTGGGATTCGATCAGGACTGGAACGATGTGGGTGCGCGGCAACAGGCTGTATACATGAACCTCAGGCCGGGGACCTACACCTTTCAAGTGATCGCGTCAAACAATGATGGCGTCTGGAATTCCCAAGGTGATGCACTGCGGTTCACAATCGCGCCCAAGTTTTATCAGACGATGTGGTTTCTCGTTGTGTGCTTGCTTGCGTCTGCCGCAGCGTTGTGGGGAGCATACCAACTGCGGCTTCATCAACTCCGGCGGCAGTTCGAAGCAGGGCTGGAAGAACGCGTCGGTGAGCGGACGCGGATTGCTCGTGAGTTGCACGACACACTTCTGCAAAGTTTGCATGGGCTCATGTTCCAATATCAAGCGGCGCGCAACATGCTACCTCGCAGCCCGGAGAATGCGGGGCGGGCCCTGGACGAGGCCATCTTTGGAACGGAGCAAGCGATTGCGGAAGGGCGCGATGCGATTCACGACTTACGCGCCGAGCCGTTGGCCACGGGCGATCTGGCGCAATTGCTGGAGAAAGTGGGAGAAGGCCTCGCTGCCGTTCCAGGAACAAATCAGAGGTCACCTGCATTTCGCGTGATCGTTGAAGGTGAATCACAGACGCTTTCGCCCGCGTTTCAAAATGAGGTGTACCGGATAGCATGCGAGCTGATACGAAATGCCTTCCGGCATGCTGCTGCGAAACAAATCGAGGTCGAGATTCGTTACGATAAGAACTGGTTTCGTATGCGCCTGCGCGATGATGGAAAAGGGATCGATGCAAAAGTCCTCGAAGAGAAAAAAAGGCCCGGACACTGGGGGCTCTCTGGGATCCGCGAACGTGCAGAGCGCATCGGCTCGCGAATCGATTTCTGGAGCGAAGAAGGCGCGGGGACAGAAGTCGAGTTAGCAGCGCCGGCGGCCATCGCGTACGAAGGAACGGGCGAACGGCCCCGGCCCGAGCGAATTCGCAAGGACAAGGACTCGTGAGTGCTCCCGTGAATTTAATTCGGATTCTCGCCGTGGATGACCACCCGGTTCTCCGCAAGGGAATCGCGGCCCTCGTGAACGCCGAATCGGATATGAAGCTCATCGCGGAGGCGTCCAACGGGCAGGAAGCCGTCGAAATGTTCAGATCCCACCGCCCGGACGTGACCATCATGGATCTGCAGATGCCGGAGATGAGCGGAACGCAAGCGATTCTTCAGATTCAGAGCGAATTTCCGGAAGCGCGGATTGTGGTGCTGACGACGTACACGGGTGACGCTCAGGTCTTGAGAGCGCTGAAGGCCGGTGCGCGCGCCTATATCTTGAAAGGGCACGTACATCGGGAACTCCTGGAGACGATCCGGGCCGTGCACGCCGGTCAGAAGCGAATTCCTTCCGACATCGCTGCTAAACTCGCTGAATACGCAGCAGACGATGTCTTGAGTCCGCGCGAGCTGGACGTATTGCGATTGATCGCCGCCGGAAACTCCAACAAGCTGATTGCCGATCAACTTTCGATCGGTGAAGCAACCGTCAAGAGCCACGTTGCGAACATATTGTCAAAACTTGGCGCCAACGACCGAGCCCATGCGGTCACGATTGGGTTGAAGCGCGGAATCATCGAGCTGTAGTCCACCGAAAGTAGGATTGCCGGGTTCGTCTTTCGGCGGTTTCGGCCGCGACCGAGTGAAAGGTAACCTGCTTGTGGAAAGCGGGGACCGCTGCAACGATTATTTTCCACTTTCGCCAACGGTTTGCCCGGCGCAGGCCTGATGCTCCAACGCCTGGTGACCGCCGCGATGGTGTGTAGCGGCGTCGCGCATCTTCATACTGCATCGCCATCGGGGTTCGTCACCCCGCAACTCATTGAAGTCGGTGCAGGGATTTTGCTTCTTGTTGGGCTGTGGACGCCACTCATGGGCGCGATTATTGCTTGCCGTGAAATGTGGATCGTCTTCTCCGGCAGCGGCGATCCGTGGCTGCCACTGGTTCTAGCCGCTCTTGGCGCGAGCCTGGCGATCATCGGACCAGGCGCGTGGTCCATCGACGCCCGCCTTTTCGGCAGGAAGCAGATCAAGACTTTATCGCGCTAGTCCAGCCATCCGCCAATCGGCGGGCCCTTGATTCTGCCTAAGGATTGATTCCAATAACCGTCTATTTGCTGTTTTCCGCTGCCATCGGCTTCCGCCAGAATCGCGACTGAGGCGGTGAATTGTTCATCGTTGAGCTGGTACAGGCCGAAGGAAAAAAGCGGGAAAGGAATAAACAAATGAATGGTTTTCGTTGGTTCGCCAAATTCGTACTTGGAGGAATGATGATGTCTCACGCAGTAAGCGCACAGGCGCAAACACCAAATGCAGCAACGGATCCGCGAATTGACCCTCAGATACGCGCGTTTCTAGCGGAACTCAACAAGGACAGCAGCCCATTCTGGGAGCTGCCGCAGCCCAAACCGCAGGAAATCCTTACGGGACTGCAGAACCAGACGCCGGTGGATATGTCAGGCGTGTCCACGATCGAAAAAACCATCACACAGGACGGACGCACGGTGAAACTTTACATCATGTCGCCCCAACAAATGTCCGGCAGGCCCGGCGTGCTGCTTTTCATTCACGGCGGCGTCTGGATTGTCGGCAATTTCCAAAATCACCAAAGGCTACTGCGCGACCTTGTCGTTCGCTCCGGTCAGGTGGGCGTGTTCGTTGAATATACGCCGTTGCCGGAAGCGAAATATCCGACACAGACAGAGGAAGCCTACGCTGCGCTGAAGTGGATTGCCGCGCATGCTGGTGAATTCGGGGCCGACGGAGGACGGATAGCAGTCGCGGGCAACTCAGTTGGCGGAAACATGACGGCGGTGATCGCTTTGATGGCAAAGGACAGGAAGGGGCCGAAGATTGCGTTGCAGGTACTCTTCATTCCCGCCACAGACGCGAGTGTGGATACCGGGTCATACCACGAGTTTGGAACCGGACGCTTCCTGGCCCGCGCGTTCATGAAGTATGGTTGGGATTTGTATGCCACTGATGAAAAGACGCGCAACAATCCGTACGTATCGCCTCTTCGAGCCAGTAACGAAGAGCTGGAGGGATTGCCGCCTGCGCTTGTTATTACTGCGGAAAACGACCCACTGCGTGACGAAGGCGAAGCGTATGCACGGAAGCTCAAGGACGCTGGGGTGCGAGTCACCGCGATACGTTACAACGGAATGATCCACGACTTCGTGCTTCTCAACGCGATTCATGACGTTGCCGAAGTGCAAGCCGCTCTGGAACAATCAAGCAACGCAATCCGGGAAGCACTGAAGCAATAATATGCGGAACCGGGGCAGTTGCATTAGATATGTCGCTGCCCCACGAATCACCGGCTCGTCGTGTAGCTGGTCTTGTTTACAGCCACGCTCCCAAGGGGACAGCAATCAGAACAGGATGGAGGGCAAATAGGCGCCGGCAGGTTCGTTGTACAGTCCGATCGTCATCAACGTCATCGGCTGGACAACTCGAAGCCCGTTCTCAAGACACCATCGGAACAGCGGGGCGTTCCGAGTAGGGACAAGAATCCCCGGCCCCTGAAACGCCGCAGCGGCGGCAATCAAGGCCTTCACGCCTTCGTTCGTTTCGCCAACGGCATGACCGAAAAAGGCTATTGAAGAAGCGTAGGCTGTGATCCGGCCATCCGATTCGGCGACGATGGCTGAACCTTGCTGGATTGCATCGTTCAATTCGCGACTGCGCTCATGGCCGTGGACTCTCAGGCACAGACCGTTGCAGGCCGCCAGGTCTTCAGGCTGAGCCGAACGAACACGATACCCCGGCGGTGTCCTGTGAATCGCCTCCCCTTGCATGCAAGACAGTGGTTCACGCACAACGAAACCGAGCTTGGCATATAGCGAGAGCGAACGATTGTGATACGCGGCCTGCACCAGCCGGATTCCCGCAGACTTGCGCTCGGCAGCGCGCGCCATAACGGCCTGCATCAGTTGGCGGCCTGCCGCCCGATTTTGTGCTGCCGGGTCAATCGTAATTGGACCAACGCCCGCAACAGGAGCTCTTTCGTCCAGACAGTTGCTTCCGACTACTTTTCCGTCCTGTTCGGCCACTACACAGAAAAAACCTGGGTGCGAAAACATCATCGAGAGGATGCCGGTGGGAACCTCGGGGTTGGGGAAATCCTGAGCAAATTTGTGGTGATTGGCGAGCGCGGTGAAGGCTTGAAAGCATATTTTTCGGCGTCGGCCGGACTTGCGCGTCGAATAACAAGTGGCTGTTCGCTGGTACCGAGGGCTTGCGATTTTCCTGCCATAAGGTCGCCTCGCTGTTGAATTGCGGCTGGACGAAGACACTCTGTCGCTGACCAACTGAATCTCGACCCCACGAGTGAAATCGAGCGGATTCTAGCAAAAATCAAACGTTTTTAGCACGAAATGGCGAGCCCGACTCGACCAAGCGCCCGATTAACGGGGTGCATTCGACAGGTCGATGCAACATCATCTGATGCAAGTCTGCGTTGGGAAAGTGTGTTGCAGGCCCTCACTTTGGTTTAATGTTCTGATTTACGCGGAACAGGTTGTCCGGATCGTAGCGCTTCTTGATTTTTTTCAGGCGGTCATAATT
>Ga0335082_10004783_pt1 | contig 14785 bp, 17 predicted proteins | sample Lox_Sample_41_FD_206718 | JGI IMG/M metagenome (GOLD analysis project Ga0335082, IMG submission 206718) | Soil microbial communities from Loxahatchee National Wildlife Refuge, Florida, United States - Lox_Sample_4.1 | ecosystem: Environmental > Terrestrial > Soil > Wetlands | place: USA...
CTCCCGCGGGGCCGGCCTTTACAAAGAACGGAAGAATGATTTCCTTTACGTCGGCCCTTTGCCGAACGGCGGGCCGAGGGATTCGGCGCTGGTGGCGTGAAGCGTCTTGAGGTACATCGTGATCGCCTTGGCGTCTGCCTCCGGCATGTTGAAGGCCGGCATCTTCGTGTTGCTTCGGAAGGATTGCGGATACTGGATCCATTGATAGACCCAGTTCGAGTTCAACCGGAAACCGGCGCGTGAAAGATCCGGGCCGACCTGCCCGCCCTTTCCGTTGATCCGGTGACAGCCCGAGCAGGAATACTTTGTCTCGTACAGATGTTTCCCCTCCTCGGCGAGCTTGCTGCCCTCCGGGGAGCTCAGGTCCGGGAACGCGGGGGCTTGGGCCTTGGTCAACGCGGGTTTCTTCGATGCGTCACCTGCCTCTTCCTTGAAGGTGATCTTCTCGGCCGTGTTCTTGTGAAGCGTGCGGACATAGGCGACAAGGTCCCAGATCTCCTCCTGAGAGAAGGTGTATCCCCAGTACGGCATCAACGGCGAGCCGCCTTCTTCATCTTCTGCTTTCTTTTTGGCCTCGCCGGCAGGCGCTTGTTTGGCTTCGGGGAAGGCATTGGCGACCCCTTCGCGGATCGACTTGAAAATGTCCTGATTCGACAGATCCGCCATGTACGACTCGCGCCGGTCGGTCAGGTCTCTCGGGCGCGGATCGAGATTGACGGCATTGTATCCGTTTCCCTGCCCTTTGTCTCCATGACAGTGCGAACAATAGTAGGAAAACAACTCATGGCCGCGGGCTACATGCTTGTCCTCGAACAACGAGCACGCCGTCATGACGCCCATCATCACGACGCCCAAGACAACGGTCAGAATGATCTTAGGAGATTTCATGCCGCTTAACCCTTTCTTCGCAGTTTCCGGACCACGACCATTTCGACCAGACCCACCAGCAGCACAGCCGCGCCGGTATAAATATAAATCGTAGGGTCGGCTTGAGGCTCGGGGCGGAAGTACCACCACGATGTGACCGCTTTCTGGGCCCCTTTCTCATTGTTGGCGCCGTCCCAGACGGCGAACGCGATATTCTGGAACTTCCCGGCCGGGAATTGGGCGTCCTTCGGATCGTTATCCGTCAACGGCCTCGAGAAGATCACGCGCCATTCGCCGTCTTTCCACGCGCCTTTGCCCTTGACATCCTGCTGAGGCTGGGTCTCCAGAGTGCCGAAACCCTTTGCCGACATATCCTTCACACTTTGATCGGCGTTCTTCCAATACCAGATATTGACCGGTCCGCCCTCAACCTGCGCCATCTGCTGCCCGTGGGCGAAATGGGCCTTTTTATCGCCCACCATAAACTCCAGCGCCGCGGCATCCCCGGGATCGTTCGTCGGATCCTTGTAGATCAGCAGGATCGCCATCTGCTTTCCGTTGTGTACGGATTTGACCTGGACCGAATGAACCGTCACGGAAAAAATACGCGGCTCCCAATGAACCTGGGCGCTCATCGGGAACTCCACCGACGGGACCGTATCCCAGACGGGAGCCAGAGGATCTTCCGTGGGAATATCCCCTTTTATCAACTTGGAGAAGACCACGACACCGCCGGTTTCCTGGGCTAAGCCAGACGACGGGAGCCCCCCGATCAAAAATGACAGTCCGGACACGACCAGAAGAGCGGCAGTCCATTTTGTTCGCATGAAACCTATCATCGCGTCCTCTCTATTCCCAAGTTCGGGGTGTGTGTCCCGAGCCTTCGTATTCGAACATGATAATCTTCCAGATATTGTCCGGTGTGATCCGGGTTTCCCATCTCGGCATGGCCGATTTCCAGGGCTGTCCCTCGACGGGAAGTCCCACGCCGCCCTTGGAGATACGCCAGAAAAGATAGGACTCCTGAAGCTGGGCGATGGTTCCGGGATCGTCGAAATTCGCCGGCGGTGGATTGAATCCCTTGTACTGGGGTCCCTTCCCGTCCAGCTTGATGCCGTGGCACGGCGAGCAGTACGCGATAAAAAGCCCCTTTCCCGCCGTTACATTTTCAGGCGTGTGAGGAATCGGGTTCGAAAGACCGACGAATTCCGTCGGCGGGGCCGGATGAATAACCCGTTGCTCAATTGGAGGTTGGTCGCTTGGGATCAACCGTGCATAGACGCTGGCCCCCACATAAAGGGGAATGGCCACCAAGATGACAATCCGCGCGGCCGTAACTCCGACGTTCTCATTCCTCCACCCCCGGAGAAAGGCTTTGATCGGCGCCATGAACTCTTCCATCTTGTCATCATAAAGCGACAAATACATCCAGATCGTGACCACCGTAAGGCCCATATAAAGCGAAACGAGACTCGAAGGCAACGGGGGACGAATCACATATTTGACAACGATGTAAACCGCCAGAAGAATGATCACCGTCTTCACGAGTATCGGCAATCGTTTCAAGGCATTCATGGATTCTTCAAACCTCCTGTGCTACCGGGTTAGTGCGCCCCCGCCTCCGGCTTGGCGCCGGCGAGGTAGGCCGTCACATCGTTGAAGTTCTTGATCGTGAATTCCTGATCGAATCCCTGATGGACCGGCTTTGGATTCGCGGTAACACCGGCGTAGGGATCCAGGATCAGTTGGCGTATGCTGGCCTCGTCCTTTTTCCCGGCCTTGGCCTGCAACTCCTCCGCCTTGTGGCATTTCACGCAACCCATCTTAGAAAAAACTTTTTGTCCGAGGGCCGGGTCCCCCGTCTTGCCCAGGGTCTCGCTCGATTCGGGCTGAGCGATCTCCGACGGATCGACCGTCACCTCGCCGCCCTGGCTCTGAATAAAGGAAATGACCGAGAGCAGTTCATTGCTATTTAAATCAATGGGCGGTTTGTTGATCACCGGCATCTTGGCCGGGAAAAACTTCGGCGGACTGAACGTGTAGTCCATGTAGAGATAGGCCTGGGGCTGCGTCACGCTTTCATAGATAAAATCGCGCGTCAACTTTCCCCCGACCCCCTGGAGATTGGGACACCGGGCCGTGGAACTGGGGCTCAAGGAGTGGCAAAGCGCGCATTGGCCTTTCCCGAAAAAAATCTTCTGGCCGATCCGGGCCAGGTCTTCCTTTGTCTTGATCTGAGCGGGATCAAACTTTTCCACTTCCGGCGGCAGCGAGGCCTGTTGGGGGATCTGGAGTCCGATATACGCGAATAGACAAAGAAAGGCCGCGACGAAAAGTAGCACTTTGAAGTATTGACCCATTGATATCCTCTCCCCAATCAATACGGTGGATTGTCGCTACTTGGAGCGCGCCGTCGCGTGGTCCTTCGGCCCCAGGGAAGCCACCCCGAAGATAAACGATACCAGCAAGAAGAACAGAAATGTGTTCAGCGACATGAAAGCCGCCGCGTAACCCAGCGCCGGCGAATAGGCGTATTGCGTGGTGTCCCGCATCACGCCGAAAATATGCCAGTACTGGCGCGAAGACGAGCGCGCGTAACCCATCAGCGTCATCAGCAAGACAACCGTTGTGGCATTGAGCACCAGCGCGTATTGAGCCTTCGCCGGCATGACGCCCCACTTCATCTCCTTCGTCGTTTTTGCGCTCTTCAAGATGGCTCCTGTCAACGGCGTGGCGGTCAGAAGAACGGCGAGCACGATCAAGACCTGCGACGTCGAAAAATAATTGATCCGGACGATCGCCGGGACGAAATAGCCCCAGACTCCAAGAATGATCACGGCAATCGCGGCCAGAAAGAACAGGACATTCACCCCGATCACCGTGCCCTTGGCCCAGGTCACCGTGGCCTGTTTTCCCGCCCGCCAATAAATGAGAAAGCTCATGAAGGTGACGAGAATGATGATGTTGACCACGGTCATCTTGGCCGACATCACGCCGAAAACCCCCAGGAGCGGGTGGTGCGTACCGCCCATCAATCGGGCTTCCTGAAGACTAGCCACCAGGCTGTGCGGGGTCATCCAGACTCCCAGGGCGAGAACCAGAATGGTCAACATGGCAATGATCGGTTTTCGGTACTGGACGCCGCCCTCCAGACGATGGATGATGCCCAGCCAGAAATAATAGTTTGCGCCGAGGAATAAAACGCCGATCAGCATCGCCTGAAGGATGAACAGCCATGAAAGAAAGCCGCCCATCAAGGTGATGCCCATCTGCTGGTTGTATTGATAGATCTCGCGCATCAGCCAGTAGCCGGCGAACGGGAGCGGAAGCATCCCGAAGATGCCGATGAAATTTCCGACGTAACCCATCCAGTCGTAATGCTCGCGTTCTTCCCGCGTCTTGGACGCGAGATAGCGTATGCCGGCATAGGCGCCGCAGATGAAGCCGCCCAGTACGACATTCGCGATCAAACGATGGATATTCACCGGCCACCATGTGGGATTGTTCACGGCCGCCCAGACTTTCCCCCAGTAACCTAAGGATTCGCTCAGTACAACGGGAGAAGCCTGGAAGGTGGCCCAGGAGTTGGAGACGATCATGATGAAAAAGCCGAAGATGTTCAGAAGAATGCCCAGAAGGAGATGAAGCCACTTGCGATTCTGCATCGATTCCCAACCGTACCAGTAAAGATAGAGCGTGGGCGTTTCCAAAAGAAAGAGAAGACCGTAGATCATGAAGGTCGGGAAAAAGATGTCGGTCATGTAGTTCCAGAGCTTCGGATAAAAACCGATCAGACAGAACAATAGGATCCCGCCGAAAAGGGCGGTGGTCGCGTAGGCCGAGGTGAGCAGCTTCGTAAACTCCTTGGCCAGCCGGTCATAGCGCGCGTCCTTGGTCCGGACCCCGACGAACTCGCAGACCAGGGCAAAGATCGGAACTCCCAGGACGAAGCCGGCGAATAAGAGATGGATCTGGGCCACGACCCAGACGATGTTGCGGCTTCCGCCGAGCCAGGGCATATCCCGGTACTCGACCGGACTCCCGGACGTCTGTTGGGCCAATGCGGAGCTTGCCAAGCCCAATAACAAGAAAAAGAGAACGCTTGCCAAACCGGCCGCGGAGAGCGGCCCCGATCCCGTTCGCCGAGAGCTCATAACGGCCTCACTTTTTTGTGGTGCTTGTTTTTGCATCGGACTGCTTTGGAGTCTTGTCGTTCTTTTCATTTTTGCTCGGCTCTTTTCCTTTGGCCTTTTTCTCTTTATCCTTTTCGTCGGCCTTTTCTTTTTCCAGCCGGCTCAGGATCTCGTCGGCCTTTGACAATTCCGCCTCGGCTTGCAGAAGCGCCTTTTCCCCACGAAGAACCGGCTTGGGTTTGGACTCCTCCCCACCGCCGCCCGTATCCTCCCCGATCTTGACGTGTGCCGGGAGAAGTATCCAGGCCGTCAGAATAAACGATAGTGCGAGCACAAAAAAAATCGTGAAAAAGAGTGCCGGATCCCGCGGTGTCTTCATCGTGCGCTTCGCCCCGTCATTGCGACCGGCTCGCGATCGCCATCCAGGTCAGGACCACGATCGCGACCATTATCAAAGCCACCGCGCTCATCGCAAAGGGCCGCTTGAGCGGATGGCGCTCCGGATTGCGATTGATAAAGGGCAGCGACAGCAGCAACAGGATAAAAAGTCCGGGAAGAGCGATCGCTCCCAGAAACTCCCCGAACTGGCCCGAGAACATCGGAAGCCGGAGCAGCTGAAACAGGAACAGGAAGTACCATTCCGGCTCCGGATTGTAATCGGTCGGTTCCGGTGAAGCCTGATCGAGCATCTCGACCGGAGACCAAATGGCCAGCCCGGCGATCACCAGAAAGACCCCCGCCATGACGACGATGTCTTTGTAAACCTGTCGGGGGAAAAAATATTCCATCTTGGCCTCGAGCACGGGCTTGACGGCTTTGAAGGGGCCGGCCGGTCCGGCTTTTCTGAAAAAGAAAAGATGCAGGGAGAACATGATCACCAGAGCGGCCGGCAGGATCATCACATGGATGACGAAGAAACGGCTCAAGGTCTGCGCGCCGGCCGACGGGCCGCCCCGCAGAAAGCGGGCCATGAAATCGCCCACGATAGGGGCCTTGTCCATGATCTCGACGCCGACGGTCGTCGCCCAGAAGGCGCGCTGATCCCAGGGCAACAAATATCCCGTGAAACCAAACCCCATCACGATCAGGAACAGAAAAATGCCCGCAATCCAGACCATCTCACGGGGTTTCTTGAACGCCCCCCAGATAAAAACCTGAAGCATGTGGCAGACCACCATCACCACCATGGCGGAGGAACCCCAGAAATGGATGCTCAGAATGAGCCAACCGAAATCGAGTTCCTTTAAGATATACTGCGTGCTTTGCCAGGCGTGATCGGCCGTCGGGGCGTAATAGAACATCAAAAAGATCCCGGTGGTGGCCTGCATGATGAAGATAAAAAGGAGGGCCGAGCCGAAGGCATAGGCGTAGCTTGAACCGCCCGGCATCGGCTCGTTGAGCATCTTGGCCTGGAGCAACTTCAGATCGATCCGCTCGTCGATCCAGTTGTAGAGGGTCTGAAATAACGACATCGGAATTTAAAATCCGCTCAGATAATTCGGATCATATGATCTTTGCCGGCCTTGAACTCGGCATCGATGACCTCGATATCCCCCGTCCCGGTAAGCCGCAACGGCAGCACATCCAGCCGGCGCGGGGCCGGCCCGTCCAGGACCGTTCCGGCCACGTCATAGATGCTCAAATGGCAGGGGCACCAAAAAACTTTTCCAAACCGTTTGTGATTGTCCTTCCATTTGTAGGCGCATCCGAGGTGCGGACATTTCCCAGAGTAAACCACGATCGGGCTGTCCGGGTTGTCCACCCAGTAAACCTTCCCGCTCTCGTCTTTATATTCTTTTGACGTCCCTTTAAATACCTCTTTTCTCACTTCGTCTGACATTCGAACCACCCAGTTCGCCTTCTCGAATGTCCTCTCGAGATATCCTTCCTTGACCGTCTTCTCAAATTTTACCTTTTTCGGCTTGTCGATTTCCGTAACCTGACTGACATTGCCGATTTTGATCCAGGTGTTATTGTAGCCGGGGAACATCGGAAAGGTGAGATACCGGAGAACCGGATAGATCAGGGGAAGCGCCAGAACAACGCCGATCGCGTTCGTGAAGTTCGTGAAGAAAGCCCGACGGCTCAGATCCCGCTCGAGCGTCGGGACCGGGACGAGCGCCTCACCCGGAAACACTTCGAGGTGTCGCTCGAGACCGGCGATCTCGACTTCCTTCACCTGTTGGTAGTTTCCCCGTTCCAACGGCGGAAATTGCCCCATCTTGGACGAAGGAAATCCAAACTGGACCAGCCCCTCCGTGATCACCGCCTGCCCGTCCAGCGGGACGACCCGTTCCGTGCCGTCCGATTGGACTACGACGTGGCTGATCGACTTGACGATGGGATCGATGATAACCCGCGACACCTCGCCGACTTCCCGGTCGCTGCACCGGACCTTGGATTTGATCTTAATCGTCATAATAATTCGTACGACCTCACGGCTGTTTTACAATCGGCTTCGGCGTGTTGACGCTCGCATTTTTCAAAGTGGACAGATAGGTCGCCAGGGCATCCAGCTCCCCTTCCGAGATGAGTTCCGTGTAATTTTTCGGCATGAGCCCTTTTTCATATTCCTTGTCGAATCCGTCCGCCATCATGTATTTGGGGTTGTACACCTTCTTCTTGATCTGATCGATTGTTGCAAGATTTCCGATATTATCCAACATCGGACCGCGCTTCTTGACGCTGCCCTTCCCGCCGATCTTGTGACAGTTGTAGCATTCGTACAGTTCATAAACCTCTTTTCCATAGGCGACCGGATCGGAAGGGGGAGGGCCGGTAGGCTTTTGGGGAGCCCGAGCGGCGGTACCTTCGTCCTTTGTACTCTGACCGGTGATCGACTCCTCTAACTTGGCCACGCGGTCCATGAGTTCATTTGTTTTCACCGACAGTTCTTCGGTCTGCTTAAGAACCTCCTGGGGCCTCACGTCCGGGTGGCTTCGCTTCTTGGCCTCGATGATCTTTTGGATCTTTCCTTTCTCCCATTCGGGATCGAACTGGGGCAGATTGACTCCGGCTCCGACATAAATGGCCGAGCAAATGATATAGAAGGCCAGAATCGCGATGACGGCTTTTCCTCCCGAGAGGTCGGGCATCGGCGGAAGATCCAGCAGAAGAAAAATGACGAAGCCGAGGACCGCATACAGGACGAACATGATTCGGAAGACCGTGGGGAAGGTCAGCGCGCCGCTCACAAACCAGAGCGCCAATCCGATCGCGGTGCAGACGATCAGCTTCCATTTCACGATGTCAAAGAAGCTTTTCTGGCCCTTCATAACCTCTCCTTATAGGAATCCATACCACGGCTCGTCGCAGATTCCGATCATGATCCTTTGGCTTTCCCCATTCGAAGGCTGAACCAGATCGCCAGGCTGACAATGGCGAAGAATGCGAGCGTCATGGCCGTGATCAGGACGCTGGCGTGGGCCAGCGTGGGCGTGTAAGACTCCGGGGAATAGTCCGGAAATAGAATATAAACATGGAAATATTTCCTCACCAGGGAACGCACCGCGCCCATCAAGCCCATGGTCCAGATGGCCGAGAAGGCCAGGAAGATCAGGACGAATTGAGACGCGAAGTCGATCTTGCCCCATTGAATCGTGCCTCGACGGATGGCCCGGTTGTAAACGATGTAGTTAATGATCGTCACCAGCACGATCAGTGCCGCGGCCGTGCTCTTGGCCGGCATCAGCGCAAGGAAACCCCAATCGGAAGGCAACTCCAGCTCGTCGGTCGCGGTCGCCTGCGTTGCGGAGAAACCGTGCGGCGTCATCCAGATCGCGTTTCCGAGCAGAATCACCGCAAAACCGATTTTAACGATCGCAACGCTGGGAATTCCAAGGACCTTCAGTGTCTCGATCCCCGAAATGCGCTTCATGGACTGCCAGATATAAAGATTGCTGGCCGTGAAGATCAAGCCGACCATGGCGCCCTGCATCTCGAAATACATCGAAAGCTGGTCGGCCATCATGTACGGTCCGATCGAAGCGTCGAACTCAAAGAATTCGGCCGCCAGGATATATCCGGCCAGAGGGAGAAACAGCAGGGTTCCCACCCCGATCAAGTTTCCGACGAACCCCATCCAGTCATAATAGGCCTTCTCCTCCGGCGTCTTGGAAAACATGTACATGTACGCCGCGATCAAGCCCGTGATAAAGCCCCCGAAGGTGACATTGCCGATCATCCGGTGAAGGTTCAACGGCATCCAGCTGTAGTTGTAAATCGAGTCCCAAAGTGTTGCGGTCTCAAGGGGATGCGGAGGCGTGTTCATGAACGACGTCGGAGCGTTGATCACCACGAGGGTGGTTAGGCCGATGATATTGAGCAAGACCCCGATCGCCACATGACGGCCCTTTTTAACACCCGACAGGCTGTCCCACGAGTACCAGTACAGGTAGAGCACCAACGTCTCGGCAATAAAAAGAAGCGGATAGATGACGGCAAAGACGGGGAAGAAATGGCTGACCATGAAACTGGTCAGGTTGGGATAGAGTCCGACCAGAAACAGGATAAACAGCCCTCCCGTCAACGCCGTCATGCTGTACAGGATCGTCGTGACCTTCGTCACCTCTTTCGCCAACCGGTCGTAACGGGGATCGCGCTTACGCATGCCGATCCATTCCGAGATCACGACGAAGATCGGCGCTCCCAGAATAAAGGCCGCAAAGAGGATATGCATCTGCGCCGCCACCCAGACCAGAGCCCGGTTTTCGATCCCCGGGATCGCGTAACTCTCCGGTTCCGGCACCTGAGCATGTCCCGCAACGGCCATTAGGGCGACGCCCAGCAGACCGATGAGGAACGCAATGAGGGTCAGTCGCCCGCGTTTCATTTGGGCGCCCCCGCCGGCGGCGTGTATTCGTGAACGGCGGGCTGGCCTCCATGCGAAAAGGTGTTTTCAAAGGCCATCACTTTCCAACGATCCTCTTCCGAAAGTTTTTCCTTCCAGGCCTTCATCTTGGTGTTCGGCACCCCTTCGGAGATCCGCCAGAACCAGAAACTGTCCGAAAAATATTTCATATTCTCAGCCTGACGGAAATCGCGCGCGCCTTTTTTAACCGGCTTGCCGTCTTTTCCATGGCAACTCGAGCAATTGACATCAATGTTCGCTTCGCCCATGAAGATTTTTTTGCCTTCCTCAACGATCTTCGGATCGGTCCACCATCCATCCGGTATATGTTTATTGGCGTATTCCGCAGGAACCGGAGGAAACTGAAGGGGGCTTTCCCCTTCGCCGCCGCACGCGGCCATAAAGCCCATCAGACCCATGAATCCCAAAATGCATGCCAACCTTTTCTTGATCAACTTCATAATAAACACCCACTCCTTTCTGTTTGACCCTCTGCTACTGGAGCCTGGTCGTCACGACCCATAAAAAAACGCTTCCACCCTCACGGTTCATGGGAGAAAGCGTTATGAGCGACACCGACTTTAAATATGGCTCGTTCCTCCGCGCCCTCAACGTGAAACCCTACCGTCCTTTCGTACTCGACTTCTGAGAGGCCGGATGCCGACGTCGTTGACGGCGACGAAAATAAATGAAGGCAACCCCCGCCCCCACTACCAGGGCCGCTCCGGCCAGCACCGGTGCTCCGAACCATCCGGACGCCGGATGGTCCGTTCCCGGCGATCCAAAATCGACACGGGCTTTCCGAACGGTGACCTTGTCGTTCGGATCGAACTCGGCCCGGATCGACTTCCGTCGATCGAGGGCCGTTACGACGATCTCGTCGCCCAAATCAGTACTGTGGAGATGCAACAGCGCTTCATAATCGCCGTTGTGATCGGTGAAGGCGGTCATTCCTTCATCCAATCGAGGATCCACCACGATGACCTTGGTATCCGCTACGGGATGACCTTGATCATCGTGAACCGTACCGTATACCGTAAAGCGGTGATCGGTCTCATGCGTTGCAAGGGCCTGCGATGATGCGAGGACGAACAATACCAGCCAGGCTCCTCCTCCCCATTTCCATCGGCCGATCGCCCCTCGATCATCCCTCAAGATTTCGGCTATACCTCGCGGTTGAAATACGGCCGCAGCAGGTCACGCATCGAGATCATTCCGACCACCTGCCCGTTCTGCGTCACGGCCAGATGACGAATTCCGTTCTCGACCATCTGCCGGCCAGCTTCCTCGAGTTCGGCGTCCGCCTCGATGCTCATGAGAGGAAAGCTCATCACCGCATCCACCGTGGTGATCTGCGGACTTAAGCCTTGGGCCACGACCTTATGAACTATGTCCGTTTCGGTAATGATCCCAAAGATTTGATCTTCTTCTTTGACTAAAAGGCTGCCGACGCCGTTTTTTTTCATCAAATCGGCGGTCTCTTTGATCTTGTTTTTTTTGGTAATCGTAAACACACTCTTGGCCATCATGTCTTTAACCTTGACCATAGATGCGATACGCCTCTTTACGGAAGCGGCCCTTCTCGGAAGAACTGCCGCGGAAGGCATGATCTATAAACTTGAGGGTCGTATTGTTAACATAAAATATGGGACTTGTCAAATATTTTTTGCGGCATTTTTGCACGCTCCAGGGGGTTACATTGACAAAGCGGTGGAACGTGTTTAAAATAATTTGAATCGCTTGTTTCACCGATGGTTACAGGGATCTACGGGAAGCCGAAATGAAAAAAATCGGGATCATTGCCAAGCCGCAGAACTCCCATGCCGTGAAGAAAATTCTGGACGAGCTTCTCCCCTGGCTGGCCCAGCAGGGAAAAGAGGTGTTTCTGGATACGGATACCGGTTCCATCGCCGGTCTGGCCTCTCCGCACCAGAAATCGAAGATCCCATCCCTCGTCGAAATGGTGATCGTGCTCGGCGGCGACGGCACACTGCTGAGTGTCGCCCGTTTGGTGGAAGGGACCGATGTCCCCATCCTGGGCGTTAATCTCGGGGGACTGGGCTTTCTGACAGAGGTCACGGTCGAGGAATTGTTCGGCACATTGAGCAAGATCTTCAAGAACGAGTTCGTCACGGACGACCGCCTGATGCTGAAAGCCGTCGTCCATCGGCAGGGGGAACGGGTGGCCCAGTCCCTGGTCTTAAACGATGTCGTCATTAGCAAGGGGACTCTGGCCCGGATGATCAAGTTGGAAATCTTCATCAACAGCCAGTTCGTCACCGCCTTGAGGGGAGATGGGCTGATCCTCGCCACCCCCACCGGCTCAACGGCCTACTCCCTGTCGGCAGGAGGACCAATTATTTATCCTACACTCGAGGCGATGGTGATCACCCCCATCAGCCCGCACACCCTGACCAACCGGCCGATCGTGATTCCAAACAATATTCATGTGGAGGTCGTTTTGAAAACCCGAGAGGAAGGGACGACGGTCACCTTTGACGGTCAGGTCGGCTTTTCGCTAAGACACGAGGACGTGGTCGAAATCGAAACGGCCGAAAGCAAGATCAAGCTGATCCGGTCGCCCCAACGAAACTATTATGAAGTGCTTCGGAGAAAACTGAAATGGGGAGAAGGGTAAATGAAACCCGGCGGGCGTTATGACAATCGCTTGCGATGAATTGCGGACAACATCTGTTGATTGGTCGGAAATTTAAACCCCTCGATAATCCCTCTCCGCTTTCCTTCTTCTTCTTCCATTTCCAAGAGCAACCGAAGATCTTCGTTGCGAACCGCATCCGGTTGTCTTTTTTCGATCAGCCGTTTCAACTTTTGAAGTCGTTCCCCGATCTCTGCCGATCCGAGCGGTGAACGCGTGGCGAGATACCGGTTGAGAACCTCACTGCACCAATCCCCGTCTCGCTTGGCCACGCCAACCAGCCCTTCACTGGCCTTGCGGGCCCAGCCGGCCAGGAAAACGCCTTCGAGCACTTGGCCGGTCTGTTCGTCGTATGCCTGAAACAGGGCGTCGTCCGGCTCGTTTTGGGTTCGATTGGGGTTGGTCAGAAACGATCCGTTCTTGAAGGGCAGGCCGAGCGTTTCATCCACACGGTCCCCCACCGCGAATACGACGCTGTCGCAGGCAAACTCGCTATAGGTCTTTAACCCTACGGCGGAGAAGTCCTCCCCTTTCGGTTCCAACTTCGTGTCTTCCAGTTCCAGACCCCGTACGCGATTTTTCGAATCGGTCAAGACCCGGCGGGGAGAGGAGAGGAAACGAAAGCGCAGCTTCGTCTCGCTGCCGGCCGGCTCGCATTTCGTCATTTCTTCCAACATGCCGGACAGCAGCTGGTCGGGGTTCTGGCCGACCGCTTCCAGGCGCGGACGGATTCGAGAGAATTCCTGGCCCAGGTCCTCTTGTTCGATATTATCGCAGACCGCGCGAACCTCTTTGGGATTGTACTTCCGCTCCGCGGGACCCCGTCGCGCAATGGCCGTGACCTCTTTCACTTTCTTATACCGGATCAGCCAATGGGCGATGTCGACCATCACGTCGCCGATGCCGATCACGGCCACCCGCTGGCCCATATCGAACGGCTTCTGGCTGAAGCCCGGCAGCAGGTTAAAATGATAGACGACATCCTTGGCGTGATAGACCCCGATCGCGTTATCCCCTGCCACTCCGATCGTTTTGGTCCCCTGGGCTCCGGTGGCAAAGACAAGAGCGCTGGCGCCGATCGCGGTTAGGTCTGAAAGCATAATGTCATTATTCTTGCCGACCGTGACATTCCCGAAATAATCCACATTTTCCCGATTCAGGATATCCCAATATCCTTTTTTAAGCCCGCCCCGGAGCCGGTGTTTGGTCGGAAAAATACCATACTCGGCCAATCCGCCGAACTTGATGTCGCGGTTTAAGACCACGACCCGGTGGCCCGCCTTCGACATATTATTGATGACCGCCATTCCGGCTGGACCGGCACCGATGACAATGACAAGGTGGGAGGATTGATCTTTGGATGCCATTTATCGCCGCTTTCTTCTTCGCTCGTTCGTTTTTCGTGGCCGCATTTTCCGAGCTTTTCCCGAACCCACTTCCGGAACTATACCGTATATGGCGCGACAAAATCGTAGCCAGTTTATCATACCAATTCAGGGTTTGTCAAAAATTATGTTTTGCCTCTTATGCGATCAGAATTCGGGGAACCTCCCCGCGGCCGGGCCGTCTCCCCTATTCTAAAAACCAGGTCAATCTGCTATGCTCAGAGTGGTTCAAAACTCATCCTTCACTTTACTAATGGACAGATTATATACAGGCGTGACGATCATGGAGTGCTTGGATCGGTGCAAACTGAAAAAGGAGGTAGTTGCCATGAGTAAAAAGGAGTTTTGGCTCGTTGTCGGGGTTTCCGTGACATCTTCGCTGGCTACCTTGGGCTTGTTCCTGGCCTTCTGGGGGGGACAAACGGTCCTCGCAAAGGATAATTCCGCTCTGCAAAAAGAAATCAGGGCACAAGCGTTCGTGCTTGTTGACAAGAACGGGAATAGTCGCGCCAGTCTGGCCATGTCGTCAGAAGACAGTTCGGGTTTTGCCATTTACGACAAGAACGGCAAGAAAACCATTTTCATGGGGGTTGATGACAAAGGAACAGCGACAATGGAGATGGGCAGACCGAATATCCTTTTCTTTGTATCGGCTGATGGAAGACCGTTATTAAACTTACTTGACGGATCGAGGTCGCGTGCTGTCCTGGGTTTGTGGCCCGACGGAGACCCAAACCTGACCTTTAGGGACAAGGATGGTAATCGTCGTGCCGTACTTGGGAGTATCGAACCCGAACCATCACAGATAGCCATTATCGAGAGGCGGCCTATCTCCTCGCTTGTTCTATATGGTGGGGACGGAAGGGCCATTTGGAATACGCCGTAGTTAGAAAGC
>Ga0335082_10004784_pt1 | contig 14783 bp, 12 predicted proteins | sample Lox_Sample_41_FD_206718 | JGI IMG/M metagenome (GOLD analysis project Ga0335082, IMG submission 206718) | Soil microbial communities from Loxahatchee National Wildlife Refuge, Florida, United States - Lox_Sample_4.1 | ecosystem: Environmental > Terrestrial > Soil > Wetlands | place: USA...
GCGGAGCTCGTATTCGGCCAAGGGAGTGACGACGCGGTCGATGATGCGTCACTGCTGATCTGCGAGGCGCTGCGGCTTCCCATCGACCGGTTCGGGGAGCTGTTGCCGGCGCGGGTCACGGCTGCCGAACGGCAGAAGATCCTGGACCTCATCGAGACACGGGTGCGGACGAGAGCGCCCGTGGCCTATCTGGTCCAACGCGCCTGGATGCGGGGGCTGCCGTTCTATGTCGACAGGCGCGTGATCGTGCCGCGCTCGCATATCGGCGGAATCATCGAGGGCGAGTTGTTCGATGGCGGGTCGTCGTCTCTCATCGAGCACCCGAACGCCGTGACACGCGTGCTCGATCTCTGCACGGGCTCTGCCTGCCTGGCGATTCTGGCGAGCTTCACGTTCTCCAAGGCCCGCATCGACGCCATCGACATCTCGGACGATGCGCTGCAGGTCGCCCAGACGAATGTGGCATATCATGGACTGCAGGATCGGATCACGTTGCTGAAGGGCGACCTTTTCGCACCTGTGCGGGAAACGCGCTACGACGTCATCCTGACGAACCCGCCCTACGTCGACGCGCAGGGCATGGCCGACCTGGCGCCGGAGTGCCGCCACGAGCCGAAGCTCGCGCTCGACGGCGGCGATGACGGACTCGATATCGTCCGCCGGATCCTCGCCGAGGCTGGCAGTCACCTGCTTCCTGGCGGCGTCCTGCTGTGCGAGGTCGGCCGGGGACGCAAGGCTGTCGAGCGCGCCTTTCCGCAGAGCAACGTCCAGTGGGTTGAGACGCCGGAGTGCCGGGGCGAGGTCTTCTGGATCGCGGCTGGCGATCTATGAGGGCCGGTTCAGCACCTGCCTTCGTGCGCGATGGCGCTTAAACGCAATCGCGTTTGTGCCGCACCTGCCAGTTGCGCGAGAGAACGCGAATGTCACCCTCGTAGGCGTCGAGCGTCGCCTCGACGATGAACTCTTCGGCCGTGCAGCGCATGACGGTGCGGGTCTTCGTCCGCACGTTCCAGTCGCCGCGGCCCATGCGGCGGCTGTTCGCGATCTCGACTGCGGCGGAGGTAGGGTCTTCTTCGCCGATGCGGAAGGCCTCTTTCTTCTGCATATCACTGGTGAAGTCGATGTCGTCGATGGTGTAGCGGCCGTAATCTTCGTCGGTCGTGAACACGGTCGTGCCGCCGATGAGATCGGAGGTGACGGCCTCGTTCGTCTTGTCGGGGCGATGCTGCGTCATCCGCAGCGCGGGCGTCGCCTCGGCCGGGAGGAACGGCGCCAACTCCGCGTCCTCGGCGCCCGGCGGGCGCACGGGCAGCTCGATGGCGCTCGGCCCCGCATACAGCGTCAGCGTGAACGTCGCCGGCGCCGGCCAGGCGATCGGCCAATAGGAGGTCGATACCGCCACGCGTATCCGATGGCCGGCCGGAAAGACATGAGCGATGTCATTTAGCTGGATGCGCACGCGGTAGCGCTTGCCCGGTTCGAGCGGTGTCGGATGCTCGTGGCTCTCCCGGTGCGCGAGATTGAGCAGGCCGTAGCTGACGCGCAGCGAGGCGCCGTCGGGTGCCACGTCGTTCAGGCGGACGCAGACCTGGGCCTGCGGCCGATCGACTGCCAGCTCCAGCGTGACGACGGGATCTCCCAGGATTTCGACGGCGGCGGCGAGCGCCGCGCTATCGAACAGCAGCGACTTGCCGTCCTCGGCCCGCTGGTCCGCCGGCAGGTCGGGCGCATAGCCGTAGGCGCACCAATGCCCGGCCAGCGCGCCGATGCTGAGCGGCGAACGGTGCGCGAGCGCAACCTCGGGCGCGGCGGAGGCGGCGAGCCCGCTGGCATTGAGGGCGAACCGCTGTGGCCTGATGTTTGGACTCGGCCAGGCCGGCTCGGCGACCCAGCGGCCGGGCCGCTCGGCATAGTAGGTCCGGGGCGAAACTGATTCCTGCATCCACGCCCGGTACATCGGCTCGGCCATGATGCCGGTATCGATCCCCTTCAGCCACTGGTCCCACCAGCGCAGGCACTCCTGCAGGAAGCCGATACGCGGACCGGGCTCGGCGAAATGCGGATAGCGGTGCGCCCACGGGCCGATCAGCCCCTTCTTGGGACAAGTAAGGCCCGCGAGCAGCCGCGGTATGGCGTTGGAATAGCCGTCGGCCCAGCCGCCGACGGCATAGACGGCGCAGGTGATATCCGCGTAATTCTCGCACACCGAGCCGTGCTTCCAGAACGCATCGCGGCGCTGGTGCCGCAGCCAGTTGTCGATGAGCAGCGGCTGGTTCTCCAGCCGCTGCAGCCACATCTCGCGCCAGCGCTCGCCGACCAGCGCCGGGTCCGGCGGATGCGACTGCAGGGCGAACATCGCCGAGGCCCAGGCGACATTGTCGACGAGCATGCAGCCGCCCATGGCATGAATGTCGTCGGCATAACGGTCGTCGGTCGAGCATAGGGTGATGACCGCCTTGAGCTCGGCCGGCTGTCGCGCCGCCACCTGCAATCCGTTGAAGCCGCCCCAGGAGATCCCGATCATCCCGCAGGCGCCCGTGCACCAGGGCTGGTTGGCGAGCCACTGGAGCACCTCCAGGCAATCGTCCTGCTCCGCCTTCAGATACTCGTCGAGCAGGATACCGTCGGATTCACCGGTGCCGCGGATATCCACGCGCACCGCAGCATAGCCGTGGCCGGCGAAGTAGGGATGGGTGAGGGCGTCGCGCTCGGAGGTGCCGTCGCGCTTGCGGTAGGGCAGATACTCGAGGATCGCCGGCACCGGATTCCTGTCCGCGTCTTCCGGCAGCCAGATGCGGGCCGCGAGTCGCGTGCCGTCCTTCAACGGAATGAAGGTGTTCTCGATCTCGCGGATCTTGCGGGGAAGCTCGCTAACGGTCTTCACGTCGGCCTCGTCCTTTGTTCTTGCCGCTGCCACGGATTGCCGAGGCACTACAATGTCCGGCTTGGAGCCTAGCGGGCGGTGGTAGGGGCGGGCAAGCCGCCAGCGACAGCGCGCTGACCGACCTTGCGCACACATCGCGCGTGGCCGTGTGCGGCCCCTCAGGCTCTGCTCTGACCGTAGTACAGCGTCACCGTGTGCTTGGCCTCCGCGAAGAACAGCCAGCGCTCGATCAGCACGCCCAGGATGGCGGAAACGGCTGCCAGAAAGGCTGCCGTGCCGGCGACCGGCTGCACCAGCGCCAGGGTGAGCGCGGTCAGCAGGAACGGCAGCACGAAGGCGAGGATCGTGGCGAAGAGTCGCAGCCGGTAGGCATGCCTGCGGGCGATCCGAAATCCCATCTCGCGCATGAGATAGTTTTCCTCTGTGTGCGGTGCCTCGAACAGCCGCACCTTCCCGAGATGTCCGAGGCCAGTCGCCGTCTCCGCCGAGCTCTCGCTGCGGCTATTGTCGATGAAGCGCCAGTAAGCCAGTTTCGTCAGCCAGCCGACCGCGAGCGCCGCGATCGCGAGCAGCGTCAGCCCGTTCGATGCCAGGCCGAAGAGGTGAGCCAGGCTATTGAGCCAGAGCCCGCCCGTCATCACGCCGAGCAACAGATAGCAGGGCACGACATAGCCGTTGTGCCAGCGCTGAATCGGCTTGAGCGATGCATAGATCATGCCGGTGCAATACACGGTGATGCCGGCCCAGGCCGCGGCGATCAGCCCGAACAAGCCCCAGCCGCCGCTGTTGCGTCCGAGCAGTACCCACCCGGCTGCGAAGGCGAGCGCCGGGATGTAAGTGATCAGGCTGGCGAGACCCTCGCGCGACAACCAGGACGAGCGCCACTGTGAGACCGCGCGCCAGGCTCGCTCCGGATGCCCGAGATGAAAGGTCGAGGACACCAGGCCGACGGTCACGGCCGCCAGCGCCAAGCCGAGGGCGGCTGCGCCGAACCAGCGGTCGGGCGGGAGCCATCCGAGCGCGCCGCCGATGCCCAGCAGCAGCAGCAAGCCGTAGCCTGCGCCCGACGCGACCGTGAAGAAGATGACTGACGATGCCGGATGCATGAACCAGACTAGCGCGACAGCAGTCGATCGATCCATCGCAGGACGGCGTTTCCCGCTGACGGGCCGTCCGTGGACGGCAGCGCCGCCGCCGCGCCGGTGCAGCCGGCAGCGCTCTGCCGCGGCCGCGGGGGCAGGTATTTGTTCACGGGCGCATAGCCCATTTCCGGCATCAGGTCGTAGCCGCCGCGCTCGGCGACCAGCCTTGAAGCCTCGGAGTTGGGATCGCCGAGATCCCCGAAGGAGCGGGCATGGGCCGGGCAGGTGGCCACGCAGGCGGGCACGCGGTCGATCTCCTCGAGCTTCTCGTTATAGATGCGGTCGATGCACAGCGTGCATTTCTTCATCGTGCCGGAGTCGTAGTCGTATTCGCGCGCGCCGTAGGGACAGGCCCAGGAGCAGAGCTTGCAGCCGATGCACAGGCTCTCGTTGACCAGCACGATGCCGTCCTCGGCGCGTTTGTAGGACGCCCCGGTCGGGCAGACCTCGACGCAGGCGGGCTGCTCGCAATGCAGGCAGGAGCGCGGGAAATGCACCGTACGGCCATCGGCGCCGTCGCCGGCCTCGAAGGTATGCACCCGGTTGAACCACACGCCCAACGGATTAGCGCCATAGGGCTCGCGGTCGGTGAGCGGCGCCATATGCCCGCCGGTGTTCCACTCCTTGCAGTTCACCGCGCAGGCGTGGCAGCCGACGCAGATATCGAGATCGATGACGAGACCGAGCTTCTTTTCGCCGGGGGCGGGAAGGGACGTCATGCCGGTTCTCTCCCGTCAGCCTTTCTGCCGCCCACGCTGTCATGCCCGGGCTTGACCCGGGCATCGCTCTGCGGATCCGTCTGGCTTCGGGCTGGGACGATGGATCGCCGGGTCAAGCCCGGCAATGACACTCTATTGGTCACTTCAACGGCTCCCGAAACTCGGCGCCATAGGCGAGCACCGACGGACGCGGCGGCAATCCCTGGGGCGGTTTCAGCGTAGCGAAGACGGGATAGGTTTCGCTCGCCTCTTCGGGCCGCGCCTTTTCGACGCGGACGCGCAGATCGTACCAGGCGGCTTGGCCGGTGATGGGATCGCTGTTGGCGTAGCGGTGCCCGTCAGGCCGGGGCGGCAGCAGTTCGGAGATCACGTGGTTGAGCAGGAAGCCGCGCCGGCTCTCGGCGGCGTCGGGCGCGAGGTTCCAGGCGCCGCCCCGCTTGCCGATGGCGTTCCAGGTCCACACCGTGTCCTCGTTCACGCCCTCCATCAACTTGAGCTGCACGCGGATGCGGCCGTGATGGCTGATGACCCAAACCCAGTCTTCGTCGCTGAGATTCAGCCGCTCGGCCGTCCGGCGGTGCATGTGGAGACGGTTGTGCCCATGAATCTGGCGGAGCCAGGCGTTCTGCGAACCCCAGGAGTGATACATCGCCATCGGTCGCTGCGTCACCGCATGGAGCGGGAAGCTGGCGTCGTCGATTGCCGCCTCCTCGAACGGCGGGTACCAGATCGGCAGCGGATCGAAGTGGGCGTCGATGCGCACGCGCAAATGATCGGGCGGCTGCAGGGCGCCGTGGCCGCGCGCGGCCAGGCGGAACGTCTGCAGTGGCTCGCTGTAGATCTGGAAGATCACCTGGGTGGGCCGCGCAATGAAGCCGATGCCATGGGCCCAGTCGAGATAACCCTTGTTGGCGTGGCGATAGAACTTGTGCTCGTCCGGGAGTTCGTGGCGCCAAAAGCACCCGTTGGCGATGTAGCGCTCAAGCTGGCGTGGGTTCGGCTCGCCGGCTCCGTGCTTGTCGCCGGCCTTGCCGCGCCAGCCCGCGAGCATGCCGACGCCGGGCGCACGCTCGTGATTGACGATGTAGTCGGCATAGAACCCCGGATACTTCGGCGAACCGTCGGCATTGACCAAGCCCGGGAGGCCTAGGCGAGCGCCCAGATCGATCAGCACGTCCTGGAACGGCCGCACGTTGCGGTCGGGCTTCACCACCGGCTGGCGGATGGCATCTGCGGCGCCGTCGGCGTCGCAGATCGGTCGGTCGAAAAGCGAGATGCAATCGTGCCGCTCCAGATAGGTCGTGTCGGGCAGCACAAGGTCGGCGTAGGCCACCATCTCCGAGAAATAGGCGTCGGCATAGATGATGTGCGGAATCTTGTAGTCGCCGCTCGCGGCGTCCTTGTCGGTGAGCATGGCCATGGTCCCGCCCGTGTTCATGGCCGAGTTCCAGCTCATGTTCGCCATGAACAGGAAGAGCGTGTCGATAGGGTAGGGATCGCCCTTGTGGGCGTTGGCGATGACCATGTGCATCAGCCCATGGGCGGCCATCGGCGCCTCCCACGAGAAGGCCTTGTCGAGGCGGCTCGCCGCGCCATCGTCACCGATCAACAGGTCTTCGGGCCCGGTCGGAAAACCCAGCGGCGGTCCCGGCAGCGGCGTGTTCGGCTTCACTTGGCCCGGCTTGCCGGCGGGCTTGAGGGCGAGCGGCGTGTGGCGCGGAAACGGCGGCTTGTAGCGCCAGCCGCCGGGACAATCGATGCTGCCGAGCAGGATCTGCAACAGATGAATGGCTCGGCAGGTGTGGAATCCGTTCGAATGGGCGGAGATGCCGCGCATCGCATGCATGCTGACGGGCCGGCCGATCATGCGCTCATGCCGGCGGCCTGCCCAATCCGTCCAGGGAATCTCCAATGCCAACTGCTGCTCGAACGCGGCGTGCGCGAGCTCGGCGGCGATCCGCCGGATGGTTGCGGCGGGCACGCCCGTGACCTTCGCCGCCTCGTCCGGAGAGTAGCGCGCATCGAGATAGCGTTGCGCCAGAAGTTGGAAGACCGGGGCTGCGCGGCGCCCGTCGCCGAGCGCAAACTCTCCGACCATTGCCGGCGCGACGTCAGGCAGCAGCGCGTCGGCGACCTGCCCGCGCTGCCTGTCCCAGCAGAGCGGATGGCCGTCGCCGTCACGGGCGACGAGTCCATCGGTGGCCCCGCCGGCATCCTGCACGACCAGCCAGGGCGCATTGCTGTAGCGGGCGAGAAAATCGAGGTCGATCCTGTCCGCGCGCAAGAGCTCGTGGATCAGCGCAAACACGAACATGCCGTCGGTGCCGGGCCGAATGCCGATCCATTCGTCGGCGATGGCGGAATAGCCGGTCCGGATCGGGTTGACCGACACGACCTTGGCGCGGCGATCGGCCGACCGTCCCTTGAGTTTGCCGAGGCCGATCTTGATGGGATTGCTGTCATGGTCCTCGGCCACGCCGAACATCAGGAGATAGCGCGTGCGCTCCCAGTCCGGCTCGCCGAACTCCCAGAACGAGCCGCCGATGGTGTAGATGCCGGCCGCCGCCATGTTGACCGAGCAGAAGCCGCCGTGCGCCGCGTAGTTCGGCGTGCCGAACTGCTGCGCCCACCAGCCCGTGAGCGCCTGGCTCTGGTCGCGGCCGGTGAAGAACGCCAGCTTGCGCGGATCCGTCCTGCGGATGTTGCCGAGCCACTCGACGGCGATCCCCAGCGCCTCGTCCCAGCCGATCTCCTTGAACTCGCCGGCGCCGCGCGGGCCGACGCGCAGCAGCGGCGTCGTCAGCCGCGCCGGCGAATAGTGGCTCATGATCCCGGCCGAGCCCTTGGCGCAGAGCACGCCATGGTTCACCGGATGGTCGCGGTTGCCCTCGATGTAGCGGATGTGCCCGTCCCGCAAGTGCACCCTGATGCCGCAACGGCAAGCGCACATATAACAGGTCGTTGTCTTCACCTCGTCGCTGACCTTGGGCGACGGGTCGATCGTCTCCGCGACGGTGGCGAAGGGATTGAGGCTCATCGATGGAGTTCCCGGGACATCCGGCTGTGTCGCATGGAAGCGGCCGATCCTGGCTGTCAATAATCCGTCAATAGCGGCGCGTCGGCGGCGTCCAGAAGAGCCAGATGCCCCATCGGCTTGGAGCCAACAGATTTAGGCCGAGTCGACGCTGCCGCACAGCCCTATTGTATTCGCCTTGGAAATAAGCGCGAATCGTGAAATCTCGGAGCAAGCGGCGGGCAAAGACGGGCGCCGCCGCCGGCCGGGTCGTCTACGCTGCCGTCTGCATGTTGCGATGCCATGGCCGTTCTCTGGTTGCATGCGACTACCGCGTTGTTCGCGCCGGCCCCCAAGGTCAACTTGGAGCTGAAGCGGCGCATCAAGGCCAATCTTGAGCGCTGGGCGAGCTGGCCGTCCGACGGCAGCCCGGTGTTGTGGACCGATCGGCCGGCCGGCGCCGGTGTTCGCGATACGGACTGTATGGTCTATTTCGTGCCGACCTATCGCGAGGGCGTGATCGTGGGGCGCACGCGTCGCGATCCCAAGTTTGCCGGCTATCACTACGCGCTTCTTCAGCAGCTCAATCTCGGCGATCCCGTGCATTTGAGTGCTACGATCGCTGATCCTCCCGCCATGAGCGAAGTCTGGGTGAGCGACTTGCTCCGCTGGATCCGTGAGTCGCGCGCTGCAAACCCGATCTGGACCGAGGCCGAGCTCGCGCAGGTGAGCTACGCCTTGGCCGTCGCTACCTTCCATGAGGCCATGCACAACAAGGTCGAGTCGGTGAAGGAGCAGGACTGGGAACTGCACCGGCATGGCGGGGGCGATGCGGCCATGCCGCTTGCCCACCGGGCGGTCGAGGCGCGGCAGCCGCCGAACACGGAGAATCGCCGGCTTATCGGTCTGTATCTGGGGTCTCGGCGCCGCCAGTACGTGCATCAGGGCGGGACAGGCGGGTAATCCTGCCGCTGCGGATATCATAGGCGCGCACGATGGCCTGTCGCGGCGGCGGCAACTCGGCCAGCAGCCCGTCACGCCGCCCGCCGGTTCGCGCGAAGAGCCGGAGTTCTGTCGCCTCCTGCGGTTCGATCGAGCCGTCGGCGAGGATGTGGCGCAGCTGCGCGCCGCCCTCGTGAAGATGCCGGGACACCAGTAGAAACCGGTGGCAGTCGATCGGATCGCGTTCGGCACACATGAGCGCGATTCGATGGCGCGCCGCCCCCTTCAGCACACGCTCGAGCCCCACGCGGAAGGCGCGTGTCGTGGCCATCCGCTCGTAGTCCGGGCGGCCGTCCCGCAGCAGGGCCGGATCTTGCGGCCGTCCGCCTAGTTCAGCACCGAGAAAGACATAGGCGATGCCGGCGTCGGCCAGCCATCGCTCGATCCGTGCGCGGCCGAACTGCGGGCAGCGCCGCGACTGCGGGATGGAGCGCACGTCGGTGATCGCCGTGACGCCGGCCCGCTGCAGGAGTGCCAGGAAGCGCTCGCTCGAGTGGTTCGAGTGACCGATGGTGAAGACGGTCGGCGGATCTTGTGTCATCCTGGCTGGCAGCATAGCGATCGACGATCGACGAGGACAGGCGCATGACGACGACCATACTCGATGCCAAGGGCCTGAAGTGTCCGCTGCCGGTGCTGCGGGCGCGCAAGGCCATGAAGGACGTCGCGCCGGGCGGATTGCTGCAGATCCTCGCCACCGATCCCGGCGCGGTGAAGGACTTCGCCCACTTCTGCGAAACCACGGGCCACGCCCTCGTGGAGTCCAAGCAGGAGGGCGACGTCTACTCCTTTCTTATCCGGAAGGCGGCGTGATCCGTCGGGCGCGTGCGGAAGACGTCGATGGCATTGCCGCGGTCCATGTGGCCGCGTGGCAGGCCGCTTATCCCGGCATCCTGCCCGCCCACACGCTGGAAGCCTTCACGCTCGCCGAGCGCCGACGGTTCTGGAGCGGCGTCGCGCCGGGCGAGCCGGTGCCGGGCCGACCCGTCCTTGTCGCCGTCGAGAGCGAGGCGGTCGTCGGCTTCGCGGTGTGCGGCCCGCCGCGCGACCACGACATGCCGTTCGACGCCGAGCTCTTCGTCCTCAACGTGCAACCGGCCCGCTGGCGTCGCGGCATCGGCCGTCGCCTGTTCGCATGCTGCGTCGACCAATTGTCGGACCTCGGTCACAGCAGCTTTTATCTCTGGGTGCTGACGGCGAACGAGCGGGCGCGCCGCTTCTATGAGAGCGTGCAGGGCAAGCCGCTGGCGGAGCATATTCGCGACGCCGATTTCGGCGGCGTCGGCGTCCCCGAGATCGCCTATGGCTGGGCAAAGTTGCCTGACGTCGCCTCCGTCCGCGACCGCGACTAGGCTGCCGTCGCTCTCGCCCTGGGCTTGAGCAGCAGCGGGCCAAGTGCCGGGCCGGCGCCGAGCATGGCGAACCCGATCGCCCAGCCGAGCCACCGGTCGGCGCCGACCAGATCGAGCGCCATGCCGAACGCCAGCGGTCCGACGGTCGCCGCTGCGAAGCCCAGCATGGTATGGACGGCCATGGTCGCGCCGCGAGCGTCGGCCGTAGCGGCTGCGACGGCGCCGGCGGTCAGCGAGGCCGATTCGCCGGTGATCGTCATCGAATAGAGGGCGCAGGCCAGCAGCGTCCCGATCAGCGGCAAGAGCGCGCTGGCGCCGACGAACAGCGAGGTGAGCGCGGACAGCAGCATGATCGCCGCGATGACGCGCCGGCGCCCCAAGCGCAACGCGAGTTCATTGCCGAGCACGCTGGCCGGCAGGCCCAGGACCAGGATGGCCGCCGACAGGCTGGCGGGCGTCAGGCTCCCGGCCGGCGCCGGGTCGCGCGCGGCGCAGAAGGTCAGGAACGCCACGAGCCAGGCGCGGAAGCCGTAGAGCTCCCACATATGGCAGGCATAGGCGAGGTTGTACGAGAGGGCGTCAGGATTCCGCAGCGCCGGCCGCAGATCGAGCAGCATAGCATGCCGTTTCGCCGCGATGGCGCGCGGCGGCACGCTCGCGGCAATGGCGGCCGCGACGATGCCGCCGCACGCCGACAGGGCGAAAGCCGGGCGCCAGCCATAGCATGTTGCGAGTATGCCCGTGACAAGCACGGAGACACTGGCGCCGACGCTGAAGCTGGCCGTGTAGAAGGCGACCGCGCGCGACTGGCGAGGCCCCTCGATGCGGTCGCTCAGCAGCCGCAGGCCGGGCATGAAGGTGCCGGCCAAACCGACACCGGCGATGGCGCGAAACAGGCAGGCCGACCACAGCCCCTGCGCGAAGGCGGCAAAGCCGAGCGCCGCGAGCGCGGCGATGACCGCGGCGCCCACGAAGATGCGGCGCGCGTCGACGCGGTCCGTGATCGTCACCAGCACCGGCACGGCGACGAGATATCCGGCCTGGAAGGCGCCCTCGACCCAACCGGCCGAGGCGTAACTCAGCCCCCACGCGGCGCGCAGTTCCGGCAGCAGCGCCGCATAGGAGCCGAAGCCCTGCATCGCCAGCACCTCCGCGAGGCACACCGAGACGACGAGAGCGGCAGGGCCGCGCACGGCCGTCACGATGCCTACTGGCCGCCGTTGGCTGGGCTGCTCTGGTCGCGCGGCTCCGTATAGTAGCGCTCGGCGCCGGGATGGACCGGGAGCGGCAGGCCGACGAGCGCTTGCTCGAGCCGAATCCGGCGTCCGATTGGACTGCCTTGGTCCAGGAGCTTGCGGGTCGCCGGGTGCCACAGCGCCACGGTTATGTCGTGCACCAGGTTCTCGTCGAGTCCGGCCAGGACCAGCCAGTAGGTGCCGATGCCTACCGTGACCGTCGCCGGGTTGTTTCCATAGCTGTTCTCGGGGATGGCGTCGACGGTGAGAAACGGGTAGGTGCTGCGCAACATCGAGGCCGGGTCCCCCTCCACGGGCAGCAGCCGAAGCGGCGTCGTTTTCGCAAGGTCGGCCAGCGCGGGCACCGGCGGCCCGCCGACGAAGAAGATGGCGTCGACACTGCCGTCGCGCAGCGCCTCGGTGGCCTTCTCGATGGTCAGCTGCTGCCCGTTGAACCGGCGCTCGCCGACCCCGTAGGCGCCGAGGACGAGTTCGGCCGTGGCGCGCGTTCCCGACCCGCGCCCGCCCAGGGAGATACGCTTGCCGCGCAGGTCGGCGATGGCGTTGATCGCCGACTCCGTGCGCACGACGATATGGAGGCTCTCCTGGTAGAGGTTGGCGATCGCCCGCAGGCCGTCGAACGGCTTGCCGCCGCTGTACATGCCGGTCCCCGAATAGGCCCAATAGGCGACATCGGATTGGCACAGGCCAGACTCGAGCGTCTCGTTGGCGATCAGGTCGACGTTCTGGACCGAGCCCTGGGTGGTCTGCGCGATCGCGATCAGTCCGGGCACGCCGCAGCTGCCGCCCTTGTCGCAGGGGCGCGAGCCCGGCGGGTTGCTGATGGCATTGGCGATGATGCCGCCGATGGTGAAGTAGTTGCCGGTGGTCGGCCCGGTGCCGATGCGGAAGAAGCGGGTCTCGTCATCGGCGCGCACGGACAGGGCACCCACGCCACCGACTAGGCAGGCCGCCGCGGCCCCGGCTTTCCGCAGTATCTGACGGCGATCGAGGAGCCGGCCCGCAGCCGCAAAGCGCTTACGCTGATCCATTCAACCCCAGCCCGTGCCAGCCGCCCGCGACCGCGGGCCATCTGCGACCGTGGGCACACAATCTTGGCGGATTTCGGGCTGCCGCCAAGGACCACGCGCCCGCACCTCGTTGGTCCACCGCATTGAGGCATTGCGACCGCCTCCACGCAATCGCGATTGGGGACGAATAGAGTCGTCATGGCCCCGATCTTCGTCATGCACCCCGCGGGTCATTTCGAGTGAAGCACCCCATGCCCAGCGGAGATCGCGGATCGCTCGGAGGAAGATTCACCGCAGAGACGCCGAGGCGCCGAGAGGGCGCGTTCGTCTCTGCGCCTCGGCGTCTCGGCGGTTCATCTAGATTTGAGCGATGGACCCCATGCCAAGCGGCGGTGGCGCGATCGTGCGGCCTGTAGGGCCGGCCCAGGTGGGCGCCCTGCCGACGGGCGACGTTCCGGTGAACGAAGGACCCCATGCCCAGCGGAGAAGATGCTCGCCTGGGCCACCTTGGTCCGGCGCGTGCGAACGCGCAGAACAGGAGGGTGAAGCGAACGCCCGCACAGCGCCGAGCGCGCCCTCGCCGCGGCTTTCTTGGACGGATATACGATGTCAAAAATCGACCGGTCAGCCGCGGATCGCATCAGGACGCCCGCCCCTCCCAGAGTCGCAGATATAGGAACAAATATCGAACAAGTCAATAGATATCCGCACGCGCAAAGACCTCGGCAGCGGCCTGCGACACAGCGTTATGATAGTCCTTCTGTCGGATGGAGGCTGCGATGTGGAGGAAGATCGCAGTGGCGGTCATCGTGGCGGTCGCCGTGCTCGCCGCGGCCGTATACGCCGCCTTCAGGCTCAGCCCGTGGCCGTCGGTGTTGTTGATCCGCTACACGTTCGACCGGGGCGCGGCCGAGACGGCCGCCGCAATTGCGCCGTCCGTGCCGCAGGGCATTTCGGCGCGGCTCGGCCTCAGCTATGCGCCGGGCGATCCCGACGCCCTCTTCGATGGGTTCGCGCCGGCCGACCTCGACAAGCCATTGCCGGCAATCGTGTGGGTGCACGGCGGGGGCTTCGTCTCCGGTACGCGCTCCGACCTCAGCGGCTATCTCAGGATCCTCGCGGCGCGCGGCTACGTGACTGTCGCCCTGGACTATACGCTGGCGCCGACGGCGGTCTTCCCGACGCCCGTGCGCCAGGTAAATGTCGCGCTCTCGCACATTGCCGCCCACGCGGCCGACTTCAACATCGACCCGCAGCGCATTTTCCTCGCCGGCGATTCCGCCGGCGCCCATATCGTCGCGCAGTCGGCGCTGGTCATCAGCAATGCGGACTACGCGCGGCAGCTGCAGATCGAGCCCGGCCTGACGCGCGCATCGTTGCGCGGCCTGCTGCTTTATTGCGGGCCCTACGATCCGGGCGTGATGAACTTCGACGGGCCATTCGGCGATTTCATGCGCACCGTCCTGTGGTCCTATATCGGCACGCGCGCGACCCGCGGGACGCGCGCGTGCAGCAGATGTCGCTGCACACGCATGTGACGGCGACCTATCCGCCGGCGTTCATTTCCGTGGGCAATGCCGATCCGCTCGCGCCGCAGTCGGCAATGTTTGCGGACGCCATGCGCGCCCAAGGCGTCGCGGTCGACCCGCTGTTCTTTCCCGACGACTACACGCCGGCGCTGCCGCACGAGTATCAGTTCTTCCTCTCCACCGACGCCGCCCGCCTCGCCCTCGACCGCTCGCTCGCCTTCCTGGCCGCGCACGAGGGTGGGTGAAGCGCTTGCTGGCTCGGCCGCCGCCGGGTCTGTGGGACACACCGGCGCGGCAGGGTCAGCTATGCGCCGGCGATTGTTAGCAGGGAGCCTTCGTCCCCGGTCGCGGCTACGCGACATCCGGCCCATGTTGCAAACGTTGCAAGTGTGTTTCAAGAAATGCCGATTTATTCGATAGTAACGATTCGTGATTACTTCCGATTTAGCGACATAATGTGGCATTTTGTGGCATCGGGTGTGACGTACCGAGAGGCGCGCACCAAACCGCAACACAGGCGAGGCAACGATGCTGCTGCTGAAACGTCCGAATCTGGTGGTCAATTCTCACGACGTGCCGGGGCCGAAATACACGATGTGGGCGACCGTGAGTGCCATGCGGGGCATGACCGCGTCGGACTTGGTCAATGAGATCGTCCGCGCCAACCGGGCGGCGCTCGAACAGGAGGAGACGCATCTGCTGAACGTCGTCATCAACTGCCATGGGCTGGAAGGCGGCGGGTTGGCCATCGGGGGCAAGGGCACCGGCGTCGTGGTCGACAACTCGAACGTCGGCAGCTTCTCGGTGCTGAAGAAGCGCAACATCGGGACCATCTGGCTGGTGGCCTGTGGGGCGGCCGAGGACGCCGACGGCAAG
>Ga0335082_10004785_pt1 | contig 14782 bp, 16 predicted proteins | sample Lox_Sample_41_FD_206718 | JGI IMG/M metagenome (GOLD analysis project Ga0335082, IMG submission 206718) | Soil microbial communities from Loxahatchee National Wildlife Refuge, Florida, United States - Lox_Sample_4.1 | ecosystem: Environmental > Terrestrial > Soil > Wetlands | place: USA...
AGAAGACCACCATGCCGGAACTCAAGGTCATGATCTCATGAGAAAATACAGAAGGAACTCAGAGATGAACTGAAGCAGGACGAAGCCGCGCTGAAGAATATACTCGAAAAGATCAAAATGGCCGCCTGACCTGGATGGACAGGCCGGCAGCTGAAAAGGGACGCATCGTACATGTCTGCGTCCCTTTTGCTTGTGCAACCGTCCGGCGTGGGGCCGTTTAAAGGTCAAACGTATGACATGGCCATACGGAGTTATAATGTAAGATTAGAATTCCGGGGCTACATGAAATAATCTTCCCGTCGTGCAACGCGTCCTGTATAATTAAAGTATAAACAGGTGTATATTTTGTATATTTGGGAGTAAGGCTTTACCTATTCAAACATCGTGAGGTGAGACCATGACAATTTTACTGATCATCATTGCCGTAGCGGCGGTGATCTACCTCTATGCGACGCTGGCGTTCTACTACGGCTTTAAGAACTGGTATCCCTTGTGTGGGTGTTCCAAACGGGGGTCAACGCAGGTATGTGCGATCAACGGACCACATCCCCAGACGAACAGGCGGCCGGATTCCAGGACAACAGGAGGCAATCTGTGAACTCATAAGCCGGGTCTATTATCATCTATAAAAGGCAGGGGGAAATAATGTTCCCTCATGCCCTACGGTATGAACGCTCCCCGGGGAAAGGTCTTTAATGTTTGACTCCGCGCGTGTGGTCTGATATGCTCATCAGGTGGCTCGCCTCCCGATGCACGTTAATGATGGATATGATATGAAAGATCCCAGGAGTTGATGCTTCTGGCGGAATGCGGATAGTTGATAATGAAAAGAGAAAAACGAGGCACTATGAGCAGCGAGACGCCTTCACAATTCAACCCCCTGAGCCTCGCGTGGCTAGTATTCGTGCTGTTTGTTCTGGTGTCCTGCAACCCGCCCGTGGTGCCTCAGCATCAGAATCAAACCGCCTTGGTTAAGCCTCCGCTACTTGGGTCAGAGACAGGAGGTGATCTTTCATCTAAATGCTTTGACTGCCATCAATACCGGGATAACCACCATCCTGTCGATATTGCTCCCTCCAATCCTGAGAACTATCCTTTCCCGCTTTATGACGGAAAGATCAAGTGTTTGACTTGCCACCATGAGGACCATGCCGGAGGGAGTGCAAACCTCCTGCGGGGAGGTCCCTATGCTGATATGAGAGAGATCTGCTTTCACTGTCATTCTGAAGACAAGTATGCGGATATCGATCCACATATCATGCTGGATGAAACAGGCATGGTCCTGGAGATTGACGGCCAGCCGATTTGTCTCCTTTGCCATGCCGTAAAACCGAACCCGGCAAAGGACCGGACAGGAGATGTCAGATTCAGGGCGGACATCGCTTTCCTCTGCTGGCGCTGCCATGCCCCGATGACGAACTCTCAGTTCTTTGCAGATCACTTCCTCAAAAAGCCGCCAATACCGATGATCAAGTTCATCGAGAAAAAGGAAAAGGAACTGAAGGTTACTATTCCTCTTGTACCGCGAGAACGAATTACATGCTCGACATGCCATAATCCGCATCAAAAGGGCGTCATTTTGTATGGGCCTTCTGCAAAAGGGGCCGACGAACATCAGAGGCTCAGGGTGCCGTCGCCAAAAATCTGTGTCGTCTGTCACGACCTGTAAATATCTGGTTTCGACCTTGAACTTCGTGGGGTCACTCATGTAAAGAGCGTCATAATGTGAAAAAAGTGACCCTTTTGCGAGAATACTTTCTTAGCCGTTATCATTGCGTTAACAACCCCCCAGTACCGCCGTTTCATGCGAATCATGGGTCTGGACTCTTTTCGTCTATCATGTTTGACTATGACCTAAAGTTTTGATACGCTCATCTTATGGCCTACTCCTTGAGAATAGCATCCCGAAGAGCTTTGTGGACGTCAATTGCCCTGTGCTTCTTCGCGTTTGTGCCGGCTTTTATCCCCGGCGCGTTCAGCGTGGAAGAACAGGCTACTGCCCGCATCCAGCCGCGCATCCGGGCGTTTCATCCTGGAGAAACACTGAAGTACGATGTCAGCTGGTCGGATGTCGTCACGGCAGGGACCGCTATCATGGAGGTCAAAAAGGAAAGGTTGCCGGACGGGAAGGACGTCCTCATATTCATCCTATCAGGCAAATCCGCAGGCCTGGTAGATAAGGTCTTCCGGGTGAACGACACGGTCACGAGCGTTTTCGATCCGCTGGTCATGCAAAGCATTTCTTATAAACTCAATGAAAACTATGGCAAGAAAAAGAGGCGACGCGAATTGATATTTGACCGTGAACGAAAAAGAGTGGTCAGCAGGCTTAATGATGACGCGCCTGAGATCTTTGACATCCCGGATGATGCGCAGGATGCCCTGTCGTCGCTCTACTATCTCCGGACGAAAGAAAACTTCACGATCGGTAAACCCATGGTCATCGAAGTCCACGACGGCGGCAAGAACTGGGCTGTGGAGGTCCAGACCTTGGGTAGAGAAAAGTTAAAGACGCGCGCAGGGGAGTTCGCCACGATCAAAGTCAGGACCTATCCCAGGCATGAAGGGGTATTCATGGACAAGGGCGTGGTTTTCATCTGGCTCACGGACGACAGCCGGAAAATCCCGGTGCTGATGAAGAGCACGCTCAAGGTGGGGTCCTTCGTGTTCACCCTGACAGACATGAAACCGGGAGACGATCTGCAGTGATATCTCCCCTCAACGGTCCCGGGCCACAGCTTCGCGGGCTGTTGAAAGACTTTTTGTTCCCTGGATTGAAAATCGACCTCGTTTTTTCATGCTCTGTGCCTGCCCGCTTCTTTTCCTTGCCACAAGCAAAAAAATCCGTTACAGTTATCTCAAGTACAGTCCTTATACTCATGCTGCAACTATCTTCGTATGGCCTGACAATACGGACCGCTTGTCACCAGCGAGTTCAAGAAGGGGGTTGTGGTGCATAAGAACAAAGGGAGAAACAGGGTCCTCATCGCCGTTATTATCGCGGCATTCATTGTCCTTGCCGGCTCGCGCGAATTCATCGCCTTCATGGTTGACTGGCTGTTCTTCCGAGAGGTCGGCTACGGGGCTGTCTTCCAGAAAAGCTTCTCGGCAAAATATCTTACCGGACTCACCTTCGGCGGGGTGGCATTTCTTGTAATCTTCATCAACCTCCGCATCGCGGCCAGTCGCGCTTACGCCCTCGCGGGACTGAATCCCCTGTGGGAGCGGGTGCCGAAATTGCTGAACTTCGACCTTAACCGAGTGATGCGATTGCTCTCGCTCCTGGTGTCGCTCGTTGCCTTTGTAATCGCTTTTCCCATCGGTGAGCAGTACTGGGAGCAGGCGCTCCTTTTCCTGAACAGCATGCCCGCACATCTAGCTGATCCGATCTTCGGGAAAGACATCTCGTTCTATCTCTTCACCTATCCCTTCATCGATGAAGTCAACACCATCGTGCGCAGCCTCATCGTGATCACCGCCCTGCTGACCGTGCCGGTCTACTTCGTTAGGGGAGGGATCGTGCTCATGGGGAATCTCTTCACCGTGGAACCGGGTGTGAAGCGCCACCTTGCGGTCCTGGTGTCGCTCTTTCTCCTCAGCCTCTCGTTCAGCTTTGTTCTCGACCGCTACGGACTGCTGACCAGCGAGCACGGCGTTCTGTACGGTGCCTCGTACACCGACGTGCACGCCCGGCTGCTTATGCTTTCGGTCTTGGCCGTGCTCGCTGTTGCCGCCGCGATCGTCGTCCCTGTCTTTGCCGCGCGCGGCTCCCTCGCTATACCGCTGCTCGTGCTCGGTGTGCTTATAGGCGCATATATCCTTGGGCTGCAGGTCTATCCTTCGACCATGCAGAGCTTCAAGGTCTCGCCAAACGAGATCGTCCTTGAGCGGCCCTTTATCGCTAACCATATTAAATTCACGCGGTTCGGCTATGGTTTGGAAAACATGGAACTTCAGCCCTTCGCAGCGAACAAGCAGCTGACCTTCGCCGATATCCGGAAGAACCTGTCCACGATCCAGAACATCCGGCTCTGGGACGAGGAGCCTCTCCTCAAGACGTATAGCCAGCTGCAGCAGATCAGGACCTACTACCACTTCAGCGACGTGGACAATGACCGCTATACTGTGAACAATAACTATCTCCAGGTGATGCTGTCTCCGCGTGAGATGTCCTATGCGGACCTGCCGGAGAAGTCATGGATCAACGAACGGCTCGTTTTCACCCACGGCTTCGGTTTGGCTCTGGGGCCGGTGAGCGGCATCACCAAGGAAGGCCTGCCGGAATTCTACATCAAGGATATCCCTCCAATCACGAGCGCGGGGCCGAAGGTGACCCGTCCCGCGATCTACTACGGTGAGAGCCCGAACGATTACGTCATCGTGAACACAAAAACGAAGGAGTTCGGCTACCCCACGACTGGGGAGAACGTTTACAGCGTTTATGCGGGGAAGGGTGGCGTTCGGCTCTCGTCGATCTTGTCGCGGCTCCTTTATGCCGTGTACTTCGGGAACTTCAAGATCGTCCTGTCCAGCGATGTGACCGATGAAAGCCGGATCCTCTATAACCGGAAGATCATGAAGCGCGTAACTGCCATCGCCCCGTTCTTCTCCTATGACCCCGATCCCTACCTCGTGATCGGCGACGACGGCAGGTTATCCTGGATCATCGACGCATACTCACACACCGACAACCTTCCCTATTCAAAGCCCATCCAGGGGGGGACCAACTATATCCGCAACTCCCTCAAGGTTGTCGTCGACGCCTATGACGGTACGGTCTCTTTCTACATCGTTGACCAGACGGACATCCTGACGAAGACCTATGCCGCCATCTTCCCAACCCTTTTCAAACCGATTACCGATATGCCGCCGGACCTCCGAAGGCATATCCGGTATCCCCGAGCACTCCTCAAGATCCAGGCGCGGATGTTCACTACTTTCCACATGACAGACCCTTCAGTTTTCTACAACAAGGAGGACCTCTGGGAGATCCCGTCCTACCGCGAAAAGACCATGGATCCCTATTACCTCATCACGAAGCTGCCCGGGCTCAAAGAGGAAGAATTCATCCTGCTGCTGCCGTTCACGCCGTCGAAGCGGGACAATCTGGCTGCCTGGATGGCCGCGCGGTGCGACGGAGAGAACTACGGCAAGGTAACGGTCTACACTTTCCCGCGGGACCGGCTGGTCTTCGGGCCACGACAGATCGATGCTCGCATCGATCAGGACGCCTATATCTCGCAGCAGCTCACGCTCTGGGGGCAGCACGGTTCTGACGTCATCCGGGGGAGCCTGCTGATCATCCCAATCGAGGATTCGCTCATCTACGTGCAGCCACTCTACTTGGTGGCCACGGACAAGGGCGGCCTGCCGGAGCTGCGCAGGGTCATCGTAGCCTATGGGAACAACGTGGTCATGGAAGAGACGCTCGAGGCAGCGATCCAGCGGCTGTTCACTGGATCGCTGCCGAGGATGCGTGTCACGGATGAAGGCACGTCAGCGATTACCCTACAGCCCCGGGAGCTGGGAGCTCGGGCACTGGATCAGTTGCACAAGGCTCGGGAGGCGCTGCGGAAAGAGGACTGGACAGGGTACGGGAAATACCTTAAAGAGCTTGAAGAGACGCTCCGGGAGATGACGAAGTAAGTCCCGTGCGTTACGGTGGCGATGCAGGATATAGCGGAAAGATCGCTCGCAGATTGCTGTTATTGTTCATGGCATAATTTCATTGCAACTGCGGTTTATTGCTCGGCGCTCACCAACATCGTCACCATATATCGCGGCCTTCGCGCATCGGATACAACTGAGCCTATTCTTCAATGTGGATCATTAATCAGCTCGTCCGGACCGCTGTTTCACCCTGGACGAGAATGACGATCAGAAGTACGAGCAGGAGAATGATCAGTATTTCCTCGAAACCAAGTCCTCCGTGGCCGCCTGCCTGAACTGCATCGATGTGTAAGGCAAGCCTGTGGAGCTGCTCGTCCGAAAGGCTGTTCAGTTTCGTCACGGTCTTTTCGGGGGAAAGCCCGTAGTCTGCGAGGCGCTGTTGAATCATCTTGGATTCAAGCGTATTCTGTATCTTGGCCAGATCTGCTGTCCGATCGAAGAGCTCGGTCAGCGGAGCCTGAGGCGAGGAAGGCAGGAACATCGCCTCAGCAGGGCCTGCGATAGTAGAAACGGCGATTAGTGCAACGATAAGATAGATCGAGAGCGGCTTTACATAGAATGCAGCGTTGATTCGTTTCATCGGAATTCCCTCCTCATCTATGGATGCACCCTGGATTTGATTCAATTATTTCATGGAACTTCCGAACCGATCTCAATGTTCGGCGTTGCCTCGTTCTCGAGGACGCTAGTTTGTTCACCCCCGGATACGATCAATGCTGGACAATGGTAAGATAACATTCCGCTAGTCCTGAGGGTTTTCACGATATATATCATTTTCTTTTTCTCAGTATTGCCTATTTCTGCCCGGGCAGCTGGGCCAGGAATTCAGCGTCGCCCAGCATGGCCTTGACTGCTTCCGATAGCGCATCGCCGGCCAATTGATCGGCCTCAGCAGCCATTGACACGGCTTTGTATCTACTCGTTCCAGCCGTGCCCTCATACGTTTTCGACCATCTCTTGGACGACGAAACAGAGGCTATTGCTTTGAACTGGTACTCCGTTTTGCTCTCGATATAGGTGATTTCCGGCAGTGCGAGGCTCAACTTTACGGGAGCGTTGCTGCGCACCCGGGCGCCCCGCCTGGCAAGTTCCCTTGCTAGGGCTTCCACGAGCTTCCTTGACCAAGCCTCGCGATTCGCCCGGAAGCCAGAGTCATCCTTCCCATTGGTCTGGATATTATACTCCGTCGAGTCCTTTTCGACATTCGTGACGATAACAGAAACCCCCGACAGAGACATGGTTTCAGATTCCGTTATCGCCGGAACATTTTTCGGCATAGCCGTATAACTGCAGCCGACAAGTATCACCGCACTGCAGAGCAATGCTGCGACTGCGCCGCATGTCATACCGGGACATATCTTTTCCATTCACAGTCTTCAGTTTTAAAGAGCACGCCGTAAGAACAGATCTGATGAGAAGATTATCAGCGAAATACTGATGAATTTAAAACATTATAGCCTGCCCCGATGAATTTTGACTGTGATCGGCATCACAGACAAAAGAAAGAATATTTCATTATATATAGAATCATATGCCGGCAGGTGGATGATGGAAAAAGTCTGGGTAATACACGATGAGCATTTTCAGGGTTACAAGACGAGGCGCTTGACGAAGGAAACGCTTCCTTCCGACGGGAAGAACCCCGCAGCGGCATATTCTCTTTCCATTATTTTCTGGGGAGGCGGGCAGATCTACAACGACCAGAGAGGTAAAGGCCTGCTGTATCTTTTCACCATGATCATTTTAATCGCGGCAACGGTTCTTTCTTTTGTGTATGAAGAATATCTACTTCAAGTGCTGCTCTCTCATAAAATATTCATTGCCAACGCTTTCCTTATAGCTGAACTTCTGTTCTTCTTAGCGCTGATCTTTTGGACGTACAATGCCGGTGATGCATACCATAAAGCGGTAAAGGCGAGAACCATGCCGTTCGCGGGAATACAAAGCCGCACGTATCCCTTTTTCTGTTCAATGCTTGTTCCCGGCTGGGGGCAGTTTTTGAACGGGCAACCGATAAAAGGCAGTATGTATGCAGGCTTTACGGTGCTCGGCATTTTTTCACTCGTTTCGATCCCCTCGGTCCTGAGGGTCTGGCCTTTTCTGGAGGCCGTGAAATCCCGCTTTCTCATCGAAGAGATCTTTGTTCTCACCGTGCTGTTTGCTCCTTTTATACCTTTCATATGGCTATTCGGCAGCTTTGATGCCTTGAAAGTAAGCCTTGATGACATCAAAAAAGAGTCCTTCTTCGACAGAATCACGTACGCGAATAACCGTCGCCGGACGCAGGGATGGGTGAGAGGCGTCTATCCTCATATCAAAACAACCATTTTCTTGGTGCTCTTCCTCACCTTTCTCGTCATCGTCATCGACACTGCCCCTCTCAGGAACTACTATTGCAATCAGCTTGCGTATGCTCAGGCGCGATTGCACGAACTCGGAATGACAATCATGCCAGAGATTATCAGCAGGGTCCTTTCGCTCATGGCATTGGTGGGGAAGTAGGCTTCATTGCATCCACCTTTCACGAGGTTCTTTCTTACAGCCCCTGCCCAACAATCCCTTCTCGAAAACGGGAAATCTATTGTCCGATAAGATATAATAGTATGTTATAGAAGGAGTAAGCCGGATGTCCGCTCATCCGGCACAGATAACGACCCAATTCACGAGGACAGGGTGATGATAAAGCGCGAGGCAGGGTACGGAAGGGGCTATTTGAGCGTTGTTCTCCTATTTCTCATATCGGTCGCGGGGGCCGTGCTGATGATCAGCACAGGGGTACCGTTGGTCACAGCACAGGTCGATGTCCAGAAGGATTTACGCGGCGTCAGCAGGTCCGGTGAACCCCTCCTGCCCGCGCCGGACATACCCGGTTCTATGCCTGGCCGGGGCAAGCTCCTCGTTGCCAGCCGGAACATGCGCGATCCGCGCTTCCGGGAAACTGTGGTTCTCGTAGTTGACTACGGCATGGGTGGCGCAGCAGGCCTCATCATCAACCGGCCCTTAGAGGTGCGGCTTGCCGAGCTTATACCGGACCTGCCGATGCTCGGGAAGCGCAAGGACAAGGCCTTCTACGGAGGCCCTGTCGAGGGCAACAAGATGTTTCTGCTCATCCGCTCAACGGAAGCCGTCGAAGAGTCATCAAAAGTACTGGCCGGCGTGCATGTGAGCACAAGCAGAACGGTCTTGGAACGGATAATCTCCGGAAAGCAGGGCACCCAGTTCCGGGCCTACGCAGGTTATGCAGGCTGGGGATCAGGCCAGCTCGACGCCGAGATCGCCCGAGGCGATTGGCACGTGATGAAGGCCGACGCACGGATGATCTTCGGGCGGGATTCCGCAAAACTTTGGCCCGAGCTGATTCGGCTCAGCTCCGCAATTCAGGTGTGACGGCTAAGATCAGTTACCCTGCCTTCCGAGCATCCGATGGCACAGCTCCGTATTCCGCCTGCCTATAATCAGCTCCATAGGCGTCCCTTTCCCATACATCGTGCCTTACTTGATATTGCCCCGATGTTTTTAAAAAGATGATTATCCTGTTGATTTTTTGTACGACATATGCAATAATTTCCCTGCATTGTTCTTGACCTGCCTTGCTTTATTACCCTAATAAAAACTGAGGAGGTACGATGAAAAGGAACGAATGTATCAGGATCATGCTGTTATTGTTGACGTATGCGATCTTATCTTTTTATTCAGCCTCAGGATGGACCGTCGAGCTCAGCTCCAGTGATTGCGTCAAGTGCCATGCGGCTCAGCCAGCTCAAATTGACGCTCAGGGGGCACGCCACAAGACAATTACATGCCAGGATTGCCACGCCGGTCACCGTCCAGCGTCGAAGAACAATATTCCCGCGTGCAGCCAGTGCCATCAGGGCAAGCCGCACTTTGAGACCAAGGGTTGCCTGACATGCCATACGAACCCCCACACCCCCCTAGTAATTACTTTCTCGTCCACACTGACGGAACCCTGTCTTACCTGTCATACGCCCCAGATCAAGCAGCTGCGTGAAAACAAAAGTAAACATTCAGCTCTCTACTGCACTACATGCCATAGCGTTCACCGTCAAGCGCCGGAATGTACGAAGTGCCACAAGCCCCATTCCAGCGATATGGCCGCGGCTGACTGTAAGAAGTGCCATAAAGCGCATATGCCAAAGGTCGTGACGTATGCGTCTGATACGGGATCCATATACTGCGCGGCATGCCACAGTAAGCCATACAATCTCCTCAAGGAGTCCAAGGCAAAGCACGCTTCCCTGACGTGCGCAACCTGTCATCAGGAAAAGCATAAGATGGTCCCCAAATGCCAGGATTGTCATGGAGAGAAGCATCCGGCAGGTATCATGGCCAAATTCCCGAGGTGCGGAGATTGCCATAATATCGCGCATGATCTCAACAACTGGAAAACTGCTGCGGCGCCGACCGCTGAAGCTCCAAAGGCAAAAAAGAAGAAGAGAAAGTAACAGGACATTGTACAGGAACAAGCAAAAAGGGCCTTTTTAACAAGGCCCTTTTTGCTTTTCTTCACATCCATGATGGCGATGGATCGCTAGATTGTCAATTTCATTCATATGCCGGATATTTGGAGTTCTGATCATTCATGTTTTCCAATCCGGCAATTCGTAAATCGTATCCACAGACAGGACCGGAAAAGCTTTTCCACTACGCACTTGGTCTCCTGTTGGAATTTCTGACTTCTGGTAGGCAACTGCGCGGTGACGAGCTTATTGTTCTTTGTGACCTGCCAGCCAGGGTATGCTTGGCGGAGCAAATAGTCGCCCTGTCGTGCACGGGGGTGCCTACTTTGCTACAATAGAACCATGGCAAACAGGGAATGGAAGAAACCAGAAGTTTCCCGGTCCAGGAAAGACTATTTTCTCAGCCTCGCAAAATCCATAGAGAAAAAAATCAAGCAGAAAGTGTTGAGAAGAAAGAGGTTCCTGCGAATGCTATAGTCTCCCCGCGGAGATATTTCTCTTTCTCATGAATTTACCCTGATCATCTTGTTGCAGGACAAGGAGGGAAGCAATGACCAAAATACCTGTTGAGAAGAACCTCTTCTGTCTGCCCTGGACGCAGACGCTCTTGGGGACCCATGTTCAGGGCAAGGTCAACTTCATGGCCCTCGACTGGCTGACTCGGGTGAACTTCGACCCAGCCATGCTCGGCATCTGCGTTAACAAGGGACACGCATCCAACCACGCCATAAGGGATACCGGCCAGTTCAGCGTCAATGTGCCCACCGTGGACATGGTCGAGGAGACCGATTACTGCGGCATTGTTTCCGCCAAGAGGGAAGACAAATCAAAACTGTTCGAGGTTTTTTACGGCGAACTCAAGGCAGCACCGTTGATCACCGTATGCCCGCTGAACATTGAGTGCCGGCTCATTCAGACCGTGGACCTGCCCACCAACACGTTTTTCATCGGTGAAATTGTCACCATCTTTTCCGAGGAACGATACCTCGCTGGCGGCAAGCCCGATATAACAAAGATCAGGCCTTTCCTGCTGACCATGCCGGACAACCGCTTTTGGTCCGTAGGGGAACACATCGGGAATGCATGGAAGGACGGCGCCAAATACCGGGAGAAGCACAAAAAATAAGAGGTTCCGCATTATTTATTGTTTCGATAACGTGTTTTTACCATGGTAAAGCTTTCTTCGCAAGATATCAAAAAGCATATCCATCTGTGGTCAGCAGAACATGCTCAGACCTTAGGAAAGAAAAGGAGGCGCTGCTTGTGAACGATCTTCCTGCCAATGGACACGGCAACCATGCGCCGGACCGAAAAAAGAGTTATGCCCTCCTCGTGGATGGGTATGTCCGGGACCTATTCGCTACAGGAATGGTTCTCCAGCGGCTTGAGTATGATGTCTTTATTGTGAACTCGGGCGAGGATGCGCTCAGGATCATTGATGCTGCCTTGCCGGATCTCATCATAACCGAGCTTTCTCTGCAACAGATGTCCGGCCTGGAACTGCTTGTAAATCTCAGGCATGATCCCCGGACTAAGGCTATCCCCGTCATTATCCATACAGCAGTCGGGGACCGGAAGCGTGAAGAGCATTGCCGCGCGTCGGGATGCGCTGCGTTTCTCAAAAAACCGGTAGAACCATCTGTGCTCTACAGAGCGATCCAGCAGGCAACAGAGAAAATGCCACGGCAGTACATACGGTTGCGGACGCTGCTCCCGGTCAGAGTGAGCGGTCTCGCATCCTCGGACGAGCTCTCCCACACGGAGTATGTGTCGGAGTTATCAGAGAACGGCATTTTCGTGCACACGCTGAGTCCCCGGCCGCTCAATGTCGTTCTTCCGGTCACGATGTTGATCAATTCCATACCGGTCAAGGTCAGGGCGGTCGCCGTTTACAGCGTAGCCCTGAGCCCCGGATTGTTCAAGGAGCCGGGCATGGGCATGAAGTTCATTGAAATAAGGGACGCCGACCGAGAATTGATCAGAAATTTCATCATGGGACAGATCATGAAAGGAATTCCAGCGACATGAGATCTCCGTTTTTGGCTGAGAGAAAGGACCTATCGGCAACGCGCCATACTCGGCATATGATCGCTGACGGGGAGGGCGAACAATGAATCAAACCATTCTTGCTGTTCGAGCCGTTTTGTGACTGGTCGGATATCTATATCGACATTAACGGTGTGATTTTTATTTTTGCCTAAACAGTTATGCTACAGAAAACAAGAAGATTTATCTATGAAGGCTATGCAGGTCGCCTGTGCGATCATAGAATATAACGGTAAGATCCTTGCCGTCCAGCGGGGTGAGCGCCTGAACCTGCCGCTCAAATGGGAGTTCCCCGGTGGAAAGATCCATCAGGGCGAATCACCGGAGGCGTGCGTGGTACGCGAGGTGTTTGAAGAGCTTAACATTCAAATAGCTGTCACTCGGCCGCTATCATTGGTAAGCCATGACTATCCTGATTTTTCTGTTACGCTTCATCCCTTCATTTGTACCATCGTCTCCGGTGATATCATCCTGCGTGATCATAAGGCAATGCTCTGGTTGCCACCGTGTGAGCTGCAGACGCTCGACTGGGTCACAGCCGATTTCCCGATTATCAGAGAATATCTCAAAGAGTTGAGCAGAGATCCTTCTTAAACAAGAGAATCAACGCCGTATCATCTGCCTGTCGAACTGGTCCATCCCTCCGTGCCGGATCTTTTATAAAATCCTGAATAATGCCATGCCATTTTGGTCAAATTGTGCTATACTGTTTTCGGCAGTTTCATTGTGTACCATGTGAGAATCGTTTTCGCAAGTGGTTCAATTCGGATAGAAAGGGAGGATAGTTATAATGAAGAGGATATTCGTACTGATTGCAGCTCTTTATCTGGTGTTTGCCGCGGGCACGGCACTTGCTGATATGGCGGGCGGAGGCGATCTGACGTTTAAGCCCCAGAACGCCAAACCGGTGACCTTTAGCCACAAACTGCATGTAGACATAAAGGAATTGAAATGCACCGCCTGTCATAATCATACGTTCCAAATGTCAAAGGATTCGGCCAAGATGGACATGAGCAAGATCACCAAGGGTGAATTCTGCGGGCACTGCCACAACGGGGAGCGGTCCTTTGATGTGAAGGATAAAGCGAACTGCGAAAGGTGCCATAAATAGAACATCATCCTGATATCCTAACCGTTGCCAGGAATGGATACGCGTTCCCATACCGGCCCGCAAGGTGAAGTAATAAGCGATCATGGAAAGACTTTCGAAAAAGGATGTGGGGACGATTGCCGCGTCGACAGGAGATGCTTCGAACCGTGATCTTTCAGGTGTCAATCTGAGAGGTATGGAACTGATCGGTCTCCGATTCGATGGCTCGGATCTCAAGGGCGCCGAGCTGAGCAGCGCGAACGTGAGCGGGTCGAGCTTCGTGAACTGCGACCTCTCAGGATGCGATCTGAGCAGCTCGAATTTCACTGGCGCCTCGTTCAAGAAGGCGATACTCAAAAAAGCAGACCTCACATTCTCGACTTTCGTGGGAGCCGACTTCTCAGAAGCGAACCTGAAGGAAACGGATTTTACGAACTCGAAAATGTCCGGCGCGAGGTTTGAGAACGCGGACCTCTCCGATGCCAACCTCCAGATGACCGACGCGGGTATGATCCAATGCAGCGGGGCACTGATGACAAATATCCACGCCCGCGGATCGAGCATGATCGGGGCAGTACTGGCGGGATGCGATCTACGGGCGTCGAGCCTCCACGGGACCGATCTGAGCAACGCGAACCTCGCCTCGGCCGATCTGAGAAAAGCCGACATCCTCGATGCCACGCTGACGGCTGCGGACCTAACGAATGCCGACATACGTGGAGCGCGCGTCAAGCGGACGGACCTGACCAGGGCTAAGCTCGATGGCTTGAAGCATGATGATGAGCTAAGCGATTTGCTATCTCGATATTCACATGGGCAATAATGCTTCGTGTCTTGTCACCGATATTGTCCTTGAAGACTGCGGCAAGAGAGCCTCCGGGATCCGTTCCTTTAGCGATCTTCGTGCTTCACATTAAACAACAGACGTTATTCCTATCATGAGCAAAATCGATGGTGAGACGGAAAGTATTCGGATTTTGCTATTGTGTGCAATTGTAATGATATGAAAAATAATAATAATAAAGCTTGACATATGAGCATCAGTATGGCATTATGTTTTAGAAGTTCCGGAAGTTTTTTGTAAGCAGGACCGCAAAGACTTTTCGTCTTTGCGGTTTTTTTATTGTGCAATTCCGTCGCTTCAATTTCACAAGAAGGAGGTAGCTCACCATGAATAAAGGAACCGTGAAGTGGTTTAATGATTCCAAAGGTTTTGGATTCATTTCCCGTGAAGACGGCGGAGATGTGTTTGTGCACTTCGGCGACATTCAGGACAGTGGCTTTAAATCCCTGGCTGAAGGTCAGGAAGTGCAGTTCGACATTGTCGAATCGCCCAAGGGCCCCAAGGCAGCCAATGTCGTGAAGCTCTAAGCGATATAGCCTGAACCTAAAAAAGCAGGCCCTGCGTAAGCAGGGCCTGCTTTTCTTTCATCCTCTAAGCTCGATCAGAAATACTCTCTCCATCTTCACCCGAAGTCCTCTCATCTTCCCGAAATAT
>Ga0335082_10004787_pt1 | contig 14781 bp, 16 predicted proteins | sample Lox_Sample_41_FD_206718 | JGI IMG/M metagenome (GOLD analysis project Ga0335082, IMG submission 206718) | Soil microbial communities from Loxahatchee National Wildlife Refuge, Florida, United States - Lox_Sample_4.1 | ecosystem: Environmental > Terrestrial > Soil > Wetlands | place: USA...
TGCGCCCGCAGCCCCCGATTTTTTCCTCACCCTTTCTTGCCAGCCGCAGCCTTCTGTGCTTTGGCGCGGATGAAGGCGTAGTTTGCCTGCGGGAGCGAATAGAACTCGGCCGCTCGCTTGAAGTATTCGCGGGCTTTGTCGCTGTTACCCTTGGCCTGGAACGCCTGGCCCAGGCGGTAGAGATTGCGCGGATCCTGATCGTTGGCCTGTTCCAGCTCCGCAATCGCAGTCGCGTAATCCTTCTCAGCCAGTGCGATTCGTCCCGCTAATTCGTGCGCGAGCTTCAGTTGTCCCGGATTCTTGGAGACATCGGCCCCGGCCCGGTACTGCTGCGCATGACTCTTCGCGGTGCCAAGATCCTTTCGCGCGATGGCGAGCGCGGTCAGATTGAAGTGATGCAGCAGTTTGGCGTTGTCTTTGATCGCTGGCGACAGACTCGAACCATCGATCAGCGCCAGAGAGCGTTCAAATTGCTGCTGCGCGGCATCGTAGCGTTGCATCTCGGCCAGGATGTTGCCTTTCAGCTGGAGATCCGCGGCCATGGCGGCTCCATCGTTCTTTTTCTCTGCTACGCCATATTCCTGATCGATGTACTGCAGAGCTTTGTCGAACCTGCCGCTGTCGACTGCCACCACCACCATCCCGAAATACGCCGTGCGCAGTTCACCGTCATTGCGCGCCATCTCCGCCATCTTCTGGAGTTCTGCCTGCGCGTCATCGTGCTTGCCCTGATACATCAGGTCCGCCGAAATACCAAAGTGAGAGGGAACGAAATGCGTGTCCTTGGACAGCGCTTTGCGATATTGCGCAATCGAGTCGTCGAACCGGCCCATCTTGAGCAGCAGTTCGGCGTACGAATCGTAGGGGTTGGGATCGTCCGGAATCAGCTCAACGTATTTCTGAAACGCCTTCTCGGCTTCCGCGTAGTTGCCCTGCTGGCGGTACGAATATCCCAGAATGTTGTAGGCGGGCGAGTAGGAGGGTGCAATCTCGGTCGCCTTCTTGTAGTGCGCGATCGCTTGTTCGTACTCCTGCTGCGCGAAGTAGTAGTTGCCGAGATTGAATCGGACCCGCTCGTCATTCGGATGCAGCGCAATCAGGTTGTCGAGGTATTCCTTCTGCTTGACCACCTCGCCGTTGGCTCCGGCCTCGTTGGCCAGGATGAGAAGCCGCTCTCCTTCTGACGCCTTGGGAGCAAGCGACACGGCCTTATTCAGGTGTTCGAAGAAATCTTTTGCCGTGGCGGCACTGTTGGCGCGCGCCAGCTCGGCGGATGCAAAGCCCGTGTCCAGTGCAATCGCCTTGTCGAAGTGCGCAACCGACTCCTGCGCACGCAGCTTCTCGGCCAGATCGCGCCCCTGCAAGTACTCTTTCCTGGCCTCTTCCGACTGGCTGGTGATGGGAACTTTGCCGCCGTCGGCCGATGCCGTGGTGGGCTCATTCCCCGACTTGTTGCAGGCCACCCAACCGATACAGGCGATCGTCAACGCTCCCGCGCAAACCAGCCGTGTGAATCTTCCTCGCTGCATGATGCCTCCTGTGAACCGGGCGATGGCGCCGCGTAGGTGCCTGAAGATGCCGCATCAGGGGCTGTCCAGGGCCCAACCTTTCAATGTTCCGTGGTTCTAGACGATGGTAGGCGGAATTGGGTAGCGGTCCACTTTCAGTATCTTGGGCTCACAGGCAGGGGATGTTTTGACTACCCGCTCGGCAGAGGCCCAGCCGCTCTCCAGCGTTCCGGGCTCTTTTCCTGAATGAAACGGACCTGGAATCGACAACGGCAGCGAACCGGCAGACAGCCATCGATTGCACGCGAGATGCAGATGAAGTCAATGAGTGTAATGGCGATATTTCTACAACTAGCTGGCAACACCCTTCAGCAGGGACTTGGCCCAGCGATAAAGCCCTCCACTTATCGTCCCCGATTCGCCGTCTATGGTTCCGCCTGTCCCGAACTGATCGAAGTACACGGATGCAATGCGCCGTCCGTCTTTATCGAACAGAAGCACGGCGGTGCGATGGTCCTGGGAATCCCGCGATGGCTTCAATGATGTTTCGCGCAGCAGCAAGGGGAGCCGCTGCCATTCTGCCGATTCATGAACATTCCTAATTTCGAGTTTGTACTCGTAAAGCTGCTCCAGCCTTTCAGGACTGAGCGCTGCTCGAACCAAAACTCGTTCAGGAAAATAGAGGATTTCAACGCGCTGGACCTGTTCAGGGGTAACGCTCAGCGGCTTCGTCGTTTGGGTCTGAGCAGTGCTGAGAATCGAGAAGGCAAAAACGAGGAGACCGACAGCAAACGCGTTCTTCATGAAATGAACTCTACCTCAACTGACGAAATCAGGCGATTTCACTCAGAACGATCAACTAGGTACCAGCATACTCGCCGGTGGAATGGTGTGAGCTCTAGCTGTCCTTCCGGTACAGCAGATCCCGCATCGCTTTTCTGCGCGCATCGGTCAGTTCACGGTCGGAAGCCTGCTCTGCTTTGTTCGCACCGCTGCCTGCATTCTCGCCTTCTTCGCTGCATGCTGGACAGCGATTGGCATACCCCGGCTTCCCAGGCTTTAGCTCAAACTCCTCTGAGCAAATGACACAAACTCTTTTCGGAAAATCCACGACCCGCGACCTCAGCACGACAATCATAGTTGATTATCCGAGAGGGCCGTAGTTGTCGTTAACAGCCGATTCCACTCAGAACGCCCGATCCGGGCAGGACGTTTGATCCGCTAGTGACACGGCAAGCGGAAGTGGTGCAAACTGAAACAGGTGCAGCAGCGGCACATACGCAGTCGCCCGCTGGCGCCACGCACGCCCCTGAGGGCCCGTAGCTCAAACGGATAGAGCATCGGATTTCTAATCCGAGGGTTGCAGGTTCAATTCCTGCCGGGCCTACCAGATCTCCCCAGAGTTTCTTCTTCTCAGGTCCTTCGCTTCCGCTCAGGATTTCGCCAGCGGGCTTCCGCTTCGCTCACGCCCGCTACGCGGCTCAAGTTCGATTCCTGCCGGGCCTACCAGATCACACCCCCGCCAGCGTTTCTCCTCCGCCGGCGCATGCCTCTCAAAAATGTGGATGGAAGTTGACTCGACCGCAAGCGAGGGCGTAGTCGTTTCAAGTCACGCCACAGGCTACATGATCAGATCGCTGCTTCTCCGCAGGATCGGATGCTGCATCTCCTGCAACTCGTTCTTGACCTGATTCAGCCCGTAGACGCAGTCTTCAAATTTGCGCGAGAGCTGGGCGAACATCGGCGCGACCTTAGCGTATTCGAAGTATTCGAACTTCGAGACGATGTAGTAGCTTTCTTTGCCTGCCTTCACCCATTCGACGAAATTCTCGATCCGCTGCCGGCGCAGGCGGTAGTGATTGATGCTTTCCGGAAACATCCCCGCAAAGAACAACGTGTAGTCGCCGATGTGTTTGCGCACTTGCCGTTCGCGATCGAACGAGGGCGCAGGGCCGTATACGGGATCGGACTCAAGCAACATCTCGCCCACATCGTTCAGCGGTTTCCCGGCCGCGCTCTGGATCTTGTACAACTGTTCCGTATCGCAGAACTCCGTCAGAAGATGCGCGACGTAGCTCACGACCTCGGGATCGCGAATCCCGATTTCCTGGGCGAAATGCCGTCCCACCAACTCGACGAACAGCGTGCGCAATGGATGCGATTCGGGAATCATCGTTGGGGCCCCACTCTTTACTTTCGACCGACGCCGCAAATTCGCTATCGACGCAGCCTTTGAGGCGATTACTTAACGCACTTCAAAATCGAACGCAAGTAACTTTCGATTTCTGTGCCTCCTGAATACTTAGAATCCTGGTTCCTGCCGTTCGTTCCTGCTGCAATTGTTGGCAGTCGGCAGCACCGGCTGCCAGTTTCCGTTGCCCGCGAGAATCGGCGTGGTCCAAGCGCTAATCTATTGGACAGAAGCTACGAGCTCCGAGTGCGACCATTTACTGAAAACTCGCAGCCCGTAGCTCGAAGCGCAATGGAGGCACATTTGGAACGCACCAACTACGCAAGCGGCACGCCCTGGGAACCTGTGGTGGGATATTCGCGCGCAGTTCGCATCGGCCGCCAGATCTATGTTTCGGGAACCACCGCGACCGACGCCGACGGGAAAATCATTGGCAGAGGGGACGCCTATGCGCAGGCGATTCAGACGCTGAAGAACATCGAACGTGCCCTGGGCAAAGCCGGAGCCTCGATGAAAGACGTCGTGCGCACGCGCATGTTTGTCATCAACGTCGCCGACTGGGAAAAAGTAGGCAAGGCGCACGGCGAGTTCTTTCGCGACATTCGACCGGCGACGAGCATGTTGATCATCAGCGGACTGGTGTCCCCCGAAATGCTCGTGGAGATCGAAGCGGAAGCGATCGTATCGGAAGGTAAGTAGACCTGAAAATGATGATGCGGAGACCGGCGGGAGCCGGCCTCCGCGAATCTTTGAGCAGGATTAGTGGCGCTTCTTGCTCTTCTTCTTCGAACCCTTCTTAGCCTTCTTGGCGGCTTTCTTTGCTTTCTTTTTGGCGGGTTTTTTCTTGGCCGCCTTTTTTACCTTCTTCTTGGCAGCTTTCTTGGCCGGTTTCCTCTTCGCCTTTTTGGCGGATTTCTTTTTGGCCGGCGGTTTCTTGGGCGCGCCGCCACTCGGCGCGGCGGGTGCCGGTTCGGGTGCCGGTTCCGGTTCCGGCTCGGAGGTCTCGCCGCCTTCCATCACGCCAGTTTCTTCTTCCTCTTCTTCCTCGTCAAAATTCTCTTCCAGCGATTCGCCGTAGGCGCCGCTGTCTCCGTATTCATCCATCTCGTCGTCCCGACCGTAGAGGGTCGGATTGTCGAAGCGCATGTTTCCTCCTGAAGTATTTTTGCGGTTGCCGGGCGCCGCGAGCGCTGCAACCCAGGAAATTAGTACGGCTACTTCGCGTGCAGACTGCTTCTGTAATGGCGCGCGATTATAGCACGGCACATTCTCTCGGGCAGTATCGTGCATCCAGCACAGTTTGGCGAGAAAAAATTGCGGGCGCGCCGCTATGGGCGCAGGAAAGGAAATTCCGGGGCGAATCTTTGGAGAAACCTGCAGCTCATTCGTAGGCCAGCGCGTCAATCGGATCTCTCTGAGCCGCTTTGAGCGCTGGATACACAGCCCCGGCTATCGCACCGCAAATTGCGATCAGCGTGGCATAGACGATCCAGCGCCCCGCCACGATGACTTGGGTCAAGGGAAAGCGCTTGGAGATTCCCTCGCGCGCCAGCAGGCTGACCACGATCCCCAGCACGATGCCTCCAAGAGCCAGCAGGAACGTCTCGCGCAGCACGACGTTCACGATATAGAACTTGGAGGCTCCCATGGACTTCAGAATGCCGATTTCGCGCGTCCGTTCCATCACCGCGGTGTACATGGCCTGGAAGATCACAATGAAGCCGATCACCACCGATATGCCGACGACGATATCGATGAACGTGGAAAGCCCGGGATAATTGCTGGTCGTCATCATGGCCAGGTATGCGGCCATCGACGTGACCACGTAGCTTTCCATTCCTGGAACCGCTTTGATCTCCGTGATGACCGCATCGACGTTGTTGGGATCGTCAAGTTTCAGATAGAAAATGGTGGCCTTGTCCTTTGCTCCGATGAGATCTTGTAATGTATTGATTGGAATAAACTTACGTCCGCCCTTCCCGCGTTCCACAATGCCACAGACGCGGAAAGTATTGTTCAGGATTTCGATCGAGTCGCCAATCTTGATGTGCTTGGACTCGGCAAAAAGGTCGTCCACCAGAACATCGTACGGTCCTTGGAACGGTCCGCCCTTCAGGTAGTGGAAGCCAGAAGACATGCTCTGGTAGCTCGGGAGGTCGATCCCGGCGATGATCTCGAGCGTACCCGAACTGGCGACCTGCGTGACCACCGGCGCCACGCTCTTGACATGAGGCAACTTGGCGAGCACGCCCCCGACCTTAATCGGCATAGGGGCGCCGCTAAATGCGCCGATGAACGATGACCCGGGAGGTCGCACCAGCACGTCGGCTCCGATCCCCGCCGTACGCGTGCGCGAATCCTGCAACATACCCAGACAGAGCCCTACGATCAGCAGGATCAGTGTCACTTCCAGCGCAATGGCAATAATGCTGATCGCCGACCGGATCGGTCGGTGCACGAGGTTGCCGACAATCATTCGGTTCATCATGGCGTGTCGAGAAAAAGCTATTTTCCGTGCCCGTCCGTGCCCTTGGCGGAATCCGGGCTGGTCTGGCCGAGATGCACAACTTCGGCGCCTTCCGGCTGCTCGAGCGTGAACTGCTCATCCTTGAGCGGACGGTTCAACTCCAGCTTCACCATACTGAGGGTGATGTCGTAATCCTCCTGCGGACGCTCGATCTCGATTGTGTTCGGAAAGTTCACTCCGTCGTTGTCCTTGTACTGATCGTAGCGCGCATCCGTTACGATATTGCCCCGCATATCGTAGATCATCTGCCGGTGCGGGAGCAGGTCGGTGCGGCTGAACGAGATCTTGCGGGACAGGTACCAGCCGTTGGAAGCCCGCCGGATGACGGCCAGCTCGTAGTCCGGCTGCTCCACGCGATGCCTCTTCTCATCCAGCACCGTCTCGTAGCCGTTCTCCAGAACCGCAATCTCGTCGGGGGCAATTTCCCGCATCAGGAGCGCGTCATAGATGTGCTGCGGACGCAGATTCTCCAGCTTCTTTCCCGGCAGCGGTTCGGCCTCAGCGTTGGTTCCGACCACGAATTTGTTCTTCGGCGGAATCCACACCTTGAACTCCTGGCCGTCGCTCACCATGTCGAAGGCGGTATTGCGCACCACCGGGAACAGGCCTTTCATCCGGAGCATCGCCGGCTTGCGCGCCAGCACGTAACCGCGAATCTCCTGGTAGTCGGTGACCACTCCCTTCTTCTGGTCGCCTACCGACGTGTTGATGTCCACGGTTGCCTGCATCGACTGCAACTTGCGGGCCTGCGTGTTGATGTAGTCGATAAGGTCCTGCTGCGTGGCCGCCTTCAGCGGCGCGGTCGAGAGATGACGGTCCACCTTGCGCGTCCGGAACAGGCACCCGCTCAAGGGGAGCACGGCGGTCGTCAGCAACATCACAGAGATGAATCGGAACCGAAGGGAACGCATTCGCTGACCGGTAGTGGGAGAGACTCCTGCCACGCTCAATGAAAATACGACCAAACACTAAGTATAAGGCAGGGAGCTGTTCCTGCGCTCAGCGCATCCCCATCGCCCGCCGGTAGGCGGCCACATTTTTGTTGTGCTCGGTGAGATTCCGGGCGAAGCGATGGTGTCCGTTCCCGTTGCTCACGAAGTACAGGAACGCCGTGTTCGCCGGATGCATGGCCGCTTCCAGCGCACTCCTCCCAGGGTTTCCAATCGGTCCCGGAGGCAACCCGGGATAGCGGTACGTGTTGTAGGGAGACTTCGTCGACAGATCTTCGTGGTGCAGGCTGCCGGAATAGTTGCCTGCCAGCAATAGCGCGTAGATCACACTCGGATCAGCATCCAGCGCCATGCGGCGCGCCAGCCGGTTGTAGTACACACTGGCTACCTGCGCGCGTTCTTCCGGTGCCGCCGTCTCCTTTTCCACGATCGATGCCATGGTCACGATGCGATGCACGTCGCTGTTCAACCCCACTTGCTGCAACACTTGCCGGAACTGATGCACCATCACTCCGGCCATGTCCTCCAGGCTTTGCGTGCGCGTGAACTGATATGTGTTGGGAAAGAGATATCCTTCGAGCGATTTTGCTTCGGGCGCCAGATCCGAGATCAGGTCGGTTCGCGTCTCGGCGATCTTGAGGAAATCCTGCGCCGATCCCAGTCCCGCATCCTCCATCGCCTTGGCGATGTCGAACATGTTGTAGCCTTCCGGGATCGTGACCTCGTGAAAGTAGATATCGCCGTGCGCGATGCGGTCGTAAACCTCCGGAAGCGTCGCTGGATGCTCAAACAGATACTCGCCGGCCTTCAATGCCGGCTTCGGATGCAACCGGTGCCACAGCCGGAAGGCAAGGGGGCTGCGGATCACGCCGGCATTCCGCAATTCCGCTGCGATCTGTCGAGTCGAGTACCCCGAGCGCAGCAGGAGCGCCGCGTGCGGCGGAGGCGTCACCGGTGTATAAAGGGCCCAGGCAATCCAGCCACCCACCGCCAGGACGCCCAGTAACAAGACTGTGATCAGAAAACGCAAGCTTCAAGTGTAGATGCGAACCGCAGGTGGAGGGTAGCTGACGGTGGGACTACGACGATTGCAGAAGTCAAGAGCCAAACTGAAGAAGTAAAACCCTTCGCCGCACGTATCGAAGGGTCTCACTTCTTCAATTTGCCTTCTGCCTTTTGACTTTCAAATCATTCTCCCAGCCACGCCGCATACGGCTTCATCGATTCCACGTGATCGAAGATGATCTTCAGCGCGCCAGTAATCGGAATGGCCAGCACCAGCCCGATCGCGCCCCAGATCCATCCCCAGAACAGAAGAGCGATCGTCACCGCCAGCGGATTGATTTTCAGTCGGCTTCCCAGCAGTTTGGGGTAGAGGACGTTCAGTGCGAACAGGTGCATCAGGATCACGGTGAATACGACCGCAATCAGATCGCCGGCTTCGAGCTGTCCCAGGCTCACCAGCAGCGGCGGCAGCATGGCCAGCACAACGCCGAGATAGGGAACCAGGCTCAGGAATCCGCTCAGGAACCCGACAAAATAGAAGAATGGCACCTTCAGCAACGCAAAGATCAGCAGGCTGGTGCCCGAAATCATCAATCCAATCAGCAGGTTCCCCATGATGAAGCTCTGTAGCATCTTCCCGATCAGTCCCAGGGTGACGTAGGCGGTATGCCGGTGTTGCAGGGGAAACAGCATCACCGTTGCGGAGCGCGCGTGGTGCTTCCATGTCAGCAGGAAATATGCGAGAAATGGAATAAAGGAAGCCGCGAGAAAGACTTCCGTGAGCGTGCCCACGCCGTGCGTCAGCATGTCCGACCAGCTCGTCACCGGCCGCACCGCGATGACATTGTCCGATTCCGGCTCTCCGACCGCTTCGCTCGTGCGATCGAGTCTCTCCGCTTGCGCCCGGAACGGTTGCAGGATCGATCGGATCTTCTGGGAGTATTTCGGCAACGTGTCGACGAACGCGATGGCACGGCTGTAAGAGGCATAGGTGATGCCATACACCAGTGCCAGCAGCAGCGTGACCGCGATCAGAGCCCCCAGCGCACGCGGCAGGCGCAGATAGATAGCAAACGCTTCCACCACCGGCTCCAGCACAAAGCTGAGCAGGATCGAGAAGAACAAAACCGACAGTACCGACTCGCCGTAGTAGGCGAACACGATGATCAGGCCGATGCCGAGCAGCGTCAGCGACCAGTGGTACTTGCGAGGTGTCTCAGGAGTATCCATGTCCTGACCGGCCCATCATTCTGCCTGAGCCCGGGGAGATTTGCATCAAAGAATACGCGACCCAATTGCAGATTGCAGAAACCCCACGTCAGTTCGCCGAGTGGAAATCGAAAACCAGCAGGCTCTGTGTTTTGCTTTTGCAATCTTAACTTCTGACTTCTGCAATCTACAATGAATCAATGGCCTCCCCCGAAACACTCCCCCGCGTCCTCGCCCTCGATGTTGGCTCCAAACGCATCGGCGTCGCCGTCTCGGATCCGCTCGGTATTACAGCGCAAGGCCTGGAGACGATCCAGCGCCAGAACAAGCGTCGAGACTTTGAGACATTAGGCCGCCTGCTGGTGGAATATCAGGTCAAGGAGGTTGTCGTCGGCCTGCCGCTTCGCCTCAGTGGCGCCGAAGGTATACAAGCCGAGAAGATGCGTCGCTTCGCGGACGAACTCCAGGCCCAATTCGGCGTGACCGTCCATCTCTGGGATGAGCGCTGGACCTCTACAGAGGCCAACCGCCTGCTACGCGATGCCGAACTCTCCATCGAAAAGCGCGGCAAGGCTGTCGACCGCATGGCCGCAGTGCTGATTCTGCAATCGTGGTTGCAATCAAGAAGCAGTCAGAAGTAGTGAACCGGGAACGATAGCGCCGCACTCGATCCCGCAATGCGCCCTGTAGTTCTCGCCGAGGGCAAGGTCTGAAAGGACCTCTTAAGGTTTGTATCGCCACAAATCGTTGAGGCGCCCGGGATTTCCGTTCGAATCGTAGCCCCCGCCGCCGAACAGCCAGAGATTGCCGGACGCGTCGATCCACCGGCCGCTTAGTTCTCGCGCTCCAGGAACGTTAGTCGAACTTGATGTTCCCTGGGTTCCGTAGTGTCCCTTTTGGTCGAAAATGCTCGCGCCACTCACCCACGTCCATTCCCCTGCACTGTATTTCCACAAATCGTTGAACAAGTGATCCGTCATTCCGTCCAGGTACTCGCCGCCAAGCAACCAGAGATTCCCCGATGCATCGGTCCAGACCGCACCGTAGTCCCGTGCGCCCGGTACGTTGCTGGCGCTGGCCACCCCCTCCGTTCCGTAGGATCCTGGCTGATTCACGAACTCAGAACCGCTCATCCACGCCCATTGCCCGCCGCTGTATTTCCAGAGATCGTTGAGATAGCCCTGGGTGTTCGTCGAATCCATGCCATATCCGCCGAACAGCCACATGTTCCCGGTTTGATCTTTCCAGCTGGCCGCACCATAACGCCCACCTGGAGTATTGCCGGGAGCGGGTGTGCCTTTCGACCCATAGGTTGCGGGTCCGTTCCCTCCAGTCGAGCCGCCCATCCACGTCCATTCGCCCGCGCTGTATCTCCACAAGTCGTTGAGGTAGCCTTCGGAGGTCGCGCCGTTACCGGATCCTCCCATGAGCCAGAAATCCCCGGACGCATCGGTCCAGGTGACGGCGTTCCCTCTCGCTCCGGGAATGTTGTCTGGTGCAGGGGTCCCTTGTGTTCCGTAGGTACCTCCCTCGCCCCATAGGTTCGAGCCGCCCATCCACGTCCATTGGCCCGCACTGTATTCCCACAAATCGTTTAGAAGTCCATAGGAGGCGGTCGAATCGTAGCCGTATCCGCCAAACAGCCACAGATTGCCGGAGCCGTCGATCCAGCCCACACCTTGAGTGCGCGCCCCTGGAACATTGTTCGGATCAGGCGTGCCGAGAGTCCCGTAGGTCCCCGCTTGATTGCCCACGTTCGCGCCGCTCATCCAGGTCCATTCCCCGCCGCTGTACTTCCACAAGTCGTTCAGCAAGTCGCCTTGTTCCAGCCCGCCGAAGAGCCAGAAGTTGCCCGAAGCATCTTTCCAGCTGACAGCTCCCAGCCGCGCTCCCGGAATATTGCTGGCCGATGGCGTTCCCAAAGTCCCGTACGTACCCGCCTGGTCAACGGAGTTTGCGCCGCCCATCCATGTCCATTGGTTATTGGTGCTGGGTGGAGGAGGTGATGGGCTGTTTCCACCGCCACCGCCACAGGCCGTAAAGGAGAATGAGACCACGATCATCATGCCAAGGAAAATGAGTTTCATACGAAAGAACCTGGCGAATCGCTTTTCGTTTTCTCTGAGGAGATTTGCTTGAGAAACGATGTGCTTATTGAATCTTACTTCCTGGTTAGCTACGACGCCAGCTCCGACCGTTCCGGGAACCGCAGATTGCACTTGGTAAGTGCCTTGGCGAGCACTTGTTCGATCTCGCATTCTTCGCAATTCTTCGAGATCGCCAGCTCACTGACCAGGAGGTAACGCGCCCGCTCCAGCATCTTCTTTTCGCGGAACGACAGCGACTTATTCCGCCCGAGAACCAGCAGGCTCTTCAGCACCGCCGCCACGTCCATCAGATAACCGGTACGCATGCGCTCGGAGTTTTCCTTAAACCGGTCTTTCCAGTCCTGGGCATTGCTGCACTCGCCCAATGACAGGAAATCCACGATCTTCTGGATCTCACCGTTCCGCACCACCGGCCTGAGCCCGACGCTGGCAACGTTATGGAAGGGCACCATCACCTTCAGGCTGCTGGCTTTGATCTTCAGGAGGTAGAATTTCTCGACCGCTGCTCCGATCGTCCGGCTGCTGATCTGCTCGATGACACCGACACCGTGGTTGGGATACACCACCTTGTCGCCGATGTGGAAAACCCGGTCGCCATTCATGGAGGGGAACCTCGCTCGAGGGCAGCGGGGAACACCTAGAGTCTAGCCGACCGCCCCTCGGAAGGCAATCCAGATAAGGCTTCCCGCCCAAGCGGCACCTTCGATCCGCGACGGCTCAGCGTAACCCATGTCCCGTCAGTTAGTTGCACAAGAATCCATGCAATTGGCCGACACCCTGACCTCACCGTTTCCTCCCCACGAACCTCCGGCGACGGCAATAAGACAGTTGCGCCGACCTCCACTGGCACTCCGACCGCCAATCGTTCCGACTCCGCCAGATGCCCATCGCACCTCCTCCGCGCGGTTTATAATCTCCTGACGCATGCCGGAGCACATCAAGAAGAAACTGCAAGAAGAGCTGTCGGCCCTGGAATACGAACTGGCCCACGACATCCCTCGCGAGCTCAAGAAGGCCGTCGCCATGGGCGACCTGAGCGAGAACGCCGAGTACCACATGGCCAAGCAGCGCCAGGAGTACCTCAAGGCCCGCATCCGCCAGCTCGGCAAGCGCCTCGCCGACCTTTCCCTGATCAACCTCTCCAACATTCCCAAGGACAAGGTTGGCCTCGGCTCCACCGTCAAGGTTTACGACAACACCAAGGACGAGGAAGTCGAATACACGCTCGTGACCAGCGAAGAGTCCGACGTCGCCGCCGGCAAAATCTCCACCACTTCGCCCATCGGCCGCGCCCTGCTCAACAAGAAGATCGGAGACACCGCCGTCGTCGTGACTCCGACCGGCAAGCGTGAAATGGAGATCCTCACTTTGACTACCATCCACGACGAAGACGTCGCCACCGGGACCGGTCCCCAATGAGCTGGACCAACGGAGTGGGCCGAGTCTGCGGGGTACTGCTGGACGCCATCGTCAAAATGCTCGCCCTGGCCCGCATCAATCCCAACGCACTTACCCTGATGGGCCTGGCCGTCAACACCTACGCCGCCTTCCTCTTCGGTTACGCCAACGGCGACACCCAGCGCCGCATGTTTCTCTACGCTGGCCTTGTCATCATCGCCTCCGGCTTCTTCGACCTTGTCGATGGCCGCGTCGCCCGCGCCTCCGGCCGCGTCAGTCTCTTCGGCGCCTTCTTCGACTCGGTCGTCGATCGCTACAGTGACGCGTCTCTCTTTTTCGGACTCCTCGTCTTCTACGCCCGCGGCAACCGTTTCTTCTATGTCGTCCTGACGGCCTTAGTGATGATCAGCTCCATCATGGTCAGCTACGCGCGCGCCCGCGCCGAGTCGCTCATCGGCACCTGCCGCGTCGGATTCATGGAGCGTCCCGAGCGCCTCGTCCTGCTCATCATCGGTGCCCTGTTCAACGTGATGGCGCCCGTGCTCTGGGTGATCGCCGTGCTCTCAACCATCACCGTCATCCACCGCATCACCTACACCTGGAAGCGCACGCAGGAAATGGAAGCGGCGGCTGCCAAGGCCGCGTAGCCAGCTCAAGACCATGCCCTCGCCAACGCCCCTGCCAACCACCGCCGCAGGCGCTCGACTCCGGAGGCTGCGGTTCACGCGCGCCGTGCTCCTCGTTCTTGCCCTCGCGATCGGCGCCACAGCCGCCTTCGCCTCGTCGCCCTACTCCTGGGCGACGTACTACGCTCCGAAACGCACCTTCCCCATCGCCATCGACGGCGATCTCAGCGACTGGTCCTCCGTCAAGGGCTTCACCATGAACCAGGAGAAGTTCTTCTTCGTCGGACAAGGCATCTCCTCCGCCAAATGGGGCGGCCCCAGGGACCTCTCCGCCACTTTCAAGCTCGCCTGGGACGACCAATACCTCTACGTCGCCGTCGAAGTCACCGACGACCGCGTCACCGAGCCCCACGGCTCCCTCGTCCCCGGCATGGAGACCGGCTCCTGGGACGACGACGGCATCGAACTCATGTTCGACGACGACGGCTCCAACTCGTCGCACTACTACGTCGGAGACCTTCTCCATCACGAGTTCCACTTCGTCTACAGCGCGCCCCATCCCTTCGTCTTCGATAATTTCTGGAAATACAAGGAGGGCGCGCCCCAGCCCATGTTCGACCTGCCCGACGGCTCCAAAGAGCCGCTGGCCTTCCCTAACGAGGTCATGTCGAAAAACGACATCACCTCGACCTTCGCCACCGGGCCCTACCATGGCGCCTACGCCTTCAAGCGCACGCCCCAGGGATATAACTTCGAACTTCGCATCCTGCTGCCCGGCGCGGTCATGCGCCCCATCCACGACGGCGGCCGCGCCATCGGCTTCGACCTCGCCATCAACGACAACGACGAAGGCAAAGGCCCGCTCAAGCAGGAACTCCACTGGTCCGGCATGAATGACATGTTCTGGCGCGACACCAAATATTTCGGAACGCTGATCCTGGTCGACACCGGCGCGCCAGTGAAGCCGTAAAGCAGGCCGCTGTTCGCGGAATCGTCGTTCGCTCTTCGCATGTCGCTGTCCACGCCGGGTGCCCCGTCCTTCTTTCGCGTTCTTTTGCGAAAGAGACGGGGACGTATGTGCCACCGTGGAAGAGCGGCCCTTTAGGGCCGCGTCAGGACGTTGTTTGACGCGGGGCTTTAGCCCCTGCGGAAGATCGCTCGCAGCCCGAAGCTCGCAGCTTCGCCTTCCCCGCTTTCCTTCTTCAAGTTGCCTTCTGACTTTTGACTTTGAAGCTACACTCTCCCCATGACCCGCCAGA
>Ga0335082_10004788_pt1 | contig 14778 bp, 8 predicted proteins | sample Lox_Sample_41_FD_206718 | JGI IMG/M metagenome (GOLD analysis project Ga0335082, IMG submission 206718) | Soil microbial communities from Loxahatchee National Wildlife Refuge, Florida, United States - Lox_Sample_4.1 | ecosystem: Environmental > Terrestrial > Soil > Wetlands | place: USA: Florida...
TTCCTTCGGACTGCATCTTGTCTCCGCCAATGCCGAATATCTCACAATCGGGCTTCTGTTTTTTCAGCTCGCGGACGACTCCTGCACCATGGAGATCTCCCGAGGCCTCACCGGCAACCATCATGATGCGCATAAGATCACCCCCGCAGTTGCCAGAGGGCCATTAACAGCACAACAAGAATTCCAATCGCCTGAAGCGTACGTTTTTCGGAGATCAAGCCACTCCTCCAGTCAAGAGAGGGTTGTTCGTGCTTGCCGGCTGTATATTTTTTCCAGGTCGGGACAAACCTCGGTACCGCGTGGCAATATTCTGTGAACTCATCCCGAAACGATTTCATCAGGTACTCCTCTTCCAGACTGACGATCATCGAATACTGGAAGACGAAGTACACAAGGGCTGCCAGTGGTAGCCACGGAAAGAGCGCATTCGACATTACTCCAACACCAACATACATCAGCACGTTGCCTAGATAGAGCGGGTTTCGCACATAGGAAAACGGACCGGTCGTAATCAGGTACGTTCCGCCGACGGGTCCGGTGGTACGGGTTTCACTTCCGGCAATAGCAACACCCCACAGCCGGATTCCCTCGCCAAGAAGTACAATAATGGCGCCCGCTGCCAGACCGATCAGCGTGGGGCGGGCAAAGAACACCATGATCACGAGGAACGGGATCGGCGTATAACTTCGATATTGAAACAACCGCTGGCGAAGATCCATACATAGTTATCCCCCTCTCAACAAATCCTTCCATGCCTGAACGGCCTGTTTTCTCTTTCTGAATACTGCACGCGTCCCCTGTGATCGCTTATCGACCATCGATTGCAGTCGGTGCTGGATATCTGCAAAGCGCGTGTATTCAAAACACGGCAGACCTTCCTGCCGGCAGTATTTCAGCAATTCATCTTTCGCGAAGATGAGATCCGCGTACCGGGCGGGACAACGATCGGAGTATCCCTCGCCGACGTAAACGATGATGTCCGAATCACCGCACAAGGAGAGCATATGATTCCGCTTGCACGATGCACACCGGTCGCATGTTTCGTCCGTATAGGGGAATGAGGGAATAAAGTTCACTCTTCCGTCGCTCCCCACGGGCTGAAGCGTCAGGGCATTTGAGAAAAAAGGAACATCTGCGAGCCCTCGGTCTGCAAGGATCTTGCGGATATAATAGTCCATTCCATCGCTGAGAATGCAGGGGGTGAAGTTCTGTGTACTGCAGAATCCGATGAATGCCGGAAACGACTCATCAATCTCCTGGCCGCCGAGAAATTCATCGAGCGCAGCGCTATCGACATCGCCACAGGAAGCACACTCTTCCTTGAAACACGTTACCGCGGATATCGTACCCTGGAGATACTCCCGGACCGCACGAATACTACGTTCCCCGCCAAATCGTTCGAACAGCATATCACCGACATCGTTCTTTGCCACCGTCCCATCGAAGTCGATGAATATTTTGATCGTCTCTCCTCTTGATTGCATCAATTTGTTACCGTCGCGGAGCGCACGCGGGCGTCCTCATTGAAGCGGACGGTGACAATTTTCGACACGCCCTGTTCTTCCATCGTAACACCGTATAATGCCTGCGCGGCTTCCATGGTTCGTTTATTGTGTGTCACAACAATAAACTGGGTATTCCCGGAGAACTTCTTGAGGATCTTTGTAAACCGATCGATATTGGAATCATCCAGCGGGGCATCCACTTCATCGAGAATACAAAACGGGCTCGGCTTCACGAGATAAATTGCAAAGAGGAGCGCAATAGCCGTCAGCGTCTTTTCTCCCCCTGAGAGAAGATCGATAGAGGTCGGACGTTTTCCGCGGGGTTTTGCGATGATCTCGATATTTGCCTCGAGGGGATCAATATTCTCTTCAAGACGGAGGTCGCATTCGTCCCCTTCCAGGAAGAGTTCCTTAAACGTCGCAATGAAGTTCTGACGAATCTTGTCGAATGTCTCGAGAAACATCCGCTGCGCCGTGGCGTTAATTTCCTCGATCGTGCTGATGAGTGTTTGCTCCGCTTCCAGGAGATCATCGCGCTGTTGTGTGAGAAAGTTCAGGCGCTGGCTTTCCGTCGTAAACTCATCGAAAGCGGCAAAATTGATTGCCCCAAGGATACGGATCCGCTCTTTGAGGTTTTTGACTTCTTCCCGGAGCTGCGCGAAATCGACCCATTCATCTTCGGGATAGGTCTTCAGCTGAAGCTCGAGTTCAAACTCTTCCTTTGCCCGGAGCCGCAAGTGGTCGATATTGGATTTCAGCTCCGTAATTTTCATTTCCAGATCGTGTGCGTGAGCAACCGCATCATCATGCAGCCGGCGCTCATCCTTGATCCTCAGTTCGATCTGATGCAGCTCATTCCGTCGGGACGTGTAGGTTGATTCGATTTCCCGATGGCGGGTATCAATAACGGCATGTTGATCCTTCAGTCCCACAGTCTCTTTCTCGCAGAGTGTAATCTCGGACGAGAGCCGTTGAATCTCTTCGCCGGAATGCCGGATTTCCTCTTCACGCCGCTGGAGCGTCACACGGATATCGTTTGCCCTGGCCATGGCACGTTCGATATCACGATCGATGTTCCGGACATCGCCCTGGAGGGTCACGACTCTTCTTTCCAGATCGTTCCGCGCCTTGCTCTTTTCATTCCACTGGATTTCGAGACGTTCATGTTCGCGCATGCCGTTCTGAAGGAGTTGCTCCTGCGCCGATTTGTGCTCCTCGAACGAGGCAAGTTCAGCCGCGACCCGGTCGTACTGAATCTGGAGATCCAGGATTTCATGCTGCAGCAATTCAATCTCGATCTTATTTCGTTCAATCCCGTCGTTCGCGCGTTTCTTCTCGAACTCGAGCTGAGCGATCCGCATTTCGATGGCGGTCATTTCTTTTTCGAGCGCCTTTACCGCCTCAACCTGCTGGCGGTTGTCCATCGCAAGATACGAACGCTCCTGTTCCTGGAAGCGGGACTTCAGTTCCGTTTCATCTTCGACGAGCCGAGCGATTTCCTTCTCAAGCTCCTCAATCTGAGATTTCTTTCCGAGAATCCCGATTTCATTGGATTGATGTCCGCCTCCGCGGAGAAGTCCTGCGGTCGTCAGCGTCCATTGCCCATCCGGCGTCAGGCAGCGAACCCCGACATGTGCTTTCATGATTCCCTGGGCGTTCTCTTGCGAATTCACAAAGACGACATCATTCAACAGGTAAGAAACGAGGGCACGGTATTTCTCCTCGCACTGGACGACATCTGTCGCCCACACAAGGGAGGGGACTCCGCGTTTCTTCCTTCGTCGCTGAACACGCGGAACCCATTCCAGAGAGATAAAAGATGCTTTTCCTTTCCCCTGCGACTTGAGTTCCTCGACCGCGCTGTAACCGTCTTCAACAGTATCCACCACGAGCATCTGTGCCGTTTCACCGAGTGCTACTTCAATCCCCGGGCGATATTCGTCGCGAACATGGAGAATGTCTGCGACGGTGGTAAGCTTCTTCTTTTTCCATCCATCCTGGTTGAGGAGATATCTCACCCCTTCAGAATATTCCTCGTTGCTCTCGATCACTCTTTTCAGAAAGCCCACCCGCGATTTTTTTCGCTCGATATCGCTTGAAATGTCGAGGATCTTTTTCTGCAATCCGTCGAGCTCGCGCTTAAATTCCTTCCGCTGTTGTTCAGCATCGAACAGCCCGACTTCCGCTTCCGCAAATCTGCGGCGCAGCTCACGGTCCTGTGCAGAAAAATCGGCGATCATCTTTTCGTGTTCGCCGATATCCGATCGGTATTCTGCAACATCCTCCTCGGAGCGGTCGATTCTTCCCTGCGAATTGTCGATGTGCGCCTTCAGGCGTTCCTGTTCGCCACGAGTCTGCACGATCTCATGTGCAATACGGAGAATCGTATCCTTGCTTTGTTGTACCTCTTTCTTCTTCGCTTCCAGCGCCTCGCCGGCTGCCGCCTGCTCCGCCTGAGCGACGGTATATGCTGCCTCGCATGTCGTGAGCTCTTCATGGAATTTTGCAGATTTGTCACGCAGCAGGTCGGATTCCTCGGCAAGCCCTTTTTGCTGGACCGTCAGGTCGGCACACTCCGCCTCGTAGCGGGCAATATTCGCCGCGAGGGAACCGCGTCGTTCATTGGCAACCAGGATTTTTTCTTCTACGCGTCGAATTTCCTCGAGTTTAGATGAGGAGGCCTGCTGGACTTCGGCAAGCTCGGATTCGATGGTACCGAGCTGATCGCGCAGGTGATCGATATGTTCTTCCTGCTTCCTGAGCTCAACGTCGATGTTGAGTTTATCCGTACTGGCGAGTGCGAATTTCTCATCAAGCGGTCTCAGCTTGCCATCGAGGTATGCATATTCCCTCTCCAGCAGGTCGATTTCGAGAGTCTTCAATCGTGCAGAGACGTCGTTATACTGCTCGGCCTTTTTCGATTGCCGCTCGAGCGAACCGACGGTCTTCTGGACTTCCTTCACGATGTCGTTGACGCGGGCAAGATCGAGCCGGACTTCATCCAGCTTCCTCAGCGCCGCCTTGCGGCGGTGTTTGTACTTCGTCACGCCTGCGGCCTCTTCAAACAGCTTCCGCCGTTCGTCCGTCTTGTCGCTGAGGATCGTTTCGACCATCTTGAGTTCGATCACGGAATAGGCGTCGCTTCCCATGCCGGTATCCATGAAGAGATCGATAATATCCTTCAACCGGCAGGACACCTTATTCAGCATGTATTCACTCTCGCCAGATCGGAAAACCCGCCTCGTAATCGTCACCTCCGAATATTCCGTCGGAAGGATACCCCGGGTATTCTCAATGGTCAGGGAAACTTCGGCAAGCCCGAGAGCTTTCCGGTTCTTTGTACCATTGAAAATTACGTCTTCCATCTTGTCGCTGCGGAGCGTGCTGTACCGTTGTTCACCGAGAGCCCACCGGATGGCGTCCACGATGTTTGTTTTGCCGCATCCGTTTGGTCCGACGATCGCCGTCATGCCGGAATCGAATTGCAGATTAATGCGCTGAGCAAACGACTTGAAACCGATGATTTCGATTTTGGAAAGATACATGCGTTTCGCTCAGGCAGAATTCTTGATTGATTGCATCATGTACTTCAGGTACACCGTCGTTGCCTTCGTATAATCGAGATATCCGTACGCTGCAGCACCAACAAGTATCAGCACAAGCACGCCGATAGCATAAACCTTCACGGCAAAAATATCATAAATGATGGAAATCCCCTTGAGGAGCCGGATGAGAACCCACAGAAGGATGATAGCAGTCAACGCAATAATCGGCAGAACGTAAAAATCCGATTCCATGAGCCGGTAGGCGAGCATCGAGACCGGAATGAGGATGATGCACGGAAGCATCGACCACATGGTCACGGAGAACGCATGGTAAAAGTAGACGCGCGTCCGCACCATCATGGAGCATGCTTCGACCAAAACCGAAAGCAAGACGAGAAGAGCCAGCACAATACCGCTGAACACAAGGATAAAGTTCATCGGGTGCCAGACCAGACGAATAAGCCACTCTTTCATTTCGTCCGACAAGATCTGGCTCAGTACATTATCGAGGAGGAGACTTTCACGATAATGGGAGAACAGACTTGCGAGAAACGTGGACAGCGTCACGGATACGATCGCGGCAAGCACCAGCGAATGAGAGTACGTGAGAATCCTCTGATCACGGACATCGGCAAAGAAATTATAGGTCCGGAACATCGATCGCACAACGGCATCGCGGAATCTCCGGTTCCCGTTGTAGACAAAAGCCAGGGAAATAAGTGCAACAAAACCCGTGATCACGAAAACGATGGGAGCGCTGGAGGAATAATTTCCCACAGGCAGCGCCTGTACCTTTTCGTCGTTAAAAAGAGCCCGAACCACATCATACGCGGTGCGCTTCTCGCGATCATACCCGACGATCCCCGTGGAGTGAAGGTACGGATCGTTCGAATGCGAAGTTAACGCCGCCCGGTCGGTTCGCCAATCATTGAACGACCAGATCGTACCGCCGGCGATTTTTGCTTCCTTGAACAAATCGTAACACTGAACGATATAACGCGCCTGCGATTCCATCGAGAGGGGATCACTATACCCGTTGCGGTTGCCCGGTTCGACTTCACGGCCGTAGCGGGCGACAATAATCGGCTTTTCCGGATATCGCTTCCTGCACCCCCGGAGAAGTTCACGCATTTCTTTCACATCGGCGCCATAGGTGTTCAACGCAATAAGGTCGACATACTGGAAACAGGGGTCCTGCACAAGGTGAGTAGCAAAATAGACGCTTCGGTCGTCGAGAGACTTGACAAGATTGCGCGCGGCATTTACATATTCAGATACTTCACCTGTCGTTTCAAATTCATCCCCGATACCCCATGCAAGAACGGAGACATGACCCTTATCTCGTTCCACCATTTCCTTCAGATAGGAAAACGCCATTTCCTGGTAATAATCCTTCATCAGGATTTCGGCGGGGACATTTACCAATGGAATCTCTTCCATGACGAGAAGTCCATATCGGTCGCAGAGATTCAGCATGTACGGATGAGGAGGATAAAGAAAACGAACCGTGTTTGCGCCGAGCGCTTTCATCGAAGCGACGTCGTGTTCGAGCGACTCGTACGTCATCGCAGAACCGAAGGTCGTATGATCTTCTTGCCAGACTACTCCCTTCACCGTCTCTGGATTGTTATTGATGGACAGCCGCCCGTCTTTCCAGGCAATTGCGCGGAGACCAACGTCGGATACAAATTCGTCGATCACCGAAACTTCCTTATTCTCGACGTGAACTATCTGGCATTTGAGGATATAAAGATCCGGAGTTTCCGGAGACCAGAGTTTGGGGCTTGTGACGGTAACATCGGCATCAAGGGAGATTGTCTTATTCTGTTGGGGAGTAATCTGTACGATCCCGCTGCGCCCGACCATCTCGCCGCTCAGCTTGTCATCCATCTCCAATTGAAATCCTGTCATGCCGGTCGAAGGACCGGCAGCACTCCTGCGATCCGTAATGCCCGCGTGCACCTGCACTCTTGCGGACTTCACTCCCCCTTTTCCATCACTGATGAGTTCCGATTTGGTATCAGCCGATTCAATGAATAGCTTCGGTGTGGCAAGAATGTAGAGATCACGAAAAATTCCGCCATAGGTGCGCCATCCACCCACCTGCTGACGAAGCGGGAGTGTCGTCTTCGGAGTAAGCTCATTATCGACGGAGATCCGGATGACGTTGTCTTTTCCGACCTGCAATGTATTTTGCGGAATGGAGAGGACAAATGAAGCGTAGCCGCCGAGGTGTCTCCCGATGAAGTTACCGTTCATCGTGATCTCACTTTGGAAATCTATGCCGTACGCCACAAGCTCAAATGTGTACGCATCGAGCATATCCGAAGTTACCGTGAACTCGCGCTGGAAAGCAATACGTTCAGGAGAGTCGTAGGCACTCGGGACAGAGATAGACCCCCATGTCTTACCGTCGATCGTATAATTCCACTGCCCGGAAAGATCGATCTTGGTTCGGTACTGGGTATCGGGGAACATTGCGGCATCCGGGCCGGTTCTGGTCGGCTGACCGTTTTCGAAGAACCTGAGTTGCCCAAGCCCTGCGGAGACGTCGAGAAGACAACAGAGTGCAGCAACGAATACACTGCGCTTCGCGAGCCGTATCAGTCTAATCTCGATAGTGTTCAGCCCGTTAGAGATGAAAAATCACTGCAAAGTTTCTCAAAGAGAACGCGTTTAATCCTTAATATAACACATTTGGGAGGCGAAAGCAAAGAGAATCAAGTAATTTGGGGGAATTTTCGGAGAAAAACGTTCATCAAAACTCCCCAACCCCCCCATTTTCGCATCCCGATTGGACTTACACGTCAGGATGGATGGCTTACTGTACGGGCTGCCTGGACAATTCCGGCAAAGGCGTCGGGTTTTAGACTGGCACCACCGATGAGCCCCCCATCGATATCGGACTGTGAGAGGAGGGAGAGGGCGTTCTCCGCATTCATGCTCCCGCCATACTGGATAATGAGGGCATCGGCAGTGGGACGATCATACATCTGAGAGACCAGTTTGCGGATCAGTTTGTGAACTTGGTTGGCCTGATCGGGTGTCGCAGTTTTTCCAGTTCCTATTGCCCACACCGGCTCGTAGGCAATCACCGTGCGGCCAAGATCCGATGCTGTCAATTCATGCAAAACCCCCTTGATCTGCACGCTGATAATTTTTTCCGTGACTCCCGATTCCCGCTCCTCAAGAGTTTCACCCACGCAGACAATCGGGTGCAAACCGGCCTTGAGTGCCTTTTTCACTTTCGCATTGATCTGTTCATCACTCTCACGGAAATACTGGCGCCGCTCCGAATGCCCAAGTATCACGTAGGTACATCCAATGGTCGTCAGCATTCTTGCGGAGACCTCGCCGGTATATGCACCGTCGTCGTGCTGCGACATGTTCTGCGCACCAAGCGCGATGGGTGTACCATCGAGGAGGGACTTAGCAACAACGAGCGAGGTGAATGCCGGACAGACTGCCACGCCGACACCGTCGGACAGATCCTTCAACCGATCTTTCAATCCCTGGATGAGAACTGCTGTTTCGTGAATATCCTTATTCATTTTCCAGTTACCCGCGATCAATTTCTTTCGCATAGAAAATTACCCTCTTAGGTGTGAGTGTATGTTTAAAACATCATGACCGGTAAAGCTTCTTCAGGAGAATCTTGTTCACGAGTGCAGGATTGGCTTTCCCCTTTGTTGCTTCCATCACCCTTCCGACAAAAAAGCCAAGAAGTTTCTCATTTCCCGCCCGATATTGTTCAATATGTGACGGATAGTGCACGAGTATTTCGTCGATAATCTTCTCCAGCATTGGCTCGTCGGAGAGTTGAGCGAGACCCTTCCGTTCCACAATAACCTGCGGATCGTCCGCTACGAGAAGCATGTCGGCAAACACGTCCTTTGCAATCCTGCCGCTTACCGTACCGTTGGCAACGAGAATGATGAGACGAGCGAGACGGGCGGGAGAGATCGGAAAATCACCGCGAAGCGGTCGGTCTTCCCCCACGACGCGAAGGACTTCCGTCATGACCCAGTTGCTCGCCTGTTTGTATTCCACATTTCCTGTTCCTCCCAACGCACGGACAACTTCCTCAAAATAATCCGCAAATTCCTTTTCGGCCGTAAGCACGCCGGCATCGTACGGCGGGAGACCATACTGGCGAATGAACCTGTCCCTCCGGGAAGTCGGATGTTCCGGGAGAGCCGCACGAACCTCTTCGACCCACTTCTCACTGATAACGACAGGAACCAGATCGGGTTCCGGAAAATACCGGTAGTCGTGTGCTTCCTCCTTTGTGCGCATGGAAACTGCGACATTCCTTTGCGCGTCCCAGAGAAGCGTCTCCTGCTCGATCCGGTCATTGTTCTCGAGTAATCGAACCTGTCTGCTGAACTCAAATTCGAGTGCACGCTCCACGTTGCGGAACGAATTCATATTCTTCAATTCGGTTTTGGTCCCATAGGTTCCCTCCCCCTGCTTTCTCACAGAGATATTTGCATCGCACCGGAGATTTCCTTCTTCCATATTTCCGTCACAAATTCCAAGATACGTAACGATCTGACGGATCTTCCGGAGATAGAGGGAGGCCTCGCGGGGAGAGCGGATATCCGGTGCGCTGACGATTTCCAGCAACGGAACGCCGCATCGGTTGATGTCGACAAGTGTGTCTTGATCGCGGTCATGGATCGATTTCCCCGCGTCCTCCTCGAGATGAATCCGTACGATGCCGATGCGCCGCGGCGACCGATCGTTCGGTTCGACCTCAATTTCCACAAAGCCGTTTGTACAAATCGGCTGATCATATTGGGAGATTTGATAGCCCTTGGGGAGGTCAGGATAGAAGTAATTCTTTCTCGCAAAAACCGATCGCGGGGCAATGGAGGAGGAAGTTGCAAGCGCCATACGAATTGCAAATTCAACGGCCTGTCGGTTCAGGACGGGAAGGACTCCCGGAAGACCAAGACAGATCGGACACACATTGGTATTGGGAGGGTTTCCGAACCTGGTGGAGCAGCCGCAAAACACCTTCGACTTCGTCAGGAGTTGTGCATGAACCTCAAGTCCGATAACCGGTTCATATACTGCTTCCGTCCCCATGGAACGTATCACACGGATGCAATCGCAGCGGTAACTTTTCTGGCTGCCTCTTCGAGACTCCCGGCGACTGCGAAGTTGAGGCCTGAGCCGGCAAGGATATCGCGTGCTTCTTTGGCGTTGGTTCCTTCCAGCCGGACGACGACGGGAACATGGACGTCGACGTTCTTCGCTGCCTGCACGACACCTCCTGCAACCCGGTCGCAGCGCACAATGCCGCCGAAGATATTAATGAGAATGGCTTTGACGTTTTTGTCGGAGAGGATGATCCGGAAGCCGTTGGAGACCGTCTCGACATTCGCACCGCCGCCGACATCCAGGAAATTCGCGGGTTCCCCGCCCGCAAGCTTGATAATATCCATTGTCGCCATGGCCAGTCCAGCCCCATTGACCATACAGCCGACGTTTCCGTCAAGTTTGATATAGTTCAGATTCGATTTCGACGCCTCAATTTCAAGCGGATCCTCTTCTTCAAAATCCCTCATCGCGACAATGTCGGGATGGCGGAAGAGCGCATTGTCGTCGAAATTCATTTTTGCATCGAGCGCCAGGACCTGACCGCTCGTTGTAATCACCAAGGGATTTATTTCGGCCAGAGAGGCATCCGAATCCTCATATGCCCGGTAGAGAGCGAGAAGGAATTTCACACCGTTCTTGAACGCGTCGCCCGAGAGCCCAAGCCCGAATGCCAGCTTGCGTGCCTGGAATTCCCGGAATCCAATTGTCGGGTTCACCGCTTCTTTCAGGATCTTCTCAGGAGTCTCTGCGGCAACCTTTTCGATTTCCACACCACCCTCCGTCGAGGCCATCACCACATTTCCCGACCGTGCGCGGTCGAGGGTAATGCCGACATACATCTCCTTCGCAATGGATATTCCTTCCTCGATCAGCAGGCGCTTGACAATTTTCCCCTCGGGGCCGGTTTGATGTGTCACCAACCGCATGCCGAGAATTTGTCCTGCAAGACTGCGTACTTCCTCGAGATCCTTCGCGATTTTCACCCCGCCGCCCTTTCCGCGGCCGCCGGCATGAATCTGTGCCTTAACAACCCAGACGGAGCCTCCGAGGCGGCTCGCCACATCGACTGCCTCGTCCACCGAGAACGCAACACCGCCCTGAGGGATGGGAACGCCGTACTTTTTTAGGATTTCTTTCCCCTGATATTCATGGATCTTCATTTCATCTCCAGTATAGTATGCCCGATATCATTTCGGAGTTCAGTACAATCACAACAGCGTTACTTCCAATGACACGGTTCCCAACAATCTATTTCAACTTGGTCGCGACAGATTTCGCCTGCAGGTAGAGGAGGAGATAATCTTTTCCCCCCGCTTTGGAGTCCGTGCCGCTCATGTTAAAACCGCCGAACGGGTGTGCACCCACCATCGCTCCCGTACACTTCCGGTTCAGATAGAGATTGCCGGTGTGAAATTCCGCCTTCGCCCGTTCGAGCTTCTTCTTGTCTTTCGAATAAACCCCGCCCGTCAACCCGAATTCGGTATTGTTGGCAATTTCGAGTGCATGATCGAAACTCTTCGCCTTGATAATTGCCAGCACGGGACCGAAAATCTCCTCCTGTGCGATGGTCGCTTTCGGATCGACGTCGGCGATGACCGTCGGGCGCAGGAAATATCCATCACCATTGGCCCGATTCCCTCCAGCCACCACCCTCCCTCCTTCACGCTTGCCAATCGCAATATATCCAAGGATCTTTTCCATCGATCCCTTATTCACTACAGGACCGAGATAGTTCCCCAGTTCTTTCGCGGGCCCGACGGAAATTGTTTCGACACGCTTTGCAATCATCTCCACGAACTTGTCATAGATTTTTTCGTGAACGATCGCACGCGAACATGCCGAGCACTTCTGCCCCTGAAAACCGAACGCCGATACCGTGACTCCGGCGACCGCCTCATCGAGATTGACACCTTCATCCACAATGATCGAGTCTTTTCCTCCCATTTCAGCGACCACCCGCTTGAGCCAGATCTGCCCGGTTCGGACCTTTGCCGCCTCTTCGTTGATGTGTATACCGACTTCTTTCGAACCCGTGAACGAGATGAAGCGGATTTTCGGCTGCGTTACCAGGGTGTCACCGACCGCACCGCCCGGTCCAGCCACAAAGTTCACAACGCCGTCAGGAAGGCCGGCTTCTTCGATCACTTCCATGAATCTATAACCGATGAGCGGCGAGTCGCTGGAGGGCTTCAGCACGACAGTATTTCCGCACACGATCGCCGCGGAAGTCATTCCCGTCAATATCGCCAGCGGGAAATTCCAGGGCGGAATGATCACTCCCACGCCAAGAGGGATGTATCGGAGCTCGTCCTTCTCTCCCGGCAACTGGATGGCCGGTTCCTGGTTCGCATATCGCAGCATCTCCCTGCCGTAAAATTCCAGAAAGTCTATCGCTTCGGCAGTATCGGCATCGGCTTCAGGCCAGGTTTTCCCGACCTCCAGAATCATGGCCGCATTCATGTCGTAGCGTCTGCGCCGCATGATCTTTGCCGCCTTGAAGAGATACGCGGCGCGTTTTTCGGGAGCTACATCCTTCCATGTCTGGAATGCTGAAAGTGCCGCATCAAGACCTCTCCTCGCATCATCGGCATTTCCTTTCTGGAAGATGCCGACCACCTCATTCGGACTTGAGGGATTGAGTGACTGGAACTTATCGCGCGACTGCGCTTTCTGGCCGCCAATGATATTCGGATATTCCGAACCATACCGTGATTCCAGATCGGCAATCGCCTGCAGCTGCTTTTTCCGATGGAGGGGTTTCGACCAGTCGGTATACGCTTCATTCTTAAATTTGGGGAGTTTCATTTTTCATCCTTTGTTAATGCCAGACGGTAGTACGTGGGGGAAAACTCATGACAGCAGAGCACTGATGGTGTTCCTGAAGAGTGCCCGGATTTCAGTTACCGGAGAGCTCTCATCACCGCATCGTGAACCAGCGGCCGGATATGGGCAATTTTCATATTCGATCGGGTTGGATAGACGCGGTTCGTCAACAATATAACAAAAATTCTCTTCTCCGGCTCCACCCAGACGGAAGTTCCGGTGAATCCCGTATGCCCGTACGTCGTCTTGCCCATCAGTGTTCCGGCAGAACTGTATCCGGTCATGGACTTGGTGTCCCAGCCGAGTGCACGCGAATTATTTTCAGACTGGCGGGTCGTAAAGAGCTTCAACGTCGCCGGCTTCAAGTATTGTCTGCCGCCGTAACTCCCGCCGCTGACCATCATCTCCATAAATATCGCAAGGTCGGAAGTAGTGGAAAAGAGCCCTGCGTGGCCTGAGACGCCGCCCAGAGCGTATGCGTTTTCATCGTGCACCACGCCTTGCACAAGCTTCCTGCGAAATACTGAGTCGAATTCTGTCGGGGCGATCGATTCCCGAACAACAGGAGACGGCACAAAGGTGGTAAACTTCATGCGGAGTGGTTTGAAGAAAACCGAATCGACATACCTGTTGAGAGCGACGCCCGAGATTCGTTCAATGACCTTTCCCAGAACGATGAAATCAAAATCGCTATAGACCGTCGAGTCCCCGGTTCGGTAGACCATTTCGGTTTGATAGACTGAATCAAGAACCTCGGCAGGGGTCTTGCAGGTCAGAAACAATTGCTTGAAGGGCGGCAGACCTCCGTTGTGTAACAGAAGATTCCGGATTGTGATGTGTTCTTTGCCGTGATTCCCAAATTCGGGAAGGTACTGTACCACCGGATCATCAAGATGGATCCGTCCCTCATCGTAGAGCCGCATGATTGCAGGTGTCGTTGCAATGACCTTGGTAAGCGAAGCGAGGTCATACATGGTGAACGGGGTGACGCGCGGACTTCCCGCATCATACTGAAGCGAACCAAACGATTTATCATAGATGATGGCTCCGTCTTTCACGACCAGTGCCTGCGCTCCGGGAAACGCCGAATCGCGGACCGCATTTGAGAGAATAGAGTCAACCTGGCCGAGAGCTGTACTGCTCATCCCGACGGATTCCGGAGAGTCTCTTCGTAAAGCAGATTGATCGAGATCGATACCGGAACCGTAAGGGAACAACCCCGGAATCGTCACCGGCAGTTTTCCGTGAGCAGGAGTTTCGCCAAACATTGCTTCCACAACCGATTCCGTTGAGGCCTCGCAGTCAGAATACGAACAGAGATAGGCGTTTCCTCGCTGAAAGGTATCCAGCACATACGGGCTTCCCATGGCAATCATGACCATAGGTTTATTGAGCAAACTCAACGTATCAACCGCGGAAATAATATTCTGGGGCAAACCGAATTTCCCGGAACCGGAGCGTGCCCTTGAGTATACCGGACACAAGATAAGGTCTGAGCGCGTGGCAACATCCAGGAGATCCTGCACATTGAGATCGTTCGTCGTCGGATCGAGGTGTGCCATTTGGACATAACTTGAGCGCCGGCGGAGCTGCTCTCCAAAATAGTCTCCCACCGGCTCGCTCGTCCAGGGAAGAACCGGTCGGCCGATCTCGGTCCGGTAGTTTTCCATATCCGAAACGACGACACAGAGGATTTTCTTTTGTCCGAAACGCTCGAGGGGAAGGAGGCCGTCATTTCTCAAGACCGTTATCGATTCACGCGCCGCCTGCTTTGCAAGTGTAAGATGGGCGGGAGATTC
>Ga0335082_10004789_pt1 | contig 14776 bp, 8 predicted proteins | sample Lox_Sample_41_FD_206718 | JGI IMG/M metagenome (GOLD analysis project Ga0335082, IMG submission 206718) | Soil microbial communities from Loxahatchee National Wildlife Refuge, Florida, United States - Lox_Sample_4.1 | ecosystem: Environmental > Terrestrial > Soil > Wetlands | place: USA: Florida...
CGTACCACCACAGCGCCTGCAGCCGCGGAGCCTCGGTGCGCTGCCGGAAGCGCTCCGGATCAAGCAGCAACGCCAGGAACAACAGGGTCACCGGCAACACGATGTAGTGCGGGTGCAGGTCGCCGTGGATGGCAGTGAAATAAGGGAACTCGTTGATCGTGTCGCCCTTGGCGACGATGCGCGACGAACGCCAGTAGTCGAACTGCGTAAAGCCGCCCTTTTCCCACAGCTGCAGGAAACCGTCGAGGTTGCCGATCAGCATGAGCACGGCGCCGGTCAGGCAGGCGAACGGCAAGCGCCGTGTCAGCGTGAGGCCGAGGGCGGCCGCCTCGCCGAACGCCAGTCCACCAACCGTGACCACGCACAGGTTGTAGGCGATGTGATTGGCCACCGGTGTCAGACGGGCGAGGTCGGCGAACATCAGGTAGCCGAAGTAATAGTAGTTGAACTCCTTGCCCGCCATCCACGGATCCTGCGGTGGCAACACATCGGTGCGGCTCAACGTGTTGAAGAACGCGAAGTCCATGTACTTCTCGGCGCCGAAGATCTCGGGACCCAGGGAGCGCTGCCAGGCGAAGAACAGGAAGCCGGCGGTCCACAAGGCATCGTGCACCACGATCGCCCGCCGCCCGGGGCCGGCGAGCCATTCCCCGAGGGCGCTGCGGCTCTGCCAGGCCAACCACGCGTTGAGGAGGACGTACGCGGCGAGCGTCAGTGCTAGAGAAACGTGAAAGGCGAGGATGCCCAGATGCGTCAGCAGCCACGAAACGTAGGCGATCACGAGCAACGCCACGATCTTGGCGAAGCCGTAGCCGTGGGCCGCGCGGCTGGAGAACAGTCGGAAGGTGAGTGGCAAGCTGATCAGGCCGAGGCCTTCGAGCACCAACCACCAGACGATGAGCGATCCCATGAAAGCGTTCAGCCGTCAGCCATCAGCCTTCAGCTGTCGAGAACGATGACCTCATCCTGATAGCTGACAGCTGACTGCTGATAGCTGTCTTCGAGGCGCCGGACTTATACTGATTCGCGCTGCATTGCAATCGCGCGCCACCAGTACCAGTAACCAGTGCGATCCGCTGCGCGGCTACGCAGTAACCCCTCAGTCTTGGTTGCGCTGGATCGACAGGTCGCAAGCTGTCCTCGCCCACGCGTCGTCTCAGCGTGGGAGAGGGAAGGGTGAGGGTGCGTGCTTGCGCTGTCCACCAACGCTGGCACCCTCACCTTCATCCTCTCCCACGCGGAACAGATGCGCGGGAGAGGGCAGCTTCCGAGGCTTTCATCAACACCACGCCACTGGGACCGAGGGGTTACACTGCGCGCAACAATCGCCTTGACTTCGCGCATCACCCCACCTTACATTCCCATCTACATGGATGCGTGCTTGGAGCGAGCGGCGAGGGTGCTTGCCTGCATCGTCGCGGGTGCATCGCTGTTCTCGATGATTGCCAGCCACGAGGCGTGGGCGCAGGAGGAACGCGGCTGCTGCCAGTTTTTGGCGCGCTCCACTACCGGCACGCCCGCGAGAGGGCAGCGCCGTTGCGACGACCTGACACGCCGCGAGTGCAGCCTACTCAAGCCGGGCAGTGTGTTTCTGCGGCGCTGGGCGTGTGACACGCAGAGCCAGCGGTGCCTCGTCGGCGCAGCGCCGGACACACGCACGCCAACGGCGACACCGTCGAAAACACCGACGCCGACGCCGCGGGAGCCGCGCGGCTGCTGTCAGGTCGACAACATTCGCACGCTCGGTCACGCGATCTGCGGCAACGACGTCACGCAGACGAGCTGCCTCAACGAGACCAAGGGTGCGCCGGCCTTCTGCGCCGACTGCGTATGTTCATCGCATCCCAATGCGGGTTTCTCGTTTGACCTGGGGACCTGCGTCACGCCAACCCCGACGCCAACCGTCACGGCGACACCCGCTGAGAAGCGTGGCTGTTGCCAGCTCACGCGGCTGCGTGGCGCCAATGGCGCGGTCTGCGGCAACGACGTGCGTGAGAGCACCTGCTTGCAAGAGTTCGATGCCGAGGCAGTCTTCTGTGCCGACTGTGTCTGCAGCTCCCACACGGGTAGCGGCGTCGATCTGGCTCCCGGCGTGTGCGTCCCGCCCACGCCCACGCGCGGCCCGCGTCCACATCGCCCGCCGCGTCCAGCGGGTCGCCAGCCGCACCACAAGTAAATTGGCTTCAGACTTCGGACCTCGGGCTTCAGACGTCGGGCTTCGGGCTTCAGACTTCGGATCTCAGGAAACTCCTTCCGTACCTGAAGCCTGAGGCCTGAGGTCCGAAGCCCGATAGGGGAGTGTAAGAATGAAGCTGCTCCCGGTGCCGAGCTGCGAGCGCACCTCGATCGTTCCGTCCAGCAACTGCGTGTAGCGCTGCACGATCGCCAGACCGAGGCCCACGCCGCCGTGGCGGCGCGTGCTCGATCCGTCGATCTGACGAAAGGGCTCGAAGATCGTCTGCAAGTGGCGCTCGTCGATGCCGGGCCCGGTGTCGTCCACCTGGAACTGGACCTGCTGTGTTTCCGGCAGATCACGCACGGTGACGGTCACCGCACCGCTCACCGTGAACTTGATCGCGTTACTCAACAGATTCTCGATGACCGTGGCGAGCTTCTCCGGGTCGGTCTCGATCACCGGCAGGTTGGGGGCGACGTGCCAGTCGAGCACGACGCCCTTGGGAATGGGGCTGCGCGGGCGGCGTTGCAGATCGGCAACGAAGCCGTCGAGTGGCAGGGGTTGCTGCTCGACGGGCATCTTTCCTGACTCCAGGCGGCCGAGGTCCAGCACGCCATTGACCAGCTCTGTCTGCCGGCCCGCGGCCTCCAGTATCCGCTTGACCATCACACGGTCGTCGGCGCCAAGACTGTCGCTGTCGAGCAGCAGCTCAGTGTATCCAACGATGCTGTTCAACGGGGTGCGCAGCTCGTGCGACACGTTGGCCACAAACTCCGACTTGAGACGGTTCGCGGCCAGCGACTCGTGGTACAGTCGCGACAGCTGCGCCGTGCGCTCCGCTACTTTGGCCTCCAACTCTTTCGCCCACGCGTAGCCCTTATTTGCCCGCAGGCGCTCATGCTTGATCTGGCGAAGCACGTGACCATAGAAGAGCGCCACCGTATAGAAGAAGACGATGCGCAAAGGGTACGCGGGCGTCCATCGCCACACAGGTGCATTGAAATAGATTTGAACGGCGCTCAACAGTGTGCTGCCGAGCAAGACCATCAGGATGTTCTCACCCAGCGCGGCGAGGAAGAGGACGAAGAAATACAGGAGAAACAGCTCCGGCCCGTTGTTTCCGGTCGACTGCAAGGCCCACGACACCCACAACGTGTCGGCGATGAGCACCGGCGCCTCGACGTACCAGGCGAACACGCGCTCTTCGGACACGAACGATAGCGCCACGTTGCTGGCCAGCGCCATGGCGATCATCAGCCCCTGTGCCGCCGCGATGGTCGTGCCCGTGGATTCGAAGATCAGCAGGTACGCAGCAGCGATGATGAACACGTACCGCAGGAGCAGAAACAGCCCCTTACGGCCGCCGCCGAGGTGGCGGAAGGTGTCGTCCTCTTGCATGGCCCACCTACAGTAGCAAGATACCGACCCATGTAAAAAGGGGCACGTCGCTTACGTCGCGGCGGGTATTGTACGGATTTGTGACGCAGAAGCCCGCGCAGCGGGCGCGCGCGCCGAAACTGTTCGGAGGCGTTGTCTGTGCATCACGGCGGCACTGTCGGGTAGCTATGAGGGGAAGGAGGGCGGGCGGTCGCCCAGCGAGATCAGGCCCGCCGGCAAGCTCAGGAGATTTTCCGAGGAGAGAAGAGTACTGTACCGCACACAGGGGGCAGAGGAGGAAACCCATGATAACGGTCCGCAAGGCTGCCGACCGTGGCCACTTCGATCACGGATGGTTGAACACGTACCACACCTTTTCATTCGCCGAGTACTACGATCCCGCGCACATGGGGTTCGGCGCGCTGCGCGTCATCAACGAGGACCGTGTGCAACCCGGCCGCGGCTTCGGCACGCACGCACACGAGGATATGGAGATCATTACGTACGTGCTGGACGGCGCGCTCGAACACAAGGACAGCATGGGCAACGGCTCGATCATCCACCCCGGTGAGGTGCAGCGCATGAGCGCCGGCACCGGCGTCACCCACAGCGAGTACAACCATTCCAAAACCGAATCGGTTCACTTCCTGCAGATATGGATCCTGCCGGAACGCGAGGGCTTGCCACCCGGCTACGAGCAACAGGTCATCCCACCGGAGACGCTCGAAAGCCGCTTGGCGCTGATCGCAGCGCCCCGGGGCGGCATCGTGAAGGTGCACCAGGATGTCGGGCTCTATGTGGCGGCGCTCGCGGCCGGGCAGACGGTCACGCACACACTGCAACCCGGTCGCCAGGCCTGGCTGCAGGTGGTACGCGGCAGGGTCACGCTGAACGGGCAGGCCCTGCAACCATCCGACGGTGCCGCCGTGACCCAGGAATCACGTCTCGAAATCGCGTCGGCGGGAAGAGCCGAGGTGGTGCTATTCGACCTCGCCTAATGCCAATGCCAGGCGGTTGGGAGAGATCTGCCGAGATCGCGCCCTTCGTGCGTTGGCTCCATTGTTCCTGCCCTGAGTGCCCGGCATAATGCCGCCCGAGGAGACTGAAGCGATGGCCACTCGCGATACCCTGACCGTCATCGACAACCGCACGGGCAAGCAGTACGAGCTGCCCATCGAGCACGGTGCTATCCGCACCGCCGACTTGCGCCAGATCAAGGCAGCACCCGACGACCAGGGGCTCGTGGGCTACGATCCGGCGCTGACCAACACGGCGACGTGTAGGAGCAAGATCACCTACATCGACGGTGAGAAGGGCATCCTCCGCTACCGTGGCTATCCGATCGAAGATCTGGCGGCCAAGAGTAACTACCTGGAGACGGCCTACCTCATCGTCAAGGGCGAGCTCCCCGACGCCAAGCACTTCGAGATGTGGAAGTACAACATCACCATCCACTCGATGGTGCACGAGAACATCAAGAAGTTCATGGATGGCTTCCGCTATGACGCCCACCCGATGGGCATGCTCGTCGGCACCATCGGCGCGCTGTCGACGTTCTACCCCGACGCGGTGCACGTGCACGACCTGGAATCGCGCCGCCTGCAGACCCGCCGGCTCATCGGCAAGCTGCCGACGCTTGCAGCCTTTGCGTATCGCCGGACGCTGGGCCTGCCGTACGTGTATCCCGACAACGACCTCGGCTACACCGGCAACTTCCTCTCCATGCTCCTCAAGATGACGGAGCTGAAATACCAACCAAACCCGGCGCTCGAACGCGCCCTCGAATTGCTGTTCATCCTGCACGCCGACCACGAGCAGAACTGTTCGACCAACGCGCTGCGCTCGGTGGCCAGCTCGCAGGTGGACCCGTATTCTGCGGTCGCCGCCGCCTGCGCCGCGCTCTACGGTCCGCTGCACGGTGGTGCCAACGAGGCGGTGATCCGCATGTTGATGGAGATCGGCTCCAAGGAACGCGTCCCCGAGTACATCAAGAAGTTCAAGGCGGGCGACGGCCGCCTCATGGGTTTCGGACACCGCGTGTACAAGAACTACGACCCGCGCGCCAAGATCATCAAGCAGACGGCGTACGAGGTGTTCGAGGTGACCGGAAAAAATCCGTTGATCGACATCGCCCTCGAATTGGAGCGCATCGCTCTTGAGGACGATTACTTTGTGTCGCGCAAGCTCTACCCCAACGTCGACTTCTACTCGGGCATCATCTACCAGGCGATGGGTTTCCCGGTGACCATGTTTCCGGTGCTCTTCGCCATCCCGCGCACCTCGGGGTGGATGGCGCAGTGGGCGGAGATGGTGCGCGATCCCGAGCAGAAGATCGTGCGCCCGCGCCAGATCTACATCGGCGAAGCACCGCGTTCGTATGTGCCGATTGCGCAGCGTCCCGAGCCGTCGATGCGTGAAGACGCGGTGAGCCCGGAGATCTAGGGCCTGCGGCCGGCGTCCCTTCTATGGCCCGCTCCCGCTGGTCGCTGCAGGCTGCCAAGTCCGACAGGTTGCTCCAGGCTTCGACACCCAGCAGCGCCTCCGCACTGGAACGAGGGGCCGCGACGCGACAGCTGGATCTCGACCTCAAGTCACTCGCCAATGTCGACGACCCTTTTCCGCTCTACCGCTGGCTGCGCGACCACGACCCTGTGCACCGCAGCCACAGCCTGAACGGCTGGGTGGTGACGCGCTACGCCGACGTGCTTGAGATCTTCAATCAGCCCCTCAAGTTCTCCTCGGACCGCTTCCGCAAGATCGACGACAAGTACGCCAGCCAACGCCCGGCGGTGAAGGCGGTGGGTGAGATCCTCGACGACTGGCTGGTGTTTCGCGATCCGCCCGACCACACCCGACTGCGTAGTCTGCTGCAGAAGTCATTCACTCCCACGCAGCTTGCCAGGAGTGCGGGACGGATTCGCGCCACGGTCGATGCGTTGTTCGATCGCGTCGCAGAGCGGGGCCAGATGGACTTCATCAAGGACGTCGCCTTTCCGCTCCCCGCCACGGTGATCGCCGTCCTGCTCGGCGCGCCGACGGAGGACATCGAACTGATCAAGGAGTGGTCGGACCGGTTGGCTGCCTATCTGGGCGGCTCCGTGGAGGGCAGGGACAACTTCAGCGAAGCGCGCGAGGGCGTGCTGCAGCTCGCCGACTACTTCCGCTCTCTGTTACGCGCAAGAAGGCGCAACCCGCGCGACGACCTCATGAGCCTCATGCTGCGCGCCGAGCACGCGGGAGATCGTTTGAGCCACGAAGAGGTGGTGGCGAACTGTGCCCTGCTGCTCTTCGCCGGTCACGAGACGACCACCAACTTGCTGGGCAACGGCCTCTTTCATCTCCTCCGCCACCCGGACCAGGTGGCGCTGCTGAAAAACAATCCCGACCTCGCCGACAGCGCGGTCGAGGAGGTTCTGCGCTACGACGGACCGGTGCCCGCAACCATCAAAGTTGCGACGGAGGATATCGAATGGCATGGCCGCGCGATTCGGCGCGGCGAGATGGTGCTGCCGTTCATGTCGTCGGCGAACCGCGACCCGCGTCAGTTCGCCGATGCGGACACGTTCGACATCCGCCGCGCGCCCAACCGCAACGTGGCCTTCGCGTACGGGATCCACTTCTGCCTGGGCGCGCCGCTGGCACGCCTGGAAGGCCAACTGACGTTCGACGCACTGCTGCGGCGCTTTCCCAACCTGGCGTTGCGGTCGGCCACGCCGCAGTGGAAGCCGATGATCTTTCTGCGCGGTCTCGCGTCGCTGCCACTCACCTGGCAACCGGGATGACGAGAAGGAGGGCATCATGAAGGCCGCGGTCATGCGTACACTGAATGCGCCGCTCAGCATCGAGGCGATCGCCATCGCTGCGCCCGGCCGGCACGAGGTCTTGGTGCGGACCACCGCCGTCGGGGTGTGCCACAGCGATCTGCACGTCTTGGAGGGATCGTTACCGAGTCCGCTGCCCACCGTTCTCGGGCACGAGCCCGCCGGAGTGGTCGAGGCCGTCGGCTCTGACGTGCGCGATTTCGCTCCCGGGGACCACGTCATCGGTTGTCTCTCGGTGTTTTGCGGACATTGTGAATACTGCGTTGCCGGCCGACCGAACTTGTGCGGCGGCGAAGCGACGGTGCGTGGCGCGCAGGAGGCGCCGCGGCTGTCGCAGGACGGTGCGCCGATCGCGCAGTTCGCGCACTTGAGCGCGTTCGCCGAGCAGATGCTGGTGCACGAGAACGCGCTGGTGAAGATCCGCAAGGACATGCCGTTGGACCGCGCGGCGCTGATTGGGTGCGGCGTGACCACTGGTCTCGGCGCGGCCCTCAACACGGCGCGCGTGCGTGCCGGCGCAACGGCGGCGGTCATCGGCTGCGGCGGCGTCGGCCTGGCGATCATTCAGGGGTGCCGCATCGCCGGCGCCGGCCGCATCATCGCCGTCGACACCAGCGAGTGGAAGCTCGATCTGGCCAAACAACTCGGAGCGACCGAGGCCGTGAATGGCAATGCGGAAAACCCGGTCGCCCAGGTCGTCGATCTGACTGCGGGCGGCGTCGACTACGCCTTCGAGGCCATCGGCTTGCCGGCCACGGTGCGCCAAGCGCTGCGCATGACCCGCAAGGGAGGGACCACCGTCATGGTCGGCGTCGTGCCGATGGGGACTGACGTGGAGCTGCCGGGCCTGGACATCGTGCTCCGCGAGAAGTCAATCCTGGGATGCATGATGGGCTCCAATCGCTTCCGCCTCGACATGCCGCGCTACGTCGATCTCTACGTGAACGGCCAGCTCAAGCTCGACGAGATGATATCGGCGCGCCTCCCTCTGTCGCAGGTCAACGACGCCTTGGAGGCGTTGCGGCAGGGCACCGCCGCGCGTAGCGTGCTCGTGTTCGCCTAATTACTTGGACAGTGCCGTTCTGGGCAATCACCGCCGCGCGAATGGAGAAGCCTGGCTGGCGCAGCCGTTCAAGGCGCTGTTCACGCCCTGTATCACCGTAGAGATTGTGATATTACCCGTACCCTCTGCGTCTGCAGACAGACACTGCGCGACATCCGCTTTGCCCAAGGCGACGTTGACCATGGTGAGGAGATCGTCGATCGCGACCACACCATCGCCGTTGCAGTCACCGACGCAGGCGAGTGCAGCAGAGACAGTGCAGTTGTCGACACCAAAATTCAGAAAGCCGAGCGTATCGACTTCAGCGAAGCGCAGGCGTACGCGCCGGCCCGCAAGCGCGTCCAGCGCGGTGGCAATCGTCGTGTATCCAGGCATTGGGTTCGCGGGACTCCCTGGGTCGCCCGAGCGGGTCAGCAGGAGATTTTGCCATACTCCGGCCCCAACGTCCTCCGGTGGAGCGGTCGGGTCCATGATGTCGACGCGAACGTGTTGATTGGGCACACTGCCCGATGGGTCCAAGCTCTCGGGTTGCGGGACTTCAAAATCCGCATCGCTGCGGACAAATGCCAGACAGCTGAGTCTTCCACCGGTGCTTGGAACGGTGAAGTCCTGATACAGGAGGTGTCGCCCGGGTCCACTCTGATCGGTCATCGCGGCAAAGTTTCCGTCGGGCGGCACTGGGACCGCAAAGGCATTGATCGGGCTCGCTGCTCCGCTCTGGACGAGCCAGGAACCAAAAAACGCGCCGTCGTTCACCACGGTCCAAAAGGCAAATGCATCCGTGCCGATCCCGCCGTTGTCCTCGAAGCTCGTGTTCATGAGCCCCGTTTCCTGCGAGGCCGTGATATGCAGAGTGAAATTTCCTGCGCTTGCTCCAAACAGATCGGCGAAGCCATCGACCACGATGACAACGTGCTGCCCAGCGGTGAGCGGCAGTGTAAGACGTGAGCTGGCGCCAGAGAAATCATCATTGCAGCCCAACTCCATACCGCTGCAGGTGTTGGCGCGGATCGCAAGCACCGTGTCGAAGTCCGAACCCAGCGTATCGAACGTGTAGGTGCCGTCGACCGGCACGGTATAGACAAAAGTCTGTTCGGGCGCGCCCGTACCGCCGCACGAGGCACCGAGACTATTCGGACCGCCGACGGTCGATCCGCTGATGATCTGCGGCACGGTGCTAGGCAAGGCTCGCGTCTGGCAATAGGGAACCGGCGCGTTGAGCCGAGAGATGTGGAGTCTGAAATTGCCGCTTCGTCCCGAAAACCCGTCCACCACGACGACGATGCGTTGACCCGCAATCAGCGGCAGCGTCACCCGCGAGGAATGGTCGCCAGCCTGCGCGTTATCGTTGCAACCTAGTTCCGTTCCACGGCACACCTCGGCCCGCACTGACAGCACTGTATCGAGCTCCGAGCCGGCTGTGTCGAACGTGTACGTGCCACTGGAGGGGACAGTATACAGGAATGTGCGTTCAGGTGCGGCGCCACCACCACAGGCGCCACCCGAAAGCAGCGCCCCACCCACCGTAGAGCCGATGATGGTCAGTGGTACGGCGCTACCCAAGTCCTGCTCCGGACAATCGGCCATTGGGGGTATGAACCGGGAAATGTTGAGCACAAAGTCGCCACTGCTTCCCGCAAAGCCGCTGACCGCGATAGCGACGTGCTGACCCGCAGTGAGCAGCAGCGTCACCTGTGATGTGGGACCGCTGAAGTCGTCGTCACAGGCCAGCTCCACACCGTCACAGCTATCGCCTCGTACGGAGAGGATCGTGTCAAACGTCGAGCCGATGGTATCGAAAGTGTAGGCGCCATCGATGGGGGCTGTGTACAAGAATGTCCGCTCGGGCGCGCCGAGGCCGCCACACGAGCCACCGCGACTCAGCCCGCCGCCCACCGTGGATCCAGCCACGGTCTGCGGCACCTTGCCGCCGAGGTCCTGCTCCGGACAGCCGCCAACGGGCGTTGGCTGTTGGGGTACCAGACGAGAGATGTGGAGCGTGAAGCTGCCGCTCGCTCCCGACGCACCGTCAACCACAAGCACGACATGTTGCCCCGCCGTCAGTGGCAACGTCGCCCGCGAGCTATGATCGCCGGATCGGAAATCATCGTTGCAAAACAACTCCACACCACCACACCTCGCCGCGCGTACCGACAGCACCGTGTCGAGTGCCGAACCGGCGGTGTCGAAGACGTACGTATCGCTCGATGGAGCGGTGAACATGAAAGTGCGCTCTGGAGCCGCGGCGCCGCCGCACGCACCGTCCGAATGGCGCGCGCCACCCTGCGTCGTGCCGGTCACGGTTTGCGGCACCATGCTCCCGAGGTCCTGCTCCGGACAAGTTCCCGGCCGTGGCGACGGGGTCGGCGTGCCGGTGGGTGCCGCAGTGGGTGTTGCGGTAGTCAGTTGGCCGGTCGTGTTGATGAAGACGCCGATGGTCGCGGCGTCGTCACCCAATGCGATCAGATCCGGGCGCCCGTCGGCGTTCAGGTCACCCGCTTGCACGGCAACTTGCCCCTGCCCGAGGGACAAGCCGGGTATCAAGTCCTGCAGCGCAAATCCATTTTCGGCGTTGGGCGCAGACGGATCGTAGAGGAGTACGTTGACCGTGTTATCCAAGCCCGAAACGTTGGTCGCGGCGAAGTCGAGCCTGCCGCTCGCATCGAAGTCCGCTTTCGCAATTGCCACCGCATCGACCTCCGCGGTTGTCCGGGCATCGTTCTGAAAGGTTCCGTCGCCGTTGCCGAACAGCAAGGAGACGTTCAGGTCGGCGAGTTCGGTGGAGTCGACGACGGCAATGTCGATTTTGGAGTCACCATCAAAATCGCCGGTGATAATCCCGTCAGGTCCACTCCCCACATTCAGCAGTCTGGCGGCCTTGAAGGTGCCGTTGCCGTTGCCCAGGAAGACACTGACGTTGTCGGCGTCGAGGTTGCTGACCGCCAAATCGGGGAAGCCGTCGCCGTTGAACAATCCCGTGGTGATGGCGGTACCACCGGTGCTGCGTGTGTTGATACTTGCCGGACTGGCCGCCGCAAAGGTCCGGTCGCCGTTGCTCATGAGCAGATAGACACTATTGTCATTGAGGACCGCAAGGTCTGGCTTGGAGTCGTTGTTGTAATCGGCAACCGCAACAGCGACTGGGGAGACATTCACGGCGTAATCCTGGCGGCCGGCATTGAAGGACCCGGTGCTGTCTCCGAACAGTATGGTGACGGTGTTGCTATCGATGTTCACGGTGACGATATCGACGTTGCCGTCCTGATCGAAGTCACCGACACCGACGGCCGTCGGACCCGCCCCGACGTTGAACGGATTGGGTCCGCCGCCAAAGCCGCCGAACCCGTCATTGAGGAAAACGTTCACCTGGTCCCTGTCCTGGCTGACAGCGATGATGTCCGGCCGGTTGTCCTTATTCACATCCGCCAGAGCAACCGCCTGCGGCCCGTCCGCACCGACATCGACCGACAGGCGAGCGGTGTTCGTGAACGTCACTTTCCCATCGACTCTGGAGACCGAAAGCAGCAGCACGGCGAGGCACAGGCCAGAACGCCCGAGGCCAGGTGTTCGCACGAGTGTGACGGCTCCCAAGAATGGCATGATTCCCCCTTTTTCGTGTCAACTGCCTGCGCCCGGGCTACAGCCCCTCGCCGAGGCTCCACTGTGGCGGCACGGCTATGCCAATGCTCTTCCGCACAGTCAATACGTACTCTTACGGATTCTCGATAGGCCTCAGCGGACCCGCGGCGCTGCGCTCCCACCAAAACTGCCTACTCGCCTCCAAGAGCCAAGGAACGCATCGCGGAACTGTCTGATTGATTTGACCAGCGCAACGCAGTGATCAAAGCGCACTGCGAGCGCTATTGATGCACCGCAGAGTCAAGGTCCCCGCCCCATGCTTGGACAGGCATGTCCTGAGCCACATCGAAGGGCGTCCCAGGGTGGCTGGCGGGTAGTTGGTATCGCTCTGAACTTCCGCGCAGATCTGCTCTGCAGCACCTTCACTGTGCCGCGGTCATTGCATGCCCTGCGTGGCCCGCGTGCGACGAACCACAGCCCATCTGCGGCGGCAGAATCACCTCGGTTGAGGTGGAGCGCCCCCGCGCATCGCGGGCGTTGGCGCTCGCCGAGTTGAGGTAGTACTGCCCGATGAGAATGAACATCTCATTCTCCGTGCTCTCGCCACCGGTGATCCGGCAGGCGTCGCAGAGCCCGTCGTTCGCCCCGGCCGCGGAATCACACGTGCGGTCGTCGCCGACTCCACTGCAGGCGGAGCCGATCTTGCCGGCTGCACAGGCGGTCGGTGAGCACAGCCCGATTGTGTTCTTGGCACTGTCCGGCGTCTTCGAGCGCCGCGTTACGGTGTTCGGGTCCGGCGCCCCGTTTGTGCCCACGCCGTTATTGTAGAACGAGCAATAGCGGAGCGTGCGCTGTGCAGCAGTCGCCGAGTCGAAGACCAGCGGCGGATCGAAGGTGGCGGTCAGCGGATCATTGTACACAAAGCTGTCGTAGATGGACGACCCGTCCGGCAGCGTGACGGAGAAGTGTTTGCCGCGCTTGTGGGTGTGCGATGAGAGACTGAACAGCCGCGTGCCCTGCGGCACGACGTAGTCGTTACACAAACTTTGTGTCGTGTACGGAGCGGCGTTCGCAGCGAAGATCTTCGACGTATCGAAGATGTTCTGCACCGGATACCGCGTGTCGTCGGCGAACGTGTAGTTCAACCAGGCGTGCATGGTGGTCCCCTGGCTGGTCAGATTGAACGCGTGCGAGTTCCAATACAGAATCCCCTTCATCGGGATCTGCGCGAAGGCGCCGGAGATAAAGTCCGAGGTTGATTGCGCCTTCTGGGCGCCGCCGATGGAATAGTAGGTGAAGCCTCCCTTCTGTGGGCCGAAGCCGACGCATGCAAACGACTGCTTGACCGAGCTGGTGCACGTCCCCGTATCGCACGACGTGAGGTCCGTGGGCTCGCAGGTTTGACCCGCCTTGGTGCCGCCGTTGCAGGTCCAGCTGCCGAACGAGGCGTCGTGGATGTCCGCCGCCGTTCCGACGTAGCGATTGAGAATCAAATGATGACTCTGCGGGTCCTGTCGCAACTCCTGGGCGTTGAAGCGGAACAGGGTGCCGCTGGGGTCCTGATACTGCTGCGGCACCTGGGCGCTGATGTCGTAGTAGGTGGCAAAGCAGATCTCGTGCTCGCTGTGCGCTTCGAGCTGCCAGGGTGGCATCACGAACTGCACGCCCTTCCCTGCGGGCGGCGGGTCGAGCGGCTTGATGGTGATGGGCGCCGGTGCGGGCAGACACGCGTTCAAGAGCGTCTCGGTTCCTCCCACGGTGCCAGTCTGCGGCGCGCCGCTGTAGATCCACAGCCGCAGCGCTTCCAGTTCGTCGGCGCTGATCGCCGCCAACCCATTCGGCATTGCCGCACCGGGGATCTGCACGCCGGGGGGCAACTGGCTGGGATCCGTCTTGGCGGCCAGCTTGAGCCACAGAAAGCTGCGATCCTTGTCGCCGGGTTGGACGCGTTTGAACTCGCTCTCCGTGGATTGGACCTCTATGAGATTCTGGTACGCGACCGCCGGAGACAGATCCAGGCCGCCCTGCGCGCTGCTTCCATGGCAGACAGACTGAGTGCAGCTATGGTTCTCGAAGATGACTTTCTGGATCGCCTCGAAGGTGCTGCTGAAGGACGTCGCCGCAGCGCAGCTCGTGGCTGCGCACGAGCCGCTATCCCCGGGGGCGGCGATGAGCAGGTCGCGGTTGGTGTCGGCAGCGTCGATGCAAGTCGTGGAGCCCTGGCACGCGGTGTAGTTTGCTGTAGCCCGTGATCTGGCACACTTCGCAGCCGATGCGATTGTACATGTAACCTTGCCGTTCGTGGTGCTGGTCTTGATGCAGGGGACGGCACTCCGGCTCGGACTGAGGCCACAGGTCGAGGTCACGTAGTACTTCTTGACCGTTGCCGTGCATTTGGTCCGCAGGTTGCCCGCCTTCACCTGTCCCTTGATGACGTTGTTCGCACAGGTCACGTACTGTCCGTGCGTCTTGCCTGCACTGCCGTCGTAGCTCGCGCAGGGACAGGTGCTGTCAATCAGGGTGCGGACGGCGGCGATCTGCGACGGGTCGGAGGCAACTTCAGGCGCAGGCCCGGTGAGGCAACTGGTGGCCGCGGCCCAGCACACCGTCGGGACAAGAAACGGCGCAAGAACAAGCATCGCCCGAGTCGAACGTGCTTTCATGAGGCCCCTTATCTTCCCAGCAGCTGACGTGTTTTTCACGGCGGTTCTACACTTATACGGTAGAATGCCCGGGAAAGTAAACGACAAGCACGCTGAA
>Ga0335082_10004790_pt1 | contig 14776 bp, 16 predicted proteins | sample Lox_Sample_41_FD_206718 | JGI IMG/M metagenome (GOLD analysis project Ga0335082, IMG submission 206718) | Soil microbial communities from Loxahatchee National Wildlife Refuge, Florida, United States - Lox_Sample_4.1 | ecosystem: Environmental > Terrestrial > Soil > Wetlands | place: USA...
CGGCCTTCTCCGACACCAGGTTGGCGTCGAGAATCGTGCCGTACTCCGGGCACAGCTTGAGAATCGCCACCGGGGCGTTCTCCACCGACTTGCGGTAGCTGGCCTCCTGTTCGCGCAGCTCTTCCTCGCGGGCTTCGACGAAGAAGTCGGAGATGTGCAGCACGCGCTCCTGGAACTCCTGCTGCCACAGCGCCAGCAGCGCGTCCCGCTTGTCACGATCGTTCTGGTACGCGCTGCGGATGTAGTCCGACATGATCTGCCGCAGCTGCATCTGGCCGGCCAGAAAGCGCGACGGCGGAAAGCGTGAGATGAAGGCGCGGCGGGCATGACACCGCAGGTAGACGTAGGTATCGATGTTTTCCGGATCCTCGATGTGCTGGATCCAACGCACAAGCGCCTCATCCATCGACTGGCGCAGGTTGGACCACTCGGTTTCCGGGATCCCGAGGGCTGGACCGATCAGGCGCACCCATTTGTCGATGGCCTCGGACGACCGGGCGGTCAGAAACCCCGCCAGCTCGCGGCGCAATCCGTCCCGCGCGCGCGCATACGTCAGCAAGCCGCAGCTGCGCATGTAGGTTTCGATGCGGCTGAGGTGTTCCTCCAACGAAGAGTCGCAGACCGGCTCCATACCGTCCTCCCGGCGCGTCCATCGCGTGCGACGCTACCGCAAGAAATGCATACCAGCTCGCCATTTTTCAAACCAGCATTGGCAAGCTGCGGCGCCCCTGCGGGCTGGAGGCGTCCGCTGCGGGCTCCCCACGCGGCCGGCGGCCCGGTGACTCGCGCTGACGCACCTGCTATCTGCGTCGGGCCAAAGACGTTCGGACAGGAGGTGCGTGACATGCCAGGGAGACTGGACGGCAAAGTCGCCGTCATTAGCGGAGCGGGCAGCGGGATCGGCCGGGCCACGGCGTTGCGTTTTCTCGATGAGGGTGCGCGGATTGTGGCCGCCGAGTTCAACGAAACGACGGGCAAGGAAACCCTCGATCTTGCCGCCCGCGCCGGCCATGCGGCGCGCATCCGCTTCGTGCGCACCGACGTGGCGCAGGAAGGCGACGTCGAGACGGCGATCAGGCTCGCGGTCTCACAGTTCGGGCGTTTGGACTGCGTGTTCAACAACGCCGGGGTCGCCGGCGCTTTTGGACCCATCACTCACATCTCGGCGGAGGACTGGGACTACACCTTCGCCGTGCTCGTGCGTGGTGTCTTCTTCGGCATCAAGCACGGCGCGCGGGTGATGAAGGCCCAGGGCAGCGGCGGAGCAATCATCAACACCGCCTCCGTCGCCGGCTTGAGCGGCGGCGACGGCCCACAAGCCTACTCCGCGTCGAAGGCGGCGGTGATCAACCTCACACGCGCAACGGCGGTCGAGCTGGCGCCGGACAAAATTCGCGTCAACGCGATCTGCCCGGGCGGTATCCTCACGCCGTTGCTGCACCGCGGCAGCCCAGAGATCATCGAGCCCTTCTTGCAGCAGATGCAACCGTGGCCCGAGGCGGGTCAACCGCAACACATCGCCGCCGCTGCCCTCTTCCTTGCCAGCGAGGACGCCCGCTTCGTCACCGGGGAAGCACTGGTCGTCGACGGCGGACTGAGCGCCGCCGGCGGCAACGCGTTGCGCACGCTCGGTCAGGGCCAGGGGTTCATGCTGTCCGTCGGCGTCGACCGCGGTACTACGGGACTCGAGTCAATGGTGAGGCCGGTCGACGAGGAACCGGTTGGTTGAGTCATTGCCGTAGTGTTCCCGTTCGGAATTACATCGTGCTCGTGCTCGTAATCGCAATCGGAAGCCCTGCGGCTGAAACGATTACGAGCACCGCTTCGCTGAGCACGGGCACGGGCACGGAGAAACGCCATCGTATTTCGGACGAGGAAATCGGGACGTAATGGCCTGCTCACTCGGCGGCCCCGTACTGCATCGCGGCGCTGGCCATCGCCGCGGACATACGGCGCGGGGTGAAGCGCAGCAGCCACACGGGCAAGGCATTCATCAGCCCGGGCACCTTGCTCGGCTTGCCCTTGAGCATCGCCTCAATGCCCGCCTCGGCCACGGTGCGACTGGGCATCATCGTCATGCGCTGGTAGAAGGTCGGTTTCTGTCCGGCCACCTGCAGGAACTCCGACGCGGTCACGCCCGGTGACACCACCGACACCTTCACCTGCGTGTGCCGCAGCTCGTAGCTGAGTGCCTCGCCGAAGTTCAACACGAAGCTCTTGGCGGCGGAGTACGTGGCGTAGGTGGGCGACGGCTGGTAGGCGCCGATCGACGACACCTGCAAGACGTAGCCGAAGTTGCGCGCGACCATGTCGCGGACGAACAGTTTCGTCAGGTGCACCAACGCGACGATATCGAGCTGCAACATCTCGTGCTCGCGCTCCCAGGGGATGTCGACGAAGTTGCCGTGCAGGCCAAAGCCGGCGTTGTTGATCAGCACGTCGACGGCGACGCCCATGGTGCGCAAGCGATCGTACAGCACCTGCGGCGCGCCGGCCTCCGACAAGCTCATCGCCAGGACGTGCGCCTGCACGCCGTGTCCGGCGCTGATCTCTTGCTGCAACGCGCGCAGCCGGTCCTCGCGGCGGGCGACGAGAATCAGGTTGCAACCGCGCGCCGCCAGCACGCGCGCGAAGTCCGCGCCGATGCCGCTCGACGCGCCAGTAACGATGGCGTTCTTGCCGCGTAGAATGCTCATGCTCGCTCCTCCTTGCTGCTGAGGTGACTGCGGCGGGTTTGGAGCCCGGCGCTCTGCGCGCCTCCGCCACCGAGCCCGGCAACCACCACGCGCACGAACTGGTCCAGGCGCCGCCGGTAGACATCCGGGGTCAATGCCGCAGCGCCCATTGTCTTGATGCCTTCGGCACATTGCACGATCATCTCTGCGGCACCGCCGGGGCTCAGGCCGGCGCGGCGCGGCGCCAACTCCTGGCGGCGCACGGCGGCGGCGACCACGCTGGTGAGCAGCTGCAGGTAGCGGCGCGCCGACTCCGCCGAGATGTCGCCGCAGATGCGATTGTTCTCGTCGAGCAGCTCAGCGGCGTGCGGCGAGCCGTGCACCACATCGAACATGCTGGCGACCTTGGCTTCGAGGATGCGCCGCAACCGTGTCTCGATCGGCCCCGGCGCCTGCGCCGCCACCGCGGCGGCCGCCAACGCCTGTTCGTGCAGCTGCCGCGCCAGAGCGCGAAAGATCTCTTCCTTGTTCTTGAAGTGCAGGTACACTGCGGCGCGGGAGATGTCGGCCTCACGCGCGATGTCCTCCATCGAGGTCCGCCGGAAGCCGTAGCGCGCAAACCGCGCCAGCGCCGCCTGCAGAATGGCCTCCCGCCTGTCGCCACCGCGCACCATCATTGGACGCTCTGACATTTTGTACTAACTCTGTCAACCCGGCCGTTGTGCGCGACGCCCGTCCCCACGGTAGCGGGCGGTGCCGCCTGCGGCGGTGCCGCCCGCGGCTTGGCTTCGCCGAGAAAATCATTAGGCTGCACCTTGGAAATGGACACAACACGCACCGACGCGCCGGCGCCATGGCCGGCGGAGGGCATCAGCCGCGTACCGTTCTGGGTCTACTCGGACCCGGCGATCTACCGGCGCGAACAGGAACGTATCTTTGCCGGCCCCAGTTGGTCGTACGTCGGGCTGAGCGCCGAGGTGCCGGCGCCCGGTGACTTCAAACGGACGTTCATCGGCGACAAGCCGGTGGTGCTGGTGCGCGACCGCGACGGCGCTTCGCGCGTTCTCGTCAATCGCTGCGCCCACCGCGGCGTGCAGTTCTGCCAGCGCAACTTCGGCAACGCCACCGAGTTCATGTGCCCGTACCACCAGTGGACCTACGATCTGCGGGGCCACCTCGTGGGCGTGCCGTTTCGGCGCGGCCTGCGGCAGCAAGGCGGCATGCCGGCCGACTTCGCGCTCGCGGACCACTCTCTCGAGACGCTGCACGTCAGCGAGCGCCACGGTGTCATCTTCGCCTCGTCTGCCGCCGCCATGCCCAGCTTCGAGGAGTACCTGGGTGCGTCGATGCTGGCGTACTTCGACCGTGTCTTCGACGGCCGCCCGCTGCGGCTGCTGGGCTACATGCGGCAACTGATCCGCAGCAACTGGAAGCTCATGTTCGAGAACATCAAGGACCCGTACCACGCCAGCTTGTTGCACGTGTTCCTCGTCACCTTCGGTCTGTTTCGTGCCGACCAGCCTTCCGCGGTCCAGATGGATGCCACCGGGCGGCACGCCGCGCTCATCTCCAGCCGCGGAGCGCAGCAAGCCTCCGACGGCACCGCGGAGATGAAGTCGTTCCTCGCCGACTTCAAGCTCCACGACCCGAGGTTGCTGACGCCGCTAAGGGAGTTTGCCGGAGACGCCACCGTGGTCATGCAAACAGTGTGGCCCAACCTCATCGTGCAGCAGCAATCGAACACGCTGGCGACGCGGCAGCTGGTGACGCGCGGCCCGCAGGCGTTTGAACTGGTGTGGACCTTCTTCGGCTACGCCGATGACAGCGAGGAGATGACGCGCATCCGCCTGCGCCAGGCCAACCTCATGGGACCGGCCGGCCTGGTGTCCGTCGACGACAGCGAGATGATGGAGTTCTCGCAGCACGGCGTGGCGCGCTCTCCCAACGCCACCGCGGTGATCGAGCTGGACGGCCGCGACTGCCACGATACCCCGCACATGATCACTGAGACCGCCATCCGCGGCTTCTACAAGTACTATCGGGAGGTGATGGACCTTTAGGGACATGGTCCCTGGTCTCTAGTTGTGAAAACCAAGCACCCAGAGACCAGGGACCAGGAACCAGGGACCAGGGACGTAGCCATGGACCTGCTAGACTTGCGCGTTGAAGTCGAAGATCTCTACGCCGAGTACGTCGAATGCCTCGACGACGGCGAGCTGGAGCGCTGGCCGGAGCTCTTCACCGACGCGTGTCTCTACAAGATCATCCCGCGTGAGAACTTCGAGCGTGGGTTGCCGCTCGCCCTGATGCTGTGCGAGAGCAAAGGCATGTGTCAGGACCGTGTCGCAGCCCTGCGCGGTGCCAGCGTCTATGCCCCGCGCGCGCTGCGCCATCTGGTCAGCAACATTCACATCAAGGCCCAGACAGCCGACGGCATCCGCGTGCAGGCGAACTACGCCGTACTGCAAACGCTCAACGACGAGCCCACCCAGGTCTTCAATGCTGGCAAGTACATCGACCTGATCGTCCGCGACGCCGGGCAGCTGAAGTTCAGGGAGAAGCTCTGCGTCTTCGACTCGGTCATGGTGCCGGGCTCGCTCGTCTATCCCATCTGAGGATAGTGATCAGTGATCAGTGATCAGTGATCAGTAAAAGATGGAGAGCATCACTTTAAAAGTCTGTAGTTGTCAATTCAATTGTTTACTGATGACTGATCACTAATTACTGGTTACTCTCCCTCCCCAACGGCGAAGAGGATGCCGTTGCTGATCGCGTAGACGGTGCCGTCGGCGCCGATGATCGTCGGCGTGTAGGCTTCGAACAGGCCCCAGGTAATCTGCACGCTCGGCGCCAGCGTGTTGGTGGTGAAGTCCCAGCGATAGAGGAAGCCGTCCTCGTTGTTGAGGAAGGCCGCTTTGCCGCGCGGATCGACGGCCCCAGTGTTGATGCACCACTCCTTCACGGCAGCAGGATGCTGAGCAGCGCGCGCATCCTCGTCCGGCGTCGGCGCCACCACCGTCAGCACCTCGGCCATCACCGTCGCTCCCGAGACCGGATCGCTCATCGACGCATGGGGATCGAGGATCGCAAACTTGTTGACGCCGTCACCGCCGCCTGCCGCGTAGTTGTTGTACTTGGTCATCAGCAGATACGGCGACGAGCCGCTGTACGATGGCACCGCGGACGCCGGAACGATGGACGCGGTATCGTCCCACCCGAAGGCACCGGGCGTCTTGGTTTCCGACAGCGTCGCATCGAAGTGCAGCAGCCAGCCGCGCAAGTGGTTCGCGCCCGGCGGGTTTTCAATGACGCCGAAGTAGACGTCGCCGTCCGGCCCCACCGTCGGCGATGCCGTGCCGTCATCCGGCACGAGCGCGTCTTTGTCGGGGTTGGCGACATCCTTCAACCGGACGCGGGCGAGCGGCGCCAGCGTGCGGCTGTCGAGCGCCAACAAGTAGCCAGACCCGAGTCCAGATTCCACGGCGTCGGTCACGGCGACATACAGCCGTGTCTCGTCCTTGCTCAGAGCCGGAGCGCAGTTGTACGCAACCTTCTTGATGCTGCTGTCGCCGGCAGCTGTCGCTGCCGCCATCCAGCGGCTCCCGCGCCCGGCGGTGACGCGCGCCACACCGCTTTGCAGGCCGAGCGGTGCGTTGTCGGTGGTCACGAACCCGAAGTACACCGCCTCCTGCAGATCGGCGGTGATCGGCGTTGAGATCCGGACGGTGTCATTGAACGCGCTCGGATTGGCCTGGTAGTGCTGGATGCCGTAAAAGGCGCGCTGGGTCGTGCGGGCACCAGCACGGTTGGGCAGGACGCGCCGGTAGATGGTGCCGCCGGCGCCGGGGATGATGAGCCGCTCGCGCCTTGTCAACGTCGGGCCCAGGGTCGGCACCCAGCCGTGCGCCGGCAGCGTGTAGTCGGTGCTCTGCTTCCACACCAACGCCCCAGTATCGGCGCGCCGGGCTTCGACTTGGAAGCCGTCGGTCGCCCCCGTCTTCACGGGGATCACCACCGTATTCCTGCGCGTGACCAGCGGCGTACCGTAGTGGATGAGCAGGCTCTTGCCACTGTACTGCGGTTGCAGATCGACGGGCGTCGACCAGTGCACGCGGCTCAGGGGTTGTGCAGCCACCGCCGACATCGCCGTGTGTTGCGCGTCGCCGCCAAAACCGCGCCAACCGCTCGCGCACGCCGCGCACGGCTCGATGACACCCATCACGAGCACCACCACCAGCGCCGCAACCACTCCCATCTCCTTCAGCTTCATCCGTTCCTCAGGCAATCTCCGCGCCCCGTGCTCACGTGGTCGGGGTTGTCTGTACCAAACCTGCCCTGGTTAGGCGATGCTGAAACGCAACGCCCCGCTCGCGGCAACCGACGCGCTTGACTGTGTATCACATCGTGATACACAGGATGCATGCGTGCGCGGGAGCAGCGGCGCGAGCGTTGGCTGCATGCACGGATCTCGGAGGATCTCGAGGAAGCCCTCAAGCGCGAGGCGCGGCGCCGGCGCTCGCCGGTGTCGTTGGTGGTGCGCAATGTCCTGGAAGGCGCGCTCGACATGGTGGAGGACATCGTCGAAGACAGCTTGCACATCGCCCAGCGGACGCGCCGTTTCGCACGCGCGGTTGAGCGCCGCGCCGGCGGCAAGCAAGCCGCCCGCGACGACATCTACGGCTGGCAGGAGCTGATTTTGAATCGTCCGGCCAGCTGCGCTACGTGTGCGGCGGCGCTCGCCGCCGGTGCCAATGCATTCCGCGGCTTGCGCGACGCGCCTGGGCCCCCGGTGTTTCTCTGCAGCAGTTGCCTGCGGCGGCTGCGCCAGTCGAACGGTCGAAAGGAGGAAGAAGCATGACGAACCCTGCGGATCACGGCGAGTACGACAGCGACTGGGAATCGATCGGTCGTGCCGCCGAGGACTTCGCGCGCCGCGTGGCGCGCGATGCCGGGAAGTTTGCCGAGCGCATGGAGGAGCATGCCGGCGAGTTCGCGCGCGACATCGCCCGCGACTGGCGACGCGCCCGGCGCGGCTACCGGCACGCGTGCCAGCGCGCCGCCAGTGCTCCGGAGGTGCGGCGCGTCTTCGAGGACATTCGAACGGTCGTGGCCGACGTCCTCGACGGCGTCGACGAGTTGATCGAGCGTGTGTTCCGTGAGCCGGCGCCCGCCGACGACGAGGAGTGGGTACGCCTGGTGGTCAACCGCGACGTCGTCTGTAGCGGATGCGCCCGCACGATCGCCACTGGGGACGAGGCGCACGCGCGGCGTGCGGCCGCAGGGCGTGAGTTCCGCTGCCTCAGCTGCGGTCCGCCAGCGCCGCACGCCTCAGCGGGCTGACGGCGCGCCGATGGCGAGCAGCCCGGCCCGCTGCAGGACACCGTCGAGCTTGCCTTCCAGCTCGCGGCTCGCCGGGACCATCGGCAGACGGTGCTCGTTTGTAGCGAGCAGCCCGAGCCGTCGCATCATGTATTTCAGTGGGATGGGGTTGGTGTCGAGGAATAGGGCGCGGTTGAGTTCAAACAACTCAAAGTGCAGCGCCCGCGCCGCGTCGAGTGCGCCGCGTGCCGTCTGTTCGTAGAGATCGGCCACCCTTTGCGGTGCCAGATTTGCGACCGCGTTCATCATGCCGGCAGCACCGATCGCCAGCAGCGGAAAGCTCAGCTCCTCGAGCCCGGCGAAGATGCGAAAGTCGAAGCCGAAGCGTGCCAACAATTCGGTCACCAGCGTGAGATCGTTGGCTGCATGCTTGACGCCGACGAGATGCGGTACCTTGTCGGCGATGCGCTCGATCGTGTCGATCTGAATGCTCACCGCTGCCCGTCCCGGGATATGGTAGATCAGCAGCGGCAGCGCGGTCCGCTGCGCGACATCGACGTAGTAGTCGACCAGCCCGCGCTGCGGCGGAGTGATGTAGTACGGCGTCACCACCAGCACGGCATCGGCGCCCGCCGCCTCGGCGTGGACCGTCAGCGCCACCGTCTCTTGATGCGACTGTGAGCCGGTCGCCGCGACCACCGGAATGCGTCCCGCCGCCGCATCGATGGCCACCTCCAGCAGCTGCGAGCGCTCCTCGACTGTGAGCGTACTGGGCTCGCCAGTCGTCCCGCAGACGACGATGCCGTGCGAGCCTTCACGGATCTGCAGCTCGACGAGGCCGGCAAACGTGTCGTAGTCGACCGCACCGTGGCGGAACGGCGTGACCAGCGGTGGGTACGAACCGCGCAGGAAATCCGCTTCCAGGTTGATCACGCAAGCTCACTCGCACCGGCCAGAGGCCGGTGTAGCCGGTGCGGGACGTGAATTTCAGCGAGCCCCGGCATGTCCTCACGCTGGTCCACGGTTGGTCGAGAACCCCTGCTCTGCCCCGAGCACGGCGACCGGCCCGTTGAGGTCCTCCTGCCACAACAGCGATTCCATGGCGATGTTCAGCGGGCTGTCCTGAATGGTCAGCTCGTACACCGGTGCGTCGCCGGAGGCGTGGTTGTGCACGCCCCATCCCGGCGCGGAGAGCATGAGGTCGCCCGCCTTCCACTCGTAGGTCTGCCCTTCCACGACGCTGCGGCCGCGGCCGGCGAAGAAGTAGTTGATCGCCGCCGAGGTGTGACGGTGCGGGCGGTCGACGATGTGTGGCGGGCGGAGGGTGATGGTCGCGAAGAAGTTCTGCGTGGTGCCGTTGCTCCGGCCGCTTGCTGGGTTGAAGAGCAGATACAGTCGCCGCCCTACGTATGACTTGCCGAGCGCTTCCAGCTTGTCGAGGTGCGCCTTCACCAGCTTCCATGGCCAGTGCAGCGCCTTCGATTCCACCGGCATCGGGTTGATGAGCTGCTCGTACGGCATGAGAAAAGCGCCTTCGGCGGTGAGCCGAAACGTTCCGAAAGGGTTGGTGTGCGCGCGGTCGTTCTCGGCAGGTGTGTCGATCTGCGGTGCCCCAGTCTCCCGCGGGTTCTCGTCCACGACGTGGATATTCATCTTTTCGAGCAGCGCCGCATTGCTGTACGTGAAACGCACCTGAATGTCGTTGCCGCTGTTCACGTGCCAGTACGTCTGCATCGACGGCGTGTTCCAGACATCGTACTGCTCGAAGCCGACGCGCGTGCCGCCGACCACCGCATGGCCGCTGCCGTGGATGCAGAAGTTGACCTGCGTCGAGTTGTGGCGGATTGGCTTCGTCTGTTCGCCCGGCATGAGCACATCGAGCGACACGCGGATCCCCGGCGCGAGGCCCAGGCCAGGCGCCTGTGCACGCGGGTGCACGATCCACGCGCTGCGCCGGCCGTTGACCGGAACCGGAAGCGCGGCGAGCCGTTCTATCTCGGCGTCGATGTCCTCCTTCGGAATGATCAGCGCCGGCCAGAGGTCCAGCGCCGGCGCCGCTCCTCCCGTTTGATCTACAAAGCGCGCGCGACGGTCGCTCATATGGCTGCTCATGTTCGGCTCACCTCCGGCCCGCGCCCTTGCGGCGCCGTCAGTCGCGTTCCGAGGTCATGTCGCACTGCTCGCTCATACACTTCGATGCCCACTGCGAGGTCAGCGACGCCCATGCCCATCGCCTTGAACAGCGTCACGTCGGCGCCCGCAGGGCGTGTCGTCCGTTGTGCGACCAGGGTACTCAACGCCGTGATGCTCTGCCAACGTGCCTCGCTATCTCCGTAGTAGTCGATGAACTCCCGCGACAGTTTGCGCGCCGCCGCCACGCTGTCGACCACGACGCTAGCACAGCGCGCCAACAGATCGCCGGCGAATTCCGCCCGTTCGGGCGTGATCGCCCCAATCGCATTGATGTGCGCACCGCGCCGCACCATGCCTGCACTGAGAAACGGCTGGCGTGCCCGCGTGGCCAGCGTCACGATGGGTGCGCCCTCGACGGCCGCCTGCACCGACGCGGCCTCGCTGGCGTCTATCTCGAGCGTGTCCCGCAGGCGTTGCACCGCCTGCGTCCGGTGGGCCGCATTCGGGCTGAAGACGCGGACGCGATCGAGCCGCCGCACCGCCGCCACCGCGGCCACTTGAGACAGCATCTGCCTACCCGTCCCGACGATCGCCAGCTCCGCCGCGTCCTTGGCTGCCATCAAACGCGTCGCCACGCCAGAAACGGCACCGGTGCGCAGCTGCCCCAGGACGAACGCCTCGATCACCGCCTTGAGGGCACCGCTGGTCGCGTCGAACAGAATCAGCAGCGGCGTCGCACCCGCCTCGGTGTGCGCCCAGGTCTTGGTGCCGACGAAACCAGATCCAGGAAACGCTGCTCCGAGGGCATGCAGGGTGTTGCCGCTGCCCCAGGCGAGATGTGTTTTCAGCATGTTCTGCGCGCCGCCGCGCGCTTCGAGGAGCAGTCCGCGCTCGACGGCGTCGATCGCCGCAAGCATACTCACGAGCTGAGCAACGTCGGCCTCCGTGATCCACAGAAATGTATCGCTGGCCTTATCGGCGTTCATCGGCTCGGGCTTTGGTGGTCGTCGAAGATCGACGGCACCGGCGGCGCCAGTTCGAGCGCATTGACGATCAGCGCATGCGTGACGTAGCGACCGATGAGCAGCAAGAGGGCCATCGCTTTTGCGGCGCCCAGCGGTCCAGCAACCGCATCGAGCTGGGCCTGCACACCGTGTCCGCGTCCGTTGAGCACGGCGAGTGTGAGGTGTTGGACGCAGCGTTCGTTCTCATCCAGCGCGGCTTGCGCAGCCGGTTGTAAGGCGTTGACCGCACGAATCCAATCGGCGGCGAACCCCCGCTTGCGACACAGGCGTTCGTGTTGGTTGCGCTCGTAGGTGTTCCCCATCCAGCCGGCGGCCGTGAGTGCGACCACTTCGGTGAGGTTGTCCGGTAGGGCCTCCTTCAGGTCGTCGGTAAACCGCATGAACGACAGCAAGGCAGCCGGCTGGTGCGCGGCGCATTTGAAGAACTCGCCGAGATACCCGAGCCGTTGTACCCGCGGGCGCAACGCCGTGGCCAGCTCGGCCGGAACCTGGCCCAACTCCAAACGCGGAATCTCCATGCGTTTCATTGCATACCCGTCCAGTCGCGAAAGTCCAATGCGAACGTCCTCGCCTCGATCGCCTCACCGATTCCTGACGTCCGAAACGTATGGTAGGCAGGTGAGAACGTCGAACAGAACCATGCAGGCGCCACGCATGAAGACGCGCGCATTTGATTGCCGGCGTTCCTTGCCTCCGACGCTCGGCCTCGCGGCTCTCCTCGTCATCGCGGCCCCCGTGCTGACGGTGCATGCCGCGGACGCTCCCGTCGTCGGGCGGGTGTTCGATACCTCTCTCGGCGTGGTTGCCGGGATCCACTTCGCGTTGGTCGAGCTTCATATTCCGGGAGCGAGCGGTGGGGCGACGTCCGCGACCACCGACGTCGACGGCAGCTTCGCCATCACCCTGCCGCCGGGTGATGAGACCTACGTCTTCGTTTCGGTCAGCGCGCCGGGCTACTATCCGTTCAACCAGTGGTCGTCAGGCGTGGAGCTGCGTCAGGCGTCACCGCTCGCCATCGGCCTGCAGCCGGCGCCGCAGCGAATCGGCACGACGGTCGCCGGCATCGTCTACGACGCGGGCCTCGGCCCGAGCGCGCCGCTCGCCGGCGCCGAGGTGCACTACACCTATCACAGCTACCAGGAGGCCTTCCCCGAGGTTTCGGACACGCTGCGCACCCGCATTGACGGCCGCTACAGCTTCGAGCAACCGCTCGGCGCGGGCGACTGGATCGAGTTCACCGTCGGCGCGGCGGGCTTCGCGGACTTCCGGATCATTCTCGGCGCGAGCGATCTGATCGACGGGCCGCCGCGCGACTTCGGCCTCGCACCCCTGGGCGGCATGATCCGCATCGACCCTGCCGAGCTGCACATTGACTGTCCCGCCACCTTCCCGGTCACGATCACCAACGTCGGCACGGCGGACGAGACGCTGGTTATCCTCGGCATCGACCTGCACTTCCACTACGGCGAGGGCGTCTACGGGACGGCATTCGTCGCCGACCTCAGCCAGGTGCATTTCCCCGTGCTGCTGGCGAGCGGCGAACAGTTGCGCTTCCCGATGACTTTCCTCGGGGGCGGCCCGTTCCCCTCGCTGCTCTCGCTCAGCATCATCAGCGGGGCGAGCAACGTCGGCGTGGTGGCGTACTTCGGAGGGTTCCAGCACTGTACCCAGGGCTGTCCGGGCGATTGCGACGGCAGCGGTGCAGTCACCGTCGACGAGCTGATCCGCGGCGTCGACATCGCCCTCGGCCAGCGGGCCGTCAACACCTGTGCGCCGCTGGATACCGATGCCGACGCGGTGGTGTCGATCGCCGAGCTGGTCGCCGCGGTGGGGCGTGCGCTAGCGGGCTGCAGCGGCCCTTCTCCTCAATCGATCAGTGGCTATTGATCTTCCGCGTGATCGGGCGATGGTTGACGCGTCGCAAGGAAGGACGGGCGAATTGGGCAGAGGGCAGTGATGAATCTGAAGAAATGGTTGTACCGTGGTGGGCGACCCAATCGGGTGGCAACGGTTATCAACCGATGCTGGGCCGCAGTTTATTCGCTAGGGGTTGCTCCGAACTACCTGGTCACTTTGGAGGTCCCTGGCCGGCGATCCGGTCGCACGTTCAGTCTGCCTCTCGTCATGGTTGTCGTCGACGGTGAGCGCTACCTTGTGTCGATGCTTGGAGAGGAGGTGGACTGGGTGCGAAACGTCAAGGCGGCAGGCGGTAACGTCGCCCTGCGTCACGGTTCTCGCGAGGAGATCCACCTTGAAGAGGTCGCCGCGGACCGGCGTGCGCCCGTGCTGAAGGCCTACTTGAATCGGGCGCCGGGCGCGAGACCGCATCTGCCCATTGACAAGGGTGCGGCGCTTTCCGAGTTTGAACAGGTGTCGCCGCAGTTCCCGGTGTTCCGGGTCGTACCGAGGAACGTGGGCCGTAGGAAGGCCGACCATCCAACTGCAGGCGACAGCCACCACAACTGGCCGAAATCGACATAAGAACCTGCTCGTGCGATTCTGGAGGGAGACGTCATGACGTTGAAGATCGTGTTCGCGGCGCTGGCGATGGCCGCGGGCGTGGCGGGGGCCATGCAGGCCGCAGTCAACGCGGGCCTCTCGAAATCGGCCGGACTCGGCCCGGCGCTCGTCGTCAACACCGTGATCGTCCTGATCGGCGCGATCGGGCTGTGGGCGGCGCTGGGCGCGAAGACGACCTTCTTCCCCGCGGGCACATCCTGGACGCTCTATCTCGGCGGGCTCTGCGGCTTCGTGATCATCGCGAGCCTCGCGTTCGTCTTTCCGAAGATCGGGGCGGCGTACGCCGTCGCCCTCATGATCGGCGGCCAATGCGTCGCCGCGCTCGTAGTCGATCACTTCGGGCTCATGGGAATGCCGCGCGACCCGTTGACGATTCAGCGCGTGATCGGAGTCGCCCTGGTGGCCGCCGGCGCCGTGGTGATAAGGGTCTAGCCGATCGGTGAGCACTATCACTGGCCAGACCACGCTGGCGAACGCGGGTTCATGCTTGTCTTGGTACTCCCCGAATCTCACACCGTAAGGGACTGGCAGCCCAATCTCATCGAAGCCAAAGCGTTCAACGGCCGAATTGCCGTATTTTGGCTCCTCTACCCGTCAGCCTCCACGTCTGGCGTCGAGGCGATCTGGGGCATTCAGAGGTTCGAACACCGCCTTGATATCGAGGTGGAAAGATTGAACCGCGCCTTTGCTCTCGCTCGAAAGCGAGAGAAGTCGACGGACTATGACGTCGCGCTCTCATTCGCCGGAGAGGATCGAGCATACGTCGAGCAAGTTGCAGAGAAGCTTCTTGCGATTGCTTTATCCTTCGTCGGTCGCAAGTCCGCGAGTTAACGCCAGTCCGTTAGCGCTGTCGAGACACCGATGATAGATCGCCGCAGAACAAGATGTACTTCGAGCTCATCGGCCCCATCCGGCAGGTCGATACCATTGCCGTCACGCATTCGATTCGTGATCGCGCCCGGTTGTGGCGGCTGTACGGCCGCGGGCGGTGGCGCAAGCGGAAGGGGATTGCAACGGTTCGTCTCGCCGATGGCTTTGTATGCGAAGCCGAGGTCCATTGGTACGAGGCGAGTGGAATTGGTAGAAGAGAACTGAGGGTGAAGC
>Ga0335082_10004791_pt1 | contig 14776 bp, 12 predicted proteins | sample Lox_Sample_41_FD_206718 | JGI IMG/M metagenome (GOLD analysis project Ga0335082, IMG submission 206718) | Soil microbial communities from Loxahatchee National Wildlife Refuge, Florida, United States - Lox_Sample_4.1 | ecosystem: Environmental > Terrestrial > Soil > Wetlands | place: USA...
CGCGCGCCATCACCACGGCCGGCGTGGCGCTGGCGGCGAGCTTCGCCATGCTCGCGGTGATACCGCTGGAGCAGTTCAGGCAGATCGCCCTCGCGATGGCGCTCGGCGTCGTCCTGGACGCGATCGCCGTCCGCTCACTGCTGGTCCCGGCGCTGGTGGCGCTGTTCGGACGGCTGGGCATGTGGCCAGGCAACCGCCGCGCCAGGCCGGCGCCCGCGCCCGCGCCGCCGTCGCCTGTGCCGGCCGGCGATCAGCCCTGACCGGCCCGTTCCAGCACGGCCAGCCAGGCCTGCACGGACAATTCGCCGATCCTCGCCTCGTTCACCTCGAAGGTCTCTGGCTCGATGGCGACGACGGTCCACCCGTGGCTGAACGCCGTGCGCAGCTCGTCCTGGCTGACCCGCCGCGGCCCCCAGGTTCCCGGCTGACGGTCGCTGAAGCAGGCCAGGTAACAGCGGCCGCCCGGGCGCAGCACCGCCGCCAGGCTGGTCACGTACCTGGCGCGGTGCTCGTCGTCGAACACGTGGAACACGCCGCTGTCGGTGATCGCGTCGAAGGTCAGGCCCAGGTCGGCCAGCCGGAGCGCGTCACCGACTTCGAAACGAGCCACCAGGCCCCGTTCGGCCGCCTTCTGCCTGGCCCGCCGGACGGCGAGGCCGGACACGTCGACACCGACCGCGTCGGCGCCGTGGGCGGCGGCCAGCAGGGTCTGCTCCCCGGTGCCGCAGCCGGCGTCGAGCACCCGCCCGGTCAGCAGGCCCTGTTCCGCGAGGCGCACGAAGGCCGGCTGCGGCCGGCCGATGTCCCACGGGGCGGGTGTGCTCGCGGCATACGAGTCGTCCCAGCTCGGCGTCGTCACGATATCCCAAAGTACCGGAATCACCCGTACCGCATACGGGACGAGCCGATCAGGCTGCGGACGCTGGCCCGGGGCGGGGGCTGATATACCGGGATGATGAGCGCCGATTCGCTGGCCGACCAGATGCGCGCCGCTGCGAGTTCACTCCTGGCCTCGCTGGACGGCGAGCAGCGCGTGCTCGCCGCCCGGCCTTTCGCCGACGACGCGGCCCGGCGGTGGCTGGAGTACCGGCCGCGCAGCCGGCCCGGCGCATGCCTCGCCGGGCTCAGCGGGACCGCCACGAAAGCCGCGCACCGGCTGCTGGCTACCGGGCTGAGCGAGCACGCGTACGCGCAGGCGATGGGCATCGTCGCGCTGGAGGAAGTGCTCGACCGGAAGGAGCAGTGGCGGCGGGGCCGGCACAGCGGCGACTACTGGGTGAGCGTGTACGGCGATCCGGACGGCGATCAGCCGTGGTCGTGGCGGTTCGAGGGGCACCACCTGTCGGTGACGATGACCGTGGCCGGCCAGGAGGTCTCCCCCGCCCCGGTGTTCTTCGGCGCCAACCCGGCCTGCGTCAGCTACGCCGGCCACCCGGTCTCGCGGCCGCTCGGCCCGGAAGAAGACCTGGTCCGGGCGCTGCTGGACGCGATGGGCCCGCAGGTCCGTTCGGCCGCCGTGGTGGCGGGGCAGGCTCCGGCCGACATCCGCACCGGAACCAGCCCCCGGGCCGGCCAGGGCATCGAACCGCCCGGTGTGCCCGCCACCGGGCTCGGGCCGGCCGCCCGGGCCCTGCTGGCCCAGCTGGTCGCGCTCTACCTGGACCGGCTGCCCGCGGAGCTCGCGGACCGGCAAGCGGCCCGGCTGGGCGGGTCCGAGCTGCACTTCGCCTGGGAAGGGCCGCTGACGCCGGGCGCCAGGCACTACTACCGCGTGCAGGGTGACGACCTGCTGATCGAATACGACACCACCGCCGACGGCAACCACGCGCACACCGTGCTGCGCCGCCCGCGCGGCGATTTCGGCGACGATGTACTCGCGGCGCACTACGAGCGGGCTCACCCCTGACCGCTCGGGTCAGGTGCGGCAGGCCAGGTGGATGATGACTGGCTTGCTGCGGACGCCGTCCTTGGCGTAGATCCACGCCTTGACTGTGCTGGTGTATTCGAGGCCGGTCCCGCATCCCTGCTCGAGCGGATAGGCGATGCTGTTCCCCGCGACGATGCCGTCGGCCGGGTTGGAGAACAAGTAGTCCTGCTTGCGCAGGTCGGATCCCTGGACGCCCACGAAACCGAAGCCCGCGGCGCTGTGGCCGGGATCGGAGTAGGAGATCTCGAAAAACACCCGCGAGCCTTGCTGGTAGGTATAGGTGCCGGTGATGCGCGGGGCCGGGGCGGAGGGTACCGGCCTGAGCGCGGACCGGGCCGGCCTGGCGGCCATCCTGGCCGACATCTGGGACAGGCCCGGGTTATCGTCTCGCTGGTGCTGGATCACGGCGTTCAGGCCGTATCCGGCGGATGCCCCGAGGATGACCGCGGCCGCCGACGCGGTGATCAGCGGCCGCCGCCGTGGCCGCCGCCCGTCGCGGGCCCGGGGCTTGCCCGGCCGGTCCGCGCCGGCCGGGTCCCTGACCGCCGGCTCGGACCGCGGCCCCATCGCGGACTGGGCGGCGGTCACCCCGGCGAGCAGCTCGGCGGCGGTGGGCCGGCGCAGCGGGTCCTTGGTCAGGCACCGCTCGATCAGCGGCCGCACTTCGGCGGGAGCGTCCTCGAGGTCAGCCGCCACGCGAACCACCCGCTCGAGCACCGCGGCGGGCGGCCCGGCACCGAACGGCTTGCGCCCGGTGGCGGCGAATGCGAGCACCGCGCCCAGGCTGAACACGTCGCTGCGCGGCCCGACCTCCTCGCCCGCGGCCTGCTCGGGGGCCATGAAACTGGGTGTGCCCACCACGAGGCCGGCCCGCGCAAGCGGAGCTGCCTCCGCAGCCTGGGAGATGCCGAAATCGATCACCCGCGGCCCGTCCGGTGCCAGCAAGACGTTGGATGGCTTGAGGTCGCCGTGCACGACGCCCGCGGCGTGGATCGCGGTCAGGCTCTTGGCCAGGCCCGCGGCCAGCGCCAGCAGAGACCAGGCGGTCAGCGGCCCGCCGTTGCGCACCGCCTCGGACAGCGACGGGCCCGCCACGTACGAGGTGGCGAGCCAGGGCACCGGAGCGTCTACGTCAGCGTCCACTACCAGCGCCGTGAACAGGCCGCTCACCTTCCTGGCCGCGGCGACCTCGGTGCTGAACCACGTGCGGAACTCGGGATCGGCGGCCAGTTCGGCGTGGACGACTTTCACGGCGACCGGCCGGCCGACGGCTGACACGCCCAGGAATACCCGTCCCATGCCGCCCGCGCCAAGCCGTCCGAGCAGCTGATAAGGGCCGATCAGCCGGGGATCGGCGGGCTCCAGTCCCCCCACCACGCTAAATCCCACCCCAAGGTCGCAATGACACCATTCCTGCCATATCAGACAGGGCAATGATAAGGGGCGGAAGCCGGGTTGCCTATGGGCTGCGGCGGTGTTTGAGTAAATCGTTCCGCGGACGCCGGCGCCGGGAACCGACAGCCAGCGCCTGACCAGCGCAGAGCGAGATTCCGCGGGCCCCAGCGTCAGGCCGCCGGGCCGGATTCGAGGTCAGGACGGGCAGGCGAGGCTAATCCGCACCGGCTGGCTGCTCCGGCCCGCCGCGTCGTAGATCCAGGCTTCCACTTCCGCCCCGTGCTGACTGGCGGTACCGCATTCCAGGTCGAGTGGATAGGCAATGCTATCCGGTCCCGCGATGCCCTCATCAAGGCCGGAGAAGGAATAGGTCGCCTCCATCCAGCGGGAGCCGTTAACGCCCATGAAGCCGAATCCGCGCGCGTCATTACCGGGATCCTCGTATCGCACATCAAAGTAAAACCCAGGTGCCTTCGCGGTACGTCGCCGAACCCGTTATCTCGGGTGCGGGCGTCGGCGACGGAGACTCGCCCGGCGACGGGGGCGAGGACGCCGCCGGGGACATCGTCGTGGACGGAGAGGGTGACGGTGAGGCGGTCGGCGATGGCGCGGGCGGCGGCGCGGCCGCGGAGGCGGTCGAGGGCGGCGGGCGACCGGGGCGCTGGGTGCCCACCGCGACCACGGCGGGGTTGATGGCCGCCCGCGGCCCTCGCGCCGGCGAACTGCCCCGGGGAACGGCGGCCGGACGGGTGCCGGGGACCGCGGGTGCGGGGGGCGCCGTGGTCAGCGTCGGCGCGGCCGCGGCCCGCGGTACCAGCCTCGTCGCGGATGGATGCGAGCCCGCCGGGGTCAGCGCGAAGCTGACCGCGACCGATGCCGCGAGCACGCCCGACGTCACCCCCGCCGCCGTCAGCGGCCGCCACCAGCGGCGGCCCGACGGCCGCGCTGGCGTCTCGGCCGGCAGCCAGCCGGGCGCGGGCTGCCCGTCATTCGCCGCGTCCAGCACCTCGTCGGCGGTGGGCCGCTGGGCCGGGTCCTTGGCCAGGCAGCGTTCGACCAGCGGGCGCAGGCCGGCGGGTATCTCACCGAGGTCCGGTCGGCCGTAGACCAGCCGGTAGGCCACCTCTGGACGCGATCCGCGGCCGAACGGCCCGCGGCCCGTGGTGGCGAAGCTCAGCACCGCGCCCAGGCTGAAGATGTCGCTTGGCGGGCCGATCTCCCCGCCCAGGGCCTGCTCCGGGGACATGAATCCGGGCGAGCCCGTCACCCAGCCGACGCCCGCCGCCGACACGGTACTTTTCCCCGGCCCGGCGGCGCGGGAGATGCCGAAGTCGATCACCCGTGGCCCATCCGGGGACAGCAGCACGTTCGAGGGCTTCAGGTCGCAGTGCACCACGCCCGCGGCGTGGATGGCGCTCAGGCTCTCGGCCAGACCCGCCGCCAGGGCCAGCGCGGGCCGCGCCGCCATCGGCCCATCGCCGGTCACCGCCTCGGCCAGCGAGGGACCGGCCACATACGCCGTGGCCAGCCACGGCAGCGCGCTGTCGACGTCCGCGTCCAGCACCAGGGCGGTGAACAGGCCGCTGACCTGGCGGACCGCGGCGACCTCGCGGGCGAACCGTACCCGGAACTCAGGATCTGCGGCCAGGTCCGCGCGGATCACCTTCACCGCGACCGGTCTCCCGCCCGCGGACAGGCCCAGGTACACATGTCCCATGCCGCCGCGGCCGAGCCGGCCGACCAGCCGGTACGGGCCGATCCGCCCGGGATCCCCCGGTGCCAAGCCCCCGATCACGCCATACGCCCCCTAACGTCACAAAGACCCCTTGGACGTCATCCGGACAAATTCATCCTAAGATGACGCCGCAAAGGCAGCCCTTTGGGATAGGTTGCTATTCGGACACGTCAGTCCGCCAATTCCGCGCTTATCTTGCCCCGTTTATCAGCTGTCACTTCAGGCACAGAAGTTCGCGGAATCGCGTCGCCGAAATGAACATGTGAATAGGTGCTTTCCAGCGGATAACGGGCCTCTCCCGGACAGGGCTGCTGCCCGGCTTCAGCCCGGGATGCCCGCTCCGGTGCCGACTGGCCCGGGATAGAGCCTAGTGAGCAGCTCGATCCCGCCAGCCCGGCCTTCCTCGACAAAGGTGGCGTAGGCCGGATCGGCGGTTTTGTGCGGCGCCTGGGTGCCGAGTGATTCGAGTGCCCCGGCGCAGCGGGCCGCCAGGATCAGGTTCCCTGCGGAGAACCCCGCCGTGGTCAAGTCGGCGAGGATGCGCGCGTGCATGGCCGGATCGCCTGCGATGGCGGCGGCGCGCAGGGACTCCAGCAGCAGATCCGTCCTGGCGGCTGCGTCGCCGGCGACAGACGGCTGGGCGAGATCGAGTTCCTGATGCACCAGTACAACGACGCCGCCGCCGAGTTCGGCCTGGCGGTCCGCCGGTGGCGCCTGCTGGACCCGCACGACGATCTGGACACCTGGCGGACCGAGCTCGACCGGGGCGCGGCGCTGCTGGCGGCGGGCAGGACCTCGGAAGCGACCCAGCTGCTCCGTCCGCTGGATCTGCTGGGGACACAGGGTTACGCGTATCAGAACTCGCTGCCGAACAGGCAAGGCGCATCTGCCGCGCTTCCATTCGCCGCAGTGTCCTACTACGCGTGCGAGCAGCTCGCTGACTATGAGCGCGAATCGGGAAGCGTGCGCGCCGCGGTGGAGGACTATGCCACGGCACTGGACTGGACGCCGCGGATTAGGCAGGGATCCGGCGTCAGGCCGGAGGTAGCGGACAATAACGCGGCGCTGGGCTATCTCCGGCTCGGCGATACGAGCACCGCCACAGGGCTGGAGAGCAAGGCGCTGGCGGCGGATCCGGCGGATCCGGTATTCCTGATGAGCGCCGGGTTCATTGCCGACCGGGCAGGCCAGGTCGCCGAAGCGGCACGTACGACCGCCAGGTGATGGCCAGCGATCCGGGCGCTTTCCCCGCGGCCAGCGACCTGGGCGTCGAGCTGACTCGTGGCCACCACGACGGCGCCGCGATGACCGCTCTGCGGCAGGCCGTGGGAGCCAGCCCGGCCTATGCCCTACGCCGCCGGGGGATCAAGATAACCCACAGCTCGTGGCCCCCGGCAATAGGGCTCGGCCTGGTGATGGGCACGATCGGACTGCCGTGGGCTCCGCTGCCGGTGGTGCGGGCAGACGGCGAGGATGACCCCCGGCTGCACCTGGCCGCACCGCTCACCCTGGCCGCGCTCAGCCTGCCGCTGTTCGCAGAGTCGGCGTGGCTGCACACTCCGCTCACGCAGGCATGGGCCGTGGCCGCCCTGATCATGTCGGCTTCGACGTTGCTGCCCATCGGGCCGCTCGACGGCGCCCGCGTCGGCAAGGCAGGCATCGCGGCCGCAGCGGGTGTCGCAGGGGGCGCCTGCTTGTGAGCCTGGGGCTCATCTAGCCACGGCGCGAACCGCGGATCAGCCCCGGTGCGGGAGCTGGTCCCGCACCGGGACGTTCGGGGGCGCGCCCTCAGGCCGGCAGAACCGGGCCCGCCTCGGTTTCCGCCATCACCCCGGCGTCCTGCTGCACCTGGCCGTCGTCGCGGCGCAGCGGCCCGCGGCGGAACAGGAGGCCGCCGACGATCGCGCCGCCGGCGAAGATGCCGGCGACCCACCAGAACGCGGTGTCGTAGCCGTGCGCGAGCGCCTGCCCGAGCAGGGCCTGCCGGCCGATCAGCCTGACCGAGGCGACGTGCAGGGTCAGGTAGGACGCGACGGCGCTGGCGAAGATGGTGTTGAGCAGCGAAGTGCCGATCGAGGCACCGAGTTGCTGGCCGACGGTGACGGTGGCCGAGGCGACGCCGGCGTCACGCGGGGCTACGCCGAAGGTGCCGGTGTTGATCGACGGCGCGATCACCATGCCGAGGCCGATCCCGGTCAGGATGAGCGGGCCGAGCACGCCGTCCACGTAGGCGGTATGCGGTCCCAGCTGGGCGAACCAGGTCATCGCGCCCGTGGCGACCACAAACCCGGTGCCCACCAGCGGCTTCGGCCCGACCCTCGGCATCAGCACGATCGTGGACAGGTTGGCCGCGACCGCGATGCCGCCGGCGATGGGCAGGATGGCGAAGCCGGTGACAACCGGCGAGTAGGCCAGGGTCTGCTGCAGGTAGTAGGTCAGGAACAGGAAGACGCCGAACATCCCGCTGGAGGCGATGAGCATGGACGCGTACGCGCCGCCCCGGTTGCGGTCGAGCACGATCCGCGGCGGGAGCAGCGGGTCAGAGGCCCGTGTCTGCCAGACCGCGAACAGCACGAGCAGCGCCACGCCCGCGACTAGGAAGCCCCAGGTGGACGGCGTGTGCCAGTTGTGCGTGGCCGCGCTCGAGAACCCGTAGACGAGGCAGAACAGGGCCGCGGACACCAGCAGCACGCCCGGGATGTCCAGCCTGGGCTTGACCCGGGACCGCTGCCGCTCGAGCAGGAGCACTCCCCCGGCAAAGGCCACGCCCGCGAAGATCAGGTTCACGTAGAGCGTCCAGCGCCAGGACAGGTACTCGGTCAGGGCGCCGCCGAGCAGCAGGCCGATGGCCCCGCCGGCCGCGGCGATCGCGCCGTAGATGCCGAACGCCTTGCCGCGCTCCTTCGGCTCGGTGAACGTGGTGGTCAGCAGCGACAGCGCCGACGGCACCAGGATCGCGCCGAACGCGCCCTGGAAGGCCCGGGCCGTGATCAGCATGCCGAAGTTGACCGAGGCACCGCCGATGGCCGAGACGCCGGCGAAGCCGAGCAGCCCGATCAGGAACGTTATCTTCCGGCCGAACAGGTCGGCCAGCCTCCCGCCGAGCAGCAGCAAGCTGCCGAACGCGAGGGTGTACGCCGTCACCACCCACTGCCTGTCCGCCGTGGTGAAGTGCAGCGCATGCTGCGCGGACGGCAGGGCGATGTTCATCACCGTGACATCGAGGACGACCATGAGCTGCGCGAGGCCGATGACGCCGAGGATGAGCCAGCGCCGCCGGTCTCCCAGGCCGGCCCTATCGATGGAGTTGACATCTGACATAAGCTTCACCAATCTGGAGGTACCTTCTCCGCTTAGTTCACAGTAACATGAAGCGGAGAAGTTTCTCCACTTTTTTCCGGGGAGGTTTCAGGTGGCGGAGAACTCGGTCGGGCACCGTGGGGGCTCCGGTACGCGGCCGCTGCGGCGCGATGCCGAGCGGAACCGGCAGCGGATCCTGGCGGCGGCCGCGGAGGTGTTCAACGAGCGGGGCCTCGAGGTCAGCCTGGACGAGATCGCCCGTCATGCGGGGGTCGGTGTCGGCACCGTCTACCGGCGGTTCCGGACTAAGGAGGAGCTGGTCGAGGCGCTGTTCATGGATCGCCTCGACTCGATCGCGGCCATCGGCGAGGAGGCCTTCGCGTCGCCAGATCCCTGGTCCGGCCTGGTGTTCTTCATGGAGCGGATGGCCGAGACCATGGCGGGCAACCTCGGCCTGCGGCAGATGCTGATGTTCGCCACCTACGGCCGGAATCTGGTCGCGGTCGCCCGCCAGCGCAACGCGCCGCTGGTCGAACGGCTCGTGCGGCGGGCGCAGGCGGCCGGGCAGCTCCGCGCCGATATCCGCCAGACCGACATCATCTTTATCGTCTTCGTGCTGATCGAGGCGACCCAGCTCTCGCGCGCCGCGAACCCCGACATCTGGCGCCGGTACCTGACCCTGATCCTGGACGGCATGCGGCCCGGCCGGGAGGGGATCACCCCGCTTCCAGTGCCCGCCATGCTGCCGGAAGAGATGGAGAAGAGCATGCGGCAGGCCGCACCATGGCAGCGCTGACGCTTTCTGGCGGTCTGCCCCTATCCGGATTCTATTCACGCAATCCGCAGATTGACTTGCATTTGCACGTGCATGTACAAAGCGTAAACGAATAAATTCATGCAATCGTTAGCAGTGCCTCTGCGTCATCACCGCGATTTCCGCCGTAACATGATCGACGACACCGTGTCGTCGCAGCTAGGCTGCCCGGCGGGAGCGCTAGCGGGCGGCGGGGTGCGAGCCGGGCCGACACGCAAAAGGAAACACGCGACACGACGCACATCGATGCGTGACATTCCGGCGAAAACGCCTTAGCATGGTCCTCTGCGCTTAACGCGTTACTTCCCGACGGGAATTTCCGCCCTTCCCGCCGGTCCGCCTTCCCCGCTAACTAGGCATTCTCCAGGAGACACCACGCATGAACCCCGGCGACAGCGTGCAAGACGTCAGCCGAACAGGGCCGGATGAAGCCAGCGGTCTCGGTGCCGCCGCCGGTCCGGGCAGTGGCACGATGGCGCGATCGCCGAGAACCGAGAAACCCCTCGAGGATATCCAGGACCTCATCGACAAGCTCGCGGCCGTGGACCAGGAACTGCGGCGCTCGAGGAGCAGCGCGGCGAGCCGGTCGAACTAGACGCTTATCCCCTTGGATCCGTAGGTACTGAGCAGGCGTGCGCTGTCGGCGGCGCTGAGCGCGGCGGTGCGCAGCAGGGCGAACGCCCGGATGTAGCGGGCGACGTCCGCCTGGCTCTCCAGGTAGACGCCGCCGGATAGCGCTTCCAGGTAGACCACGCCCAGGCTCGGCGCGTCGGGAAACCTCAAGATGGCCAGCGAGGCGCTGCCCGCCGCCGCGTGCGCGCCCGCCGTGAACGGCAGCACCTGCAGGGTGAGGCCGGGAAAGTCGTCGGCCAGCTGAACGAGGTGGCTGATCTGCCCGGCCATGACGCCGGGGCCGCCGACCGCCTGATGCAACGCCGCCTCGCCGAGGATCACCGTCAGGCGCCGCTCGGCGGAGGAACCGAGGATGACCCGGCGCCGGGTGGCCCTGGCCGCCGCGGCTTCGTCCCGCTGCTGGTCGGTCACGTATCCGGGCTCGGCGGCGACGATCGCCCGCGCGTAGTCGTCGGTCTGCAGCAAGCCGGGAACGACCTGTGCCTCGTAGATCATGATCTCGGCCGCGGCCGACTCCATGATCACGTAGTCCAGGTACGGTCCGGGCAGGACGTCCGCGTACGGATGCCACCAGCCGCGCTGGCCGCCGCGGCTCGCGATGGCCACCAGTGCGGCCTGCTCGCGGTCCGGCACCCCGTATTCAGTCAGCAGCTCGCGCAGCTCCTTCGGCCTGATGCCGCGCTGCCCGGTCTCGATCCGGCTGATCTTCGACCGGTCGCACTCCAGCATGCGGGCCGCGTCCTCCAGTGCGTAGCCCACGTTTTCCCGGTACCGGCGCAGCGCGCCTCCGACGAGGCGGCGCCGCACGGGTGGTTCTCCGGTCACGGTTCCTGCCTTTCCGCGGACTAACGCCGCGCAAGCGAGCTTTGAGGTATTTGCAGAGCAACGTAGCACCTGATGTAGTCCCAAGCGCGTAACGACACGCCCGCGCGCGATATGCGGCGCTGGCGGGCGCTGGCGGGCCGAGGGCGCGGTAGCTGCGGGACTGGCGGGACGGGAGATGGTGCCGGGGCGGGGGACGCCGGGGCGGGGGACGCCGGGCGGGGAATACCCCGGGCCGGGGACGGCGGGCCGGACGGCGGGGCCGCGACTTGGACCGGCGGATAGCGGCTGGATCAGGCTGTACGCCGCCAGTGAGATCTTTAGGGACGCAGGCGACTGAGGGCGGTGAGGATGCGGTTCTCTGACACCGGGGCCTGGGTGCCGAGGGTCTGGGCGAACAGGCTGACCCTGAGTTCCTCCAGCATCCAGCGCACCTCGGTGACGTCGGGCTGGTCGCGGCGCGCGGCGGGCAGGTCCGCGATCGCTTGCTGGCAGGCCTGTTCCGCCCGCCGGGCGATGGCCATGTTGGCCGCGTCCCGGGCCGGGTTCTCCGGCAGCTTGTCCAGCCGTCGCTCGATTCCCCGCAGGTAGCGGGTCAGGTGCGGTAGGCGGCGGTACCCGGTGGCCGCCACGAAACCGGGATAGATGAGCCCGGACAACTGCGCGCGCATGTCGGCCACGGCGGGTTGCAGCAGGTCGGCGTAGTTCTCGTCCAGCCGGGCGCCGACGGAGTGGGCCACCCGCAGCGCCGACTCCACCTGCGTCACCACCTCGGCGGTCACCTCGTGCAGGCCGGACCGGACCGAGGCGGACAGCCGCTCGAAACCCTCGCGGTCCCAGGCCGGGCCGCCCGCCTCGGCCATCAGGTAATCCGCGGCGCAGTTGACGCAGTCCGCGAACATGGCCGCGACCCCGCCGTGCGGGTTGTGGCTGAGCGCCAGCTTGGCCCGGGTGGACAGGCCGCCCGCGATCGATTTGACCGGCGACGGCGCGCCCAGCAGGACGAGCCGCCTGGTGCCGGCCCACATCGCCGCATGGGCCGCGTCCGCCGTCTCGAACAGCCGGACGTCGACCGTGGCCCCCGCGTCGGCGAGGGCCGGATAGGCGACGACGCTGCCGTCCCGGAACTCCCGGGGCAGCTCGCCGACGGTCCAGGACGTCAGGCCGGTGCGGGTGATCGCGGCCGCCGCCTCGGACAGCACCGCCCGCAGCCGCGGCCTGAGCTCGCGCTGGAGCTCGGCGACGTCCTTGCCCTCGGCCAGGACGCGGCCGGAGTCGGTCACCCGGACGGTGATCCGCAAGTGCCGCGGCAGCTTGGACAGATCCCAGGCGTCGCGCGGCACGCTCACCCCGCGTAGCGCCCTCAGCTCGCGGGCCACGGCGTCGCGCAGGTCCCCGGACGGCTCGCCGAGGCGGGCGACGACCTCCCGGGCCACGTCCGGCGCAGGCACCAGGTCACGCCGCAGCGCCTTGGGCAGCGACCGGATCATCTCGGTGACCAGCTCGGTGCGCAGCCCGGGCACCTGCCAGGAGAATTCGGCCGGGTTCACCTGGTTGAGCCGGCTCAGCGGGATGTCCACGGTCACGCCGTCGGACTCGCTGCCCGGCTCGAAGGCGTAGGAGAGCGGGGCGGGGGGCACCCCAGCCGACTCCGAGGTCCAGACGTCGGGGTAGGCGTCGGCACTGACCCCGGTGGCGTCGTCGTTGAGCAGGTCGCTGGCCTTGAACGTGAGCAGGCCCGGGTCGGCCCGGCGGGCCTGCTTCCACCAGGTGTCGAAATGCTGGGCGGACACCACGTCCGGCGGGATCCGCGCGTCGTAGAACGCGAACAGCTCGTCCTCGCTCGCGACCAGGCCGCGGCGGCGGGCCCGGTGCTCCACCTCCTCGGCTTCGGCCAGCATCCGCCGGTTCTCGGCGAAGAACGGGTGGCTGGTCTGCCAGTCCCCCTCGACCAGCGCGTGCCTGACGAACAGCTCCCGTGCCGCCGCCCGGTCAATGCGCCCGAACGGGACCTTGCGGTCTACCACCAGCGGCACCCCGTACAGCGTGACCTTCTCCAGCGCGACCGCCCCGCCGCGCTTGTTCTCCCAGTGCGGCTCGCTGTAGCTGTGCCGGACCAGGTGCCGGGCCAGCGGCTCCGCCCACTCCGGCTCGATCCTCGCCACCGTCCGTGCCCACAGCCGGGACGTCTCCACCAGCTCCGCCGCCACGATCCAGTCCGGCGGCTTTCTGCCCAGGGAGGATCCCGGAAAGATGGCGAACCGGGCGCTGCGCGCGCCCAGGTACTCGGCCCGCGGCCGTCGCCCCTTGGGCGCCGAGGCGGCTGGCTGGAGGGGCTCTGTCTTCATCCCGATCTGGGAGAGCAGGCCGGCCAGCAGGGACACGTGCAACCCGGTCCGTTCGGCCGACGTTGACCGGACCGCCACCCCGAGATCGCCGGCCAGCGTTTGCAACTGCCCCCGCAGGTCCTGCCACTCACGGACCCGCAGGTAGTTCAGGAATTCGGCGCGGCAGAGCCGGCGGAAGGCCGAGGAGGACAGCTCGCGCTGCCGTTCGGCCAGGTAGTCCCACAGGTTCAGGTAGGTGACGAAGTCCGAGTCCTGATCGGCGAAGCGGCGGTGCTTGTCGTCGGCCGCCTGCCGGGCGTCGGCGGGCCGCTCGCGCGGGTCCTGGATGGACAGCGCCGCCGCGATGATCAGGACCTCGCGGACGCAGCCGTTCCGGTCGGCCTCGAGGATCATCCGGCCGATCCGCGGGTCCACCGGCAGCCGGGCCAGCTTGCGCCCGAGCCCGGTGATACGGCCGTTTTTGAACGCGTTCAATTCGGCGAGCAGGGTCAGCCCGTCGGCGATGTTGCGCGCGTCGGGCGGGTCGATGAACGGGAACTTCGGGATGTCGCCCAGGCCGATCGCGGCCATCTGCAAGATGACCGAGGCCAGGTTGGTACGCAGGATCTCCGGATCGGTGAACTCAGGGCGGCTGTAGAAATCCTCTTCGGAGTAGAGCCTTATGCAGATGCCGTCCGAGGTGCGCCCGCTGCGCCCCTTGCGCTGGTTGGCTGACGCCTGCGAGATCGGCTCGATCGGCAGCCGCTGCACCTTGGTCCCGCGGCTGTACCGGGAGATGCGCGCCGTGCCCGGGTCGATGACGTACTTGATGCCGGGCACGGTGAGCGAGGTCTCGGCCACGTTGGTCGCCAGCACGACCCGGCGGGTGAGGCCGGAGGAGGCGCGGCGCTCGAAGACCCGGTGCTGCTCGGCGGCTGACAGCCGCGAGTACAGCGGGAGGACGTCGAGTCGCTCGCGGCCGGCCAGCAGGTCCGCGGTGTCCCTGATCTCCCGTTCTCCGGACAGGAACACCAGGATGTCGCCGGGCCCCTCGGCGGACAGCTCGTCGACCGCGTCGCTGATCGCCTGCCCCTGGTCAGCGTCCTCGTCGACCGGCCGGTACCGGACCTCCACCGGGTAGGTCCGGCCGGATACCTCGACGATCGGCGCGCCGCCGAAGGCGGCCGCGAACCGCTCTGGGTCGATGGTCGCGGAGGTGATGATCACCTTCAGGTCGGGGCGGCGGGGCAGCAGCTGCCGGAGGTAGCCGAGGATGAAGTCGATGTTCAGGCTGCGCTCGTGCGCCTCGTCGATGATCAGCGTGTCGTAGCGGCGCAGGTCCCGGTCCCGGGCGAGCTCGTTCAGCAAGATGCCGTCGGTCATCAGCTTGACCAGCGTGCCGTCGGCGGACACGTCGGTGAACCGGACCTGGTAGCCGACCGCCTCCCCCAGCGGGCTGCCCAGCTCCTCGGCGATCCGTTCGGCGACGGTGCGGGCCGCCAGCCGCCGGGGCTGGGTGTGGCCGATCTGCCCGTCGACCCCGCGGCCGAGCTCCAGGCAGATCTTGGGTATCTGGGTCGTCTTGCCCGAGCCGGTCTCCCCCGCGATCACCACCACCTGGTGGTCGCGGATGGCCTCGGCGATGTCGTCCCTGCGCTGGCTGACGGGCAGCTCGGCGGGATAGGTGATCGGCGGCATGGCCGCGCGCCGGGCGGCCCTCGCGGCCGCGCGCGCGGCCGCGCGCGCAGCCTGCGGCCGGGATACCCCCGGCCCCCCCGGCCCCCCCCCGGCCGACCCCGCCGGCGGAGACCGGAAAAAAAACG
>Ga0335082_10004792_pt1 | contig 14772 bp, 11 predicted proteins | sample Lox_Sample_41_FD_206718 | JGI IMG/M metagenome (GOLD analysis project Ga0335082, IMG submission 206718) | Soil microbial communities from Loxahatchee National Wildlife Refuge, Florida, United States - Lox_Sample_4.1 | ecosystem: Environmental > Terrestrial > Soil > Wetlands | place: USA...
GGTCGACTTCGTAATCCGGTGTAACGCCCTCGACTTGGGGGAGCGGGATCATGTCCTCGTCGTCGATGATGTCGTTCGCCATCCCGACAACCTTATCCAAGCGGCGAACGTTCGGTGAGGAGCGTACCAGCAGAGGCGGCAGCTCGTGCGTTTTTTCGCCCGGCACCTCGATAAACTTCCGCCCTCCGACAATCTCCATATAGTCGACCCAACTCTCTTATCGACAGCGAGGTAAAAAGACTTCAACCCCTCGCTTATAAAGACGCTATTCGCTGCTTAGCAGTTTCAGCAGCCCGGTTGGCGAGACGCGGCCACTTCGGATGAAAAACAATTCTGCAGGATTTGTCCTGACTTGTAAAGGGGGGGCTTCGGGGAAAAGTACTAACGGTATCAGCCGAGTCTACATTCCGATCAACGGGCGTCCTTGCCAGGCTTCCAAGCCCAAGAACCCCATAAGCGCCAAGTAAACAAACGAGATCGCGAGGGTGTAGGACACCTGCATCGGCTCGGGCCGACGGGAGCGGTGCAGCAAATATCCAGCGAGCGGCAGAGCCTGCAAAGCGTGCATCCCGGCGAAGTGGACGACTCGCAGGTCGCCATGTTCCCTGCTCCAATTGACGAACGGAAGTCCAATGCCGCCGTCAGGCGCGCCGACAGTGTGCGCCAGGTGCCGGATCATAACCACGCCTTCCAGACTTGCGAGGACGAAAATGAATAACCCGAATCGAATGCCCCATAGGTACGATTTAGGGATATGCGGCTCGTCTTTAAAGAAGAGCACCAAAACGCAAACGACAAGCAAGGTGTTGAAAGCGATCATCGTGCCCATCACTGCAAATACCGTCGCGTCGAATGGCGTGGTGACGTTGTAGTGGGAAGTGGTTCCGCGGGCGGCCTGACCGACAATGCAGACGATCTCCGTGAGTACGCTGATGGAAACACCCCAGCTAATGAGGCGCACAGCGCGCTGACGCTCCGTAAGGTAGCGGAGGTACCAGGCAAGCGTCCATACGTAGATTGCGATGGAGATGGAGAACTTCATCGGCTTGATCCAGCGTTCGACGCCCAGGATGGTCTGACTGTCGAACGGATAGAGGCACATCAAAACAACAAGCAGCGCCCAATGTAACCAGCCGGTGAGGGCGAGGACCTTGTTGCTTTCGTATAGAGTGCGAGAAACGTTCATACGAGGGCGGCCCTCCCTCTCATCGACGTACGAATGAGAAACCAGGTGAGCAGCCCGGCCGGCCCAAACAGGAAAGTCAGAACCAGGCAGGGAACGACGTAGGCGTGAGCGATACGCAGGCGCTCCGAATCGCGCACTTCCCACGATCCGATGAAGAGATCGAAGATCAGATAGTGAATCCAGCCGGCAAGCAGATTGTAGGGATTCTCGAACAGCTTTGATACTTGCGCGAGGGAACCGAAACCGCCGCCGCTCTTGCCGAAGTTCGTGATGATCAAGGCAAGGTAGACGGCGGCGAGCGCGAGAGGCAGGATGACTGCAGCAATTCGTTGCGTCCATCGCCAACGGGGCGCCGCGATCAGCAGCAGCCAGCCGGGAAGTACAACAAAGCTGCATATTGAAAACAGGCGCTCGGCAGGCATCTGCCGATTGTATCTCCAGAACTACTGGTCGGTTGCTTTCTCCTTCGCTTTCGGCGCGGCCGCAGAAGACTTTGGCCGCCAGAAGCCCGGGGCGGCATCCTCGGTTTCCTTGGACACGTAGCTCATCTCGGGACTCACGGCAAATATGGTGGTCTCCATGGTCTGGAATACGTCACCGGTTCCTTTCATCAATCGCCGGAAGTTCTCCTCTCCCATGGCGCTCACCATCGCCTTCTCACGAGCAGGCTGATCGTCAAGCTCCTTTAGCGACGCCATCGGAAACATCAAGAGGTAAAGCCCCTCGGGTACGCCGGCGATGACCTGGTAAGTGAGGACCGGCGTGTCAAGACCAGCTTTCTTATTTGCGTCCAGGATCATCTTGCCGCCGGCCATGAAGTCTTCCTCATGGCCCAACCGGACCCGGTATGTTCCAATCATCAGATATCGCGTTTTCGCAAGAGCCACACCGTTCGCAGGTTGGTAACTCATATCTGGACGAAAGACCGCGGTCATCGTTCGGGAGCTAACGCGAAACTCGCCATCCCGGGCCTCAACAACTTCCAGGTCCGTCTTTAGAGGATCCTTGCTGCTCAATTTGTCGTTGTCTTCCATCGCCGCAAAGGACGGATAGGCGCTCAAGAACCAAGCCTCGTTCGTCCCGGCTTCCGTCGTTAGCCCGATATAGTGGTAAGGATATTTGTTCTTGCGAAATGCCGCGGCATAAGCCTGTTCCGCTCTTCGATGCGCCGCGCCCTTGCCCTCTTTGATGGTCTCCCGGATCACTTGTAACACGGGAGGAGGCGCTGCGGCTGGTTGCGCGAATGCCGGCACAACACAACCCGCGAACACAAATGCCAGTACTGTAGTTTTCATTTTTGTTTCTCCGTTAGGTGAATTTTGGCTCTGCTGATCAGGCCAGGCGAAGAGTGCTGTCAGTGTATCATGCGTCAACACGGAGTGAAGGTCTGTAGTGAGTCAACGCCGATTGCGTGCGCTACAATTCGGCTTCATGACGTATTGGCTCGGTATCGATGTGGGCACTGGCGGAACTCGCGCGCTGCTGGTGGATGAGGGCGGACGTCTGAAGCACGCCTTCACCGCGCCCCACGAGGACATGCGCATGGAGCGGCCGCTTTGGGCGGAGCAAAGGCCGGAAAATTGGTGGGATGCCGCGCGGCTAGCTATTCGCGGCGTGTTGAACGAAGCAAAGGCCAGCGGCAAGGATGTCCGCGGCGTTGGCTTGTCGGGCCAGATGCACGGGCTGGTGATGCTCGACTCTGCAAATCAAGTAATCCGGCCAGCGCTGATCTGGTGCGACCAGCGCAGCCAGCCGCAAGTGGATTGGATCAATCAAACCGCCGGCAAGGAGATGGTTCTTCGTTCGACCGCAAATCCCGTGCTGACCGGTTTCACACTGCCTAAGCTCCTGTGGGTGCGCGATCACGAGCCTCGCCATTTCGAGCGTCTGAAAAAGATGCTGCTGCCGAAGGATTATATTCGGTTCCAGCTCACCGGCGAGTATGCGAGCGACGTTTCCGATGCTTCCGGTACCGCTCTCTTTGATGTGGTGCAGCGGAAATGGTCGTTTGATTTGGTCGATCGGCTGGGACTCGATCGCGGAATTCTGCCCCTGGTGTACGAATCGAGTGAGGTCACAGGCAAGGTCTCCGAGAAGGCGGCGCAGGAAACCGGCCTCGAGCCTGGTACGCCGGTTGTCGCAGGTGGCGGCGACCAGGCGTCGAGCGCTGTTGGGAATGGAATCGTCGCGGCGGGCGTGGTCTCGTGTACTTTGGGTACTTCCGGCGTGGTCTTCGCGCACAGCGAACGGCCGCATTATGACCCGCTCGGCAGGGTGCATACGTTTTGCCACGCGGTTAAAGGAAAGTGGCACGTGATGGGCGTCACACAAGCCGCCGGATTGAGCCTGCAATGGTTTCGGAACCAACTTGCTACGGGGTCGGACTACGATGCTCTCACCGCCAAAGCGGCACAAGCGCCCGCTGGATCGCACGGTTTGTATTGGCTTCCTTATTTGATGGGCGAACGGACGCCGCATCTCGATGCTGCCGCTCGTGGGGGTTGGATCGGACTGACGGCCAAGCACAATCGAGCCGATTTGATTCGATCCCTGATCGAAGGCGTCTCCTATAGCCAGAAGGATTGCCTGGACATCATCCAAGAGATGGGCGTGGCTGTGGAATCCGTGCGTGTTTCGGGTGGAGGAGGCCGGAGTCCGTTCTGGCGGCAGATGCTGGCGGATGTATTCAACAAGCGCGTGGTCTCGCTCGAGACACAGGAAGGGTCCTCTTACGGGGCAGCTTTGCTTGCGCTCGTAGGCACTGGCGTGTATTCTTCGGTGCCCGAGGTTTGCCAGGCGGCCATACGGGAGGTGGAGAACGTAACTCCGCGGCCGGCCGAGTCGGAACTGTATGCTGCCGGGCACCACGTCTACCAGTCGCTGTACCCTGCCCTGAAGAGCTTTTACCAAACCGCCTGAGAATCCAGCCCGGCGAACGCTACCATCTATAACGAAAGCTTCATGCAGTATTGCGACGTCAGCCTGCCGGTTCCTCTCGACCAGAGCTTTACTTACAGGCTTCCGGAGACTCTGCAGCATCGGGTGCGGCCGGGGTGCCGGCTGTTGGTACCGTTTGGCGCGCGCAAGCTGACAGGCGTGGTTCTCGCGCTTCACGATCAAAACCCCAACGGCACCGTGAAGGACGCGATGCGGTTGATCGATGAAGAGCCGGTGCTCGAGCCGGAATTGATCACGCTGGGTCGCTGGATCTCGCAGTATTATTGCGCTCCGCTCGGTGAGGTGCTGCGGGGGATGACCCCGCTGGCTGGCGAGATTCGGAAAACGAAGGTTTTTTCGCTGACGGACGCCGGTCGGGATGCCGCACGGCAGCTTCTCTTGGGAGCCGATGAGAACGATCCGACGCTGCAGGTCTTGCGCTTGCTCGAAGCGAGGCCGCTATCGGCTAGTTATCTGCAAAAGAAAGTGGCTACCGCTGCGAACGTGATCCGGTCCCTCCAGAAGAAGGGGTTCGTGGAAGTGGAGAATCTGGAGGCTGAGCGTGATCCATTGCGAGCCTCTTCTGCCCGGCTGCGTGCGTCGTGGGCCGGACGGGCTCCGAATGAGGTCAAGCTTACTAAACGCGAGCGTGAGCTGCACGCTTTCCTCGAATTGCATCCGGGAACGCACAATTTGGAGGAGTTGGAAGTGTCGGTGAAGGGCGCAAGCCAGGCTGCGCGGTCGCTTGCGCGCCGAGGGCTGGTGGCTCTGGAACCGGAATCGCCTACTGGAGTATTCGCGGACTCCGCGCCCCCGAGGACGCTGAACCTGCACCAGCTTCTGGCGTACCAGCAGATTGAGCAATCGCTGCAGAGCCACGCCTTCCGAACCTTCTTATTGCAGGGCGTAACCGGGTCAGGCAAGACCGAGGTTTATTTGAAGTCGATCGATGCTTGCCTGGCGCTCGGGCGCAGCGCACTGCTGTTAGTGCCCGAAATCGCGTTGACGCCGGCAATGGCGGGGCAATTCTTTCATCGATTCGGCGACCGGGTGGCGATTTTGCACTCGGCCTTTCACGATGCCGAGCGAGCGGAGCAATGGCGGCGGATCCGGTCAGGACAAGCGACCGTTGTAGTTGGAACGCGGTCGGGCGTGTTTGCGCCAGTGCAGAATCTCGGGCTGGTGGTCATCGACGAGGAACACGACCACAGCTACAAGCAGCAGGAGACGCCGCGCTATAACGGGCGTGATGTTGCCATCGTGCGGGCGCAAGGAGCGGGCGCAGTCGCGATCCTGGGTTCAGCGACTCCGAGCCTCGAAAGCCGGTACAACTCGGAGCGCGGCAAATACACGCTGATCCACCTGCCGGAGCGGATCGAGCAGCGTCCGATGCCTGACGTCGAGGTGATCGACATGCGCCAGGAGTTTCTCGAGACGCGCAAACAGACGACCTTTTCGCGGCGGCTTGTCGAGAGCATCGCAGGCCGGCTGGAAAGCCGCGAGCAGACCATGCTGTTGCTCAACCGGCGAGGCTTTTCGAGCTTCGTCGCTTGCCGGGCGTGTGGAGAAAAGCTCGAATGCGTGAACTGCGCCGTCACCCTGACATATCACCGGCGCGACCGGCGGATGCTTTGCCACTACTGCAACTACGCGCAGAAGGTGCCGAGCGTTTGTCCCAGGTGTGGAAGCGAGTACATGCAGTTCATCGGCACCGGATCAGAAAAGGTAGAAGAAGAGCTGCATCGTGATTTTCCAACAGCCCGGATTGCGCGCATGGACCGGGACACAGTGAGCGGCAAACGTCATTTTGAAACCATCCTGCATGGATTTCGCGAAGGCGCGTTCGACATTCTCGTGGGCACGCAGATGATCGCCAAGGGTCACGACATTCCGAACGTCACGCTGGTAGGTATCGTCTCGGCGGATATCGGTCTGGGGCTCCCGGATTTTCGCGCGGCGGAACGAACCTTCCAGCTCTTGACTCAGGCCGCCGGACGGGCGGGGCGCGGGAATCTGCCTGGTATCGTTTTGATCCAGACCATAAATCCCGAGCATTACGCAGTACGTTTTGCATCGGAACAGAATTATGAGGGCTTCTATCAAAAAGAGATCCAGTTCCGGAAGCTCATGCGTTATCCGCCATTTTGCGCGTTGGCGAATGTGCTGGTGCGCAGCCAGAAGCAGGAGGACGCTCTGGCGATGAGCAGCGAGCTTGGCCGTCTGCTCGATCCCGCTCCAGAGGGATTGAAGATTCTAGGTCCCGCGGAAGCGCCCGTACCAAAGTTGAAAAGTGAGTTCCGCTACCAACTTTTGTTGAAAGCGGCGAATCGCAAACGACTGAATGAGACGCTGCGCGGAATCCAGGCGTTCGCGCGGGAACGGAAATGGGGAGCCACGTCGCTCGTCATCGACGTCGATCCACTAACGTTGCTGTAGAATGAGCCTCGATGGGGAGTCTCGATGTCTCTGATCTGTGTGCCCAGGCGAAGGTCTTCGGCGAAAAGCTGGCGGCGCTAAAGAGCAGGATTTCGCCCGGGCCGTTCACTTGGTATCCCTATCAGTCGCTTTCGGCGTTTCCAGTTCTCGATCAGATGTTAACCGGTGATTCGCGGCGATTGCTCGGGCTCGCGGGTGAGGGAACGATTCTCGACATTGGCTGCGCGGACGGCGATCTGGCGTTCTTCTTTGAATCGCTGGGGCGGACCGTCGAGGTGATCGATAATCCGATCACTAATTTCAATGCGATGTGCGGAGTTCGAGCGCTGAAGAGCGCCCTTCGATCGAGCGTCGAAATTCACTCATGCGATATAGACTCTGAGACCGCGTTGCCGTCCTACGAGTATGGGCTCGTCCTGCTGCTTGGCGTGTTATATCACCTCAAGAATCCTTTCTTGGTGCTGGAGAATCTGGCAAAACGCGCCCGCTACTGTTTACTGAGTACGGCTGTGACCGCGATCGTGCCTCAGGTGGAGACGGAAATCTCCGAATCTCCCCTGGGCTTTCTCGCTTCCGAGCGAGAACTCAACGGCGACGCCACCGTTTATTGGATCTTCACGGATTCTGGGCTGCGCCGGTTATTGGAGCGGACAAATTGGGAGATTTGCAACTACAAGATCTTTCCGACAGACGATCGATGGAAGGAAGGTTCCGAGCGCCGGATCGCGGATCTGCGCGCTTTTTGCCTGGTGCGGAGCAAATTCGCCGATCAGCCTGCGAGCGTCCTTTATGGCCGCGGTTGGCATGCGCCGGAAGACGAAGGATGGCGCTGGACTGAGAGGCAGTTCGCCGTCCGGTTTGAGAGTGCCAGGAAGGCCGCTGCGAGCCGGTTGAAGGTAGGGTTATATGTTCCCGGACCAGTGCTGGCGCGGTTCGGGAGGATTACGCTGGAAGCAATCGCCAACGGTATGGCGCTCGCCCCCGAGACGTTCACCGTGGCAGGCGAGCACGAGTATGTTCGCAGCCTTGCACCGTTTTCGACGGCGACGAGCGACATTCGCGTCGACTTCAGTTTGAGTGCGGCGCTCGCGCCCGACGCGCAGGACGGCCGGGAGCGCGGGATCGTCGTGACCTCGATTTCCGTTGAGTAGGCCCAACGACCATGTCCGATATCGAAGTGATTCCCGCGACTCCGGATCAACAGCCAATCCTGGCGAATCTGCTGGAGCTGTACGTGTATGATTTCAGCGAGTCCCTCGACTTAGAACTGGGAGCGGACGGCAGATTCGGCTACAAGAAGCTTCCCCTCTATTGGCGCGAGCCCAACCGGCATCCGTTTCTCGTCAAGGTAGACGGCAAGATAGCCGGGCTCGTGTTGGTCAAGAGAGGTTCGGAAATTTCCGGCGATGAGACGACCTGGGACATGGCGGAGTTCTTTGTTGTTCGCCGGCATCGGAGGCATGGAATTGGCACTGACATCGCACAGGAAATCTGGCGGCGCTATCCGGGACACTGGGAAGTTCGTGTGATGGAGTCGAATCCTGCAGGGCGGAAGTTTTGGGAACGCGCCACCTCCAAATTCACGGGGAAACCAATCCGGTCGATTCAAATCGAAAAGGGCGGCAAGAGCTGGCACGTGTTCTCATTTGAGTCCAGGCACACTTAGAATTGAGAGATGGTCGACATCCGTCCGGCCACGCTTGACGACGCCGAAGCCCTCGCCGCTCATCGCCGCGCCATGTTCGTGGACATGAACTATCGCGATGCCAATGCCCTCGATGCCATGATGACCGCGTTTCGCCCCTGGCTGCGCGAGAAAATGATCGCTGGAGAGTATCTCGCCTGGCTGGCAATAGGGGCGGATCGAGCAATATTGGCTGGGCTAGGCTTGTGGCTCATGGACTGGCCACCACACATGATCGGACCAGGGGCGCGCCGTGGAAACATCCTCAACGTATACACTAACCCTGGCTTTCGGCGCCAAGGCATTGCACGACGGCTGATGGAGACCGCGCTAGAGTGGTGTCGCGCAAATGGCATTCGCGCCGTGATCCTGCACGCCAGTGCCGATGGGCGGAAGCTTTACGAGAGTCTTGGCTTCCGGTCCACTAATGAGATGCGTCTGGTAATCGACTGAACTTGGGCTGCAGGCGCGGATCCAGGCGCTAACTACTTCTTTGCGGGTGGCGCCGGTTCAGTGGATTTGTTCTGCGCCTTCACTTCCGAACCTGCGGCGGCCTCTTCCTGCTCATCCAGCCCCTGGTTTCGCACGATGATGGAGATGCGCCGATTGGAAGGATTCGTGGGTTCCGTCTTTAGCAGCAGCCTTTGATCGGCAAATCCACGCACCTGGCTAATACGCGCCCCATTGAGTCCGGACTCCGTCAAGATTCGTCGTGCCGAATTGGCGCGATCTGCCGAAAGTTCCCAATTCGAATAGTCCGTGCGACCGTAGGGCGTGGCATCGGTGTGTCCCTCGATCGCAACCTTGTTGGGCAGCTTTAACAATTCGTTCGACAGAACGTGCAACAACTCAGCTCCTGCGCCGGTTGGTTTCGGATTCCCGGTCTCAAAGAACAGGCCGCGCTGGGTTTCAAGTAAATCGATTCGCAATCCCTCGGCGGTGATGGTCATCCGAATGTGGTTCTGCATGTTTTCAAAAGCGGGGATTTGCCGCAGAGCCTGTTCGAGTTTCTCTTTCAACCGTTGCAATTCGCTTTGCTTGAGGATAAGAGTCTCACCGATACCAACGTTAGTCGTGCCGGTTTGCCGTCCCTGCCCGCTCGGATCTTGAAAGTACCCGCCTACAGCTTTTTGCACTTTCTCGCTGGCGCTCAGCAGCCACAGGACGATGAAGAGCGCCATCATCGCGGTTACAAAGTCAGCATAGGCGACCTTCCAGGCTCCCCCGTGCTCTTCGCCGTGGTCCGCAACTACTTTCCGGACAATGATGATCTTGGGATGCGCTTTCGCGCTCACGCAGCCGCCTCTGTAGTTGCGGCTGTTCTTCTGGAGGCTTTGTCCATTTCGTGGAAAGTCGGCCGCACATGATGGGGAATGGCCCTGCGCGCGGCCTCAACCGCCAGTTGCGGCGGTAAGCCTTTCATGAACGCCAGCATTCCCATGCGGAGACAAAGGAAGTATTCTCCTTCGGCATCCGTTTGCTTCTTGATATTGGCTGCGAGCGGCCCCAGAAATCCATAGCACAAGAGAATGCCGAGAAACGTTCCGACTAGCGCGGCGGCGACCTTGTGTCCGATCTCCTCCGGCGGCCCGCCCAGTGAGCCCATGGTTATGACGACTCCCAGCACCGCTGCCACAATTCCGAGTCCGGGCAGGCTGTCTGCCATGGTGGACAAAGCTCCGGCAGGCAACCGATTCTGCCGGTGTAGGACTTCCAGGTCGGTCTCCATCACGTGGTCCAGGTCATGTACCTCCACGCCGCCAGCCAACAGAGTGCGCATGGTGTCGCAAAAGAAGTGCATGGCCACCTTGTCGGCGGCAAACTTCGGGTGCTTCTTGAAAAACGCGCTCTTTTCCGGTTCCTCGAGGTCCTGTTCCAGCGCGGTCAAGCCGTTCTTCCGGGAGGTTCCAAAAAAGTCGTTCAAGAACCGCAAAGTGTCCACATAGAAGGCGGAGGTATATCGACTTCCCTTCAGCACACTGAGAAGACTCGTGACGATCGACTTCAACAGGTAAGGAGGATTTCCAATCAGTACGGTTCCGATTGCCGCTCCCAGAATGATGAGCAGTTCGGCAGGTTGCATTAAGACCAAAAGGTTGCCCTTTTCCATCAAATACCCGCCGGCGATACAGCCGAGAACCACTACGATGCCCAGGATCGGGAACATTCCTAGCCTAATCTCCTACGTAGAACTACCAGATAGTCCTTAGTTCGGCACCTAGGAGTCCGTCCTGTAGAGAACCACCTGAATCTCGCCCTACCCCGTAGACGCTACAATCGTATCGGCAAGGCGCGATCTCTAAGAAAGTACTATGACTTAGCGGGCTTCGAGGGTGGACGGTTCGCCATACCACTTGAATCGCAGCTCAACGTTGTCGCGCATGCGTTTCTCGATGTCGTCGAAGCACCTTAATTGCTCTCGAGCCTGCGGAAACTGGTCCAGGATTTCTCGAATCGGCGCATGGGGGGCGGCTTGTAGATATCCAAATCCCAGGGACTGCGCCAGCCGCGTCCCTGCCCGAACGGTCGCGACAAGCTTAGCGAACTCGCCTGTGGCCTGATGATCGAACTTGCCGACAATCGAACGCAACCACGAGGGCATCTTCCACATGGCCGCCAGCCAGGTCCCTGCGGCAAAATGATCCATTCCAAAGAGCAAGCGTTCATGCTCCAAAATGTCAAAGTATTCATCGGCCGCGAACATTCTGTCCGCCAGCGTCAACAAGTTTGAATATCGATCTGGATATGTTGCAATCAGGGCCAATCGTCCGACGTCATGGAGCAAACCGCCGGCGTAGGCAATTAATGCCCCTCGACCGGCCAAGGCGACTTGTTCACAGCAGACCGCGCAGGCCAACATGTAACGCCAGTAGCGCCGATCCTCAGAGGATCTAAAGGCACGCCGCATATAGTCACGAACCAAAAGAGTAATCGCCATCTCCGCTAGAAGCTCGTTGTCATCACCGGTGCGCCCCGATTGAGCTGCAACATGAGCCAGCTCTGCAATCAGATACGGCTGCTGTTCGACGAGATCGCGAAAATCGGCCGTCTCAGCATCCGGCAAGGAAATCCGGTGCAGGAGCTCCACCGCTACGTTTGGGAACGGCTCCAACCGTTCGATGGAGCTTGGGACAGACATAGATCGAAGATGCGGGCGAACCCGCGCTCCAAGAATAGCGCGTCACTGTGACTGCCAGGTCGAGATCGATCGCCGATCCTACGCGCCGGGGACGGCGAGATATTGGAGGCTTCCTCTGAGTAAAGTGCTGACGCGCGGGCCAGGGAGGATGATGCCGGCGAGGTTGAGCGGGTCGGAGTTGGGAATTTCCAGGTTCTCTTCGGCGGACGGATCCGAACGGCGGATGGCGCGCAGAAGGTCCAGTGCCTCGGGGCGCGCGAATTGCTCGCCTGTGAATCCAGCGACGAACCGCCCGCCGCGAATTTCACCCTGCGCTTCCTTGCGTCGGAGGATCGGGAGCAGATCACGCCATGGCGGCGCTAGCGTTTCACGCGCTAACAGATCGCGGAAGACGACGCCCCAGCGGAGCAGCAGTTGATCGGCGAAGGCGGCCGCTCGGGCTTCCGCGCCGGGAGAATGAGAGACGTGTCGAACCACCGCCCAGCGGCCTGCGGCGTGTCGGGGGCGAGCAGTCCTTCCCCGTCCTTGGCCGCTGCGGCGCTTGGGATCGACGAGCGAACGAAGGTTTTCGAAGCCGTCGGCTGTGACCAGGCCCGCAGCTACCAGTTCCCAGAGCGCATCTTCTACTTCGCTAGACAAGCGGCCGGTCGCGCGAGTGAGGTCACTAAAGAACGATGCGCCGCGTTGCGTGAGTTGGGCGAAGACTTCGGATGCAGGGTGGGAGAGCAACGGGGCCTTGCGGCTAGTGTCATCCAGCCATTCGGCGCTTTCACGCAGAAAGATGGCGATGGGCGCGGTGCGGGTTGGGCGCACGCGCCTCGGCTCGGGATCTTCGAATGCGGGATGCGGCGAGAGCCGCGCCCACATGACTTCCCCAGAGAGACACAATTGATCGAGCAGATCTGGCTCGTAATGGGCAATGCGTCGCCCTAAGACTTCGGGTTCCCACGCGGCGGCCGATATTTCGTAGCCCTGAAGCTGCTTGATAATCTGCAGCGTGCCGTCGACGCCATGCAAGCGGCTTCCGAACGCGAGGTGCTGCCACCGCAAGAGGAAGCGCTGGAATTGGGCCGATGTGACCGGTTCGATTTCCCGCCGAAGCTGGCCGAGAGTCAGCCGATGGATGCGTGCCAGGATGCGGCGATTGCACCACTCAATTTCATCGGGCGGAAGTTGCGGGTTGAAGCGGCCGCGCATCACCTGGCCTTCGGATTCTAGCTGCAGGAGTGCAGCATCGATTTCATCTTTGGGAGTCGCGAGACGCTCGGCAAGCGCCGCGGCGGTGACCGGGCCGAGAGCTTCGAGCCATCCGCGCAGAGTTAGCGGTGCATCTCCGGTCGCGTGACTGCGCTCGGTGGCTACCCAGAACTGCTTCCCACCCCGGTTGAACACATGCGCGCGTCCGGTGGCTTCGAGTTCGCTGAAGAACGGCAGCCATTCGTCGACTGGAGGAAACGTGATCAGGCTCAGCAGAACGTCGTGCAGCTCGTCGGCGTCACGAACATCGGGCCAGGATTCTTCAGACACTTGAGCGATCGCGGCGGGATCTAGGATTCCCGCGCCTCCGGCGAAATCAGTCCGTAGAGTACTGCGCAACTGCACCGCGCGGGCACGGCGTTCTTCAAGCGGAGCATCGTCGAGATAGGCATAGGGATTGGCGTTGAGGATCTCGTGCGAAAACACGGACGGCGCCGCGTTGTCGATTGCGACTTTGCGGATACTTCCGCTTTCGAAGCCTTCCAGAATCCGCTTCAGACCTTCGATGTCCATGGCTTCGTGCAGGCAGTTGTCGATGGTCTCGTTGACGAGTGGATGATCGGGAATCCGGATTTCGCCGGTGAGATTTTCTGCGCAAGCGACCTGGTCGGGGAACACGGAGGCTAGGAGGTCGTCGGATCGCATGCGCTGGATTGGAGGTGGAACTTTTCGGCCGCCGTTGAAGCGCAGGATGGCGAGCGCGCGGGAAGCGTTCCAGCGCCAGCGCGCGGTGAACATCGGCGCGTCGAGCAAGGCTTGGGTCAGCACGTGTTCGACAGTCTGCGGCTTCAGGAACTCGAAGACCAGCTCGAGCGGGAAGGCGTGCTGCTCCGTGAGCGAGATGTTGATCCCGTTGTCGGTGGCGGCGGCTTGGAGCTCGAAGTTGAAGGAGCGGCAGAAGCGCTTGCGCAGCGCGAGTCCCCAGGCGCGGTTGATGCGCGACCCGAATGGCGCGTGAATGACGAGCTGCATTCCGCCGGCCTCGTCGAAGAAGCGCTCTGCGACTACGGTTTGCTGTGTTGGAATGGCGTTGAGCGATGCTTCGCCAGCTAGAATATAGGCGATCGCTTGCTTGGCGCCGGCATCATCCAGGCCGCATTCTTCGGTTAGGAATGTCTGGGCTCTTTCCGAATCGCGCGCGATTTCTTCGCGGACTTGTGCGACGGCCTCAGATAGTTCGAGTGTACGGCCCGGCGCTTCGCCATTCCAGAAAGGCACCGATGGAGGCGATCCGTGCGCGTCTTCGACGCGCACCCGCCCGGGCTCGACGCGTTTTATGCGCCAGGAACTCGTGCCCAGAAGGAAAACGTCGCCCGCCAGGCTCTCGACGGCAAAATCCTCGTCCAGCGTCCCCACAACTTTGCCTTCGGGCTCGGCTACCACAGCATAATTGGCGTTTTCCGGGATCGCGCCGCCGCTGGTGATGGCTGCCAACCGTGCACCGCGACGCCCGCGCACCCGGCCATTCACCTGATCCCGATGCAAGTAAGCGCCGCTGCGACCGCGTTGGGTGGCAATGCCGTCCGAGAGCATGGTCACTATCGCGTCGAACTGGTTTCGTTCCAGGTTTCGATAGGGATAGGAGCCGCGGATGAGCTCAAACAATTCATCCTCCCGGCAGTCGCGCGCGGCACACTCGGCGATGATTTGCTGGGCGAGGATGTCGAGCGGAGCTGTAGGAATTTCCAGGCGATCGAGGCTGCCGGTACGAATGGAGCGCACGAGCGCGGCGCATTCAATGAGCTCGTCGCGAGTGGTAACGAAGAAGTGGCCCTTGGGTTTTGCTCCCACCCAGTGACCGGAGCGGCCGACGCGCTGCAAGGCAACGGCGATGGAGCGCGGCGATCCGATTTGGCAGACCAGGTCGACGGTACCGATGTCGATGCCGAGTTCGAGCGAGGCCGTGGCGACGACGGCGCGGAGTTCGCCTGCTTTGAGTCTTGCTTCGGCTTCGAGGCGCAGGGCTCGGGAGAGGCTGCCGTGGTGGGGAAGGACCATTTTTTCGCCGAGACGTTCGGCCAGAGCGTGGGCGACGCGTTCTGAGAGGCGGCGGGTGTTGACGAAGACGAGCGTCGTGCGGTGCTGGAGGATGAGCTCGGCGACGCGGTCGTAGATTTCCGCCCACATTTCGTT
>Ga0335082_10004793_pt1 | contig 14771 bp, 14 predicted proteins | sample Lox_Sample_41_FD_206718 | JGI IMG/M metagenome (GOLD analysis project Ga0335082, IMG submission 206718) | Soil microbial communities from Loxahatchee National Wildlife Refuge, Florida, United States - Lox_Sample_4.1 | ecosystem: Environmental > Terrestrial > Soil > Wetlands | place: USA...
TGTTAGACTATGTTTCATCCAACTACAGCACACACCCCTCGTCTGAATCCTTCCGGGATTGAGGGCTAGGGTTGGATGCATCATCAGCGGGTCCCAGGTTCAAATCCTGGCGGCCCATTACTATTGGGCATGGCCACAACAGTGAAAAGCATTGATTGAAGTCGAATGGTGCATTGGAAATCAGCATCGATACCTGCCTCATCGGGGACACTGTGAACAGCCGTAATGACGTCGGCCAGGGGCCGAGCGTTGGTTTGACACGCAAGCGTGGTGGCGACAATTCGTACGGCGATGGGGGTTGTCGGGGGGAGTCGAGCATACTCCTCCTGACTCTCAAATGACCCTGCCGTTTGACGCCCTCCTGCAGCTTCAGCAACTCGACCAGCAGAAGATCGCCTTTCAAGACCGTCTTACCCAGGTGCCTGTCGAACAGGAGCAAATCCGCCAGCGGCTCGATGCGGCACGGCAGGCCAAGACGCAGGCCCAACAGGCGCTGGATGAATGCCAGAAACAGCGACGGGCGAAGGAACAGGACGTTCAGGGTCACGAAGAACGGCTCAACAAGCTCAAGTCACGACTGTCAGAGATTAAAACCAACAAGGAATACCACGCCCATCTGGCCGAGATTGACGCGGCCAAGCAGGCGCAAACCCACGCGGAAGACGAGGTGCTGGCGCTGATGGAGCAGGGCGAGACCTTCACCAAACAGGCGGCGCAGGCTGCCAAGCAGCTTGCCGAGGCCGAGGCGAAGGCCAAAATCGAAGAGGCCGCGCTTGAGCAGGAACGGGAGCGCATCACGGGGTTGCTCGAGAAACTGGAGGCCGACACCGGGCAGCTGGAACCGACGATCGACGCCGGACTTTTAAAAGAGTACCGACGGCTGCACAAGCGATGGAAGGGCAGCGCGATCGTCCCGATCCAGAACGACTGTTGCGCGGGCTGCCGGCTCGCCGTGCCCCCGCAACTGATCGCCGAAGTGCGGAGACATGAAAAGGCCCAGTATTGTCCTCATTGCGGGCGATTTCTTTACTGGCCCCATACTCCCGTTGCGGCGCAGTAAAGCGCGGATTAAAGATATAAAGGCGGATTAAGGATGAGTGAAGCGAGAGCGGATGAAGGGGTAACGGTTCAAGGGCGCTCATCTACATCAATCGAACTTTTCTCTGTAACCCCTCCTAATCTTTAGCCCGCCTTTTCTCTTCTAATCCGTATTAATCTCTCTAATCCGTTTATTTCCCATGCTCGGCCTGCCTGGGAGAAGTACACTTACGTCAGCTGTTGGGTGATTTTAAAATGGAGCTTAGCCACCTGCTCTAATTGTGCTTTGTCTTTGGTGGCGAGCAGGGTTTTGGCGACGCGCACGACCTGATCCGACGCTCCCTTCGGCAGCGTCACTCCGACCTGGCGGGAGAGCGATTCCAGTCCTGAAAGAAATTCCGCCCGCGCGATGACGGAAGCCGCCGCCACTGCCGCATCATCCTCCGCCTTGTGGCGCTGCTCCACGTGAATCGTCCGGCCGGAAGCCATCAACGCCCGCTCGATCAAGTGCGGCTGGGCGAACTGATCAATCACCGCCCGGTCACAGGTGACCCGGGCCAGGAGATTCTCCAACGCCCGCGCATGCGCCCAGGCGAGCAATCGGTTCAAATTCTTCATCTTGTCGTACAGCGTGTTGTACTTGGCGGGGTTGATCCGCACCACTTCCACTTGCGCAACCTTGCGAATCTCGCCGGCCAGTTCGATCGCGCGCCGGTCCGACAGCCGCTTGCTGTCGCGTACGCCGAGCGCAGTCAATGATTCGGCCTGGGATGGTTCCAGGTAGACCGCGGCCGCCACCAATGGCCCGAAATAATCACCCTTGCCCGATTCATCCATCCCGATCCAGCCGTGCGCCATGGGCCGGACGGTAGCAGAACCATTCTGGGGGGTCAAGAGAAGTTGACAAGAGGGGTGAAACGCTTGGATGCATATCTTGTCGATGGGACGACAGGATTCCTGTGAGAACAATGAGGTATTGATTCGATACAACATATAGAATGAATATTTTCATTGACTACAAGATGCTGTAACAACAGTGTAACCAACTGATTTCACAAGATTTTACTTGACTTATCGTCGACCGCAGGCAATCATTGAGCGAGCAGGTGTATTAAATTTCTTAACCGAGCTAAGCAAGCAATGCATGCACGCAGGCATGATCTCGACACTTGAAACTGGGAGGGGCATCAATGGGGGTGATTTCATTTTATGAGAGACGAAAGAATTTCATGGCCATTAATTTCGTGGATCGACGACGAGTTGCACGGAGGAGCACGGCTCTACATTCAACTGCAGTAGAGCGCAGGCGATTGGCATCGCAAGTTCGACAGCACGAGCGCGATCATTTCACCATTCAAGCTCGACTACTGATTGACAAAAATGAAGTTTCGGGATGTACTTGTGATATCAATCCTTCAGGGTTGAAAATCATTGCTGATGCGGCTCTAAACGTTGGGACCCCATTGGCATTGCAATTTTCGTTTGGAACGGATTTTTGTTATATGAACATTGCGGGTCACGTTGCGTATTGTGTTCGTGTAGGAAATGGAAAATCCGGTCGATACACCATTGGTATAAAGTTTTCAGCATTACATGAATTTGACAAAAAAATTCTCAATTCTGTTGTCCAAGACTTGAAAAATGAGGGAGCGACGCACCCCAAATCATTCCTGGCAGTATCGGTCACGACCGATTCATTAGCAAAAGAAGCGGGAAAGCTCTTCATCACCTCATCAATCCTCAAGCAAAAGGGGCACGCCAATGGCAACCCTTCAATTGCATCGGTCGATCCACTGGCGACGATCGACCAAAAATCGACCGCTGCAAAACGAGGGAGGAAGTTCACGCCAGATCCGAGTTGGGTCATAGAAATGCGTCAACAACTTGAACCTTATCGGGACGCTATTCTGCAATGCAGGCTCGTGCAGGAAACTTCTACCGGCGAGTTATCCCTGCCGCAGATCAAAGGGTGGAATATTCAGTTTTATCCATTTATTGAAAGCTTTCCGCAATTTATGGCGTTGAATCTTGCTAAAGAGCAAGATTCCATGTCCAGGTTATTTCTGATCGATAATATCAGGATTGAAAAACGACATGCTGATGCATGGATTGATATGGCCAATGGGTTCGGGGTCACGAAGGAACGGATGCTGAGTTCGCCCATCCTTCCCGAGGTCGAAGCGCTCACCCACTGGCTGTGGTCTATCAATGCCCGGGGCAGTCTTGCAGAGGGGATTGCGGCCACAAATTACGCCATCGAAGGCGTCACCCAAGGCATCGCAACGATTATGGTCAGGGGATTTGATAAATATCACGGGGAGGAAGGGATCAATCTTGACAGAAAGGCCTACTGGTGGATGGAAGCGCATGCCAAATACGATGACCTTCATCCCTATGAAGCATTGGAAATTGTGAAACGACATGCGACATCGCATGAAATGCAGCTCAGGGTGAAGCATGCTGCCCAACGAAGCATGGAATATCTTTTTATCGCGTTGGAGGCGTGTTACCTGGCCTACGCACATGCTGATTTGGTCTATAAAACCTAGATGAATGTGTTTGCATTATCAGGCCTCGTTACAGGCCTTACCTCATTGGCCATGGGGTTCTTTGTCCTATCCAGGGGCGCGGCCAACAAGTTAAACAAACTCTGGTTTCTCTTTACAACTTCAGTGGCCATCTGGGGCTTTGGTGGCATGTGGATTGCCCTGGCGAAAGACGAGGCCACGGCACTCCTGGCATGGCGTTTGGCTTTTGGGCTCGGGGTCGTGTGGATTCCGATCTTGTTTTACCATTTTGTCTGGGTGTTCTGTGATCTGCGCAATAAAAAAATGCTCGTGGTCAATTATTGTATTGGCGGCCTTTTTTCCCCTTTGATACTTTTTTCCCCGAAATTCTTTGGCGGCGTCCGGTTTGTCTTTGATTCATTTTATTATTCGATTCCGGGTTCGGTTGTCTTCCATGCATTCTTTATTTGGTGGATGTGGCTAGTGATTTACGCGCATTACAATGTCTTCAGAAGTTATCATACCGCGTCGGATGTTAAGAGAAATCAGTTTAAATATTTTTTTATCGCGTTTTCCTTGGCATACTTTACGGGTTCTCTTGATTATCTGCCTATATATGGGATTGATGTCTATCCCTATGGGAATTTTGGAATCGTTCTGTATCCCATTATCATGACGTATGCCATTGGTGCATACCGGCTGATGGATATTCAGACTGTAGCTCATAAAACGTTGATGTGGACGGTGACGTCCGCAGCGGTGGTGATACCCATTGCGGCGATGCTGTATCTGATGAAGACGTGGACCGATCAATTGACATGGTGGCAATACCCGCTGGTGGTTGGCGGGCTGCTCGCTGTCTCCATCCCGTATTTGCGCATCCTGCAGCCGAAGATCGATCATCTGTTCCAGCGGCGGAAGTATGACTTGCGGACAGAGCTGGATCAGTTCTTTCGCGATGTGGCGATTGTCAAATCAATTCCCGAGTTGTCCGAGAAGCTCGTGGGGACGATTCGCAAGGTGCTGTATGCCGAGCCGACGATGCTGCTGGTCTGGCATCCACGAGAGGCGCGGTACGCGGCGACGGACGGCTCCATGGGCGTCGCGGATGATGACGCCTGGCTGGTCTGGCTCGGGGGACGTAAACAGATGGTGGAACTGTCCGAGGTCACGGCCGGCCCGGACCGGGCTGCGGCGGAGGCTGCTCAGGCTTATGCCGCCAGGACTCACGCGCTGTTCTGTCTGCCGTTGCATCGGGACGGACTGTTGGTCGGTGTGGTGAACGTCGGTCCGAAGCGGAATCTGCAGCGCTACAGCCAGCCGGAACGGGAATTTCTTGAAACCCTGCGCGCGGAAGCCGCGATTGCGTTGACCAACTCGTTGCTTTATGATGATGTCACGCATATGTCCGAAGAGCTGCGCCAGTGGGGCTTGCAGTTGGAGCACAAGGTTGAGGAGCGGACGCAGGAGCTGAAATCCGCCCTGCATCAGTTGAAGGAGACCGAATCCCAGCTCATCCAGTCGGAAAAACTCGCCGCCCACGGTCTGCTGGCCGCCGGCATCTTGCATGAAATCAACAATCCGCTGTCGTTTTCACGCGGCAGTCTCAGCGTGCTGAAGCGCGCGCTGGCCCGGGTGAAGGAGGCCTCGCAGGGCACGATGGGTCCCTTGCTGGCCGAGGTGGAGCGGGCGGCCGAAATTATTCAAAACGGCCACGAGCGCATCGCCGCCATCGTGCGGGATTTGAAAACGTTCGCCAAACGAGATGTTGAGGGCATCAAATTGAGCGACTTGCATCAGGGGTTGGATGCCACGCTGAGCCTGCTGCGCCATGAACTGGGCGATCGGATCGCGATCGTCAGAGACTACGGCGACATCGGCCTGGTGGAGACCGACTCGGCCCAGATCAATCAGGTCTTCCTCAATCTGCTCCACAACGCGCTGCAGGCCATTTCGGGAGCCGGTACGATCACCATCAAATCGTGGCGCAACGAAGACCGGGTCTCTATCTCCATCAAGGATACCGGGTCGGGCATCGATCCGGAACATCTGCCCCACATTTTTGAGCCCTTCTTTACGACCAAGCCGGTGGGTCATGGGACGGGCCTGGGCCTCTCCGTCAGCCACCGGATTGTCAGAGAGCACGGCGGGCAGATGTCGGTGCACAGTCAGATCGGCGAGGGAACCGAATTTGTCATTGAACTGCCGGTCCGGCAATTGGCGGCGGCCCACGCCGCGAGGTAAGCGCGCATCATGATCGAGGGGCTGGATTATAAGGCATACCCCATCCTGTTCGTCGATGACGAAAAGCTCGCCTGCGAAGTGTTCAAGGCCCAGTTTTCGGACCAGTTCACGATCTATACGGCATCCAGCGGCATGGAAGCGCTCGAAATTGTCGACCATCACCAGATCGCCGTGGTCATTTCCGACCAGCGCATGCCCGAGATGACCGGCAACATGCTGCTGGCCCGCGTCCGGGAGTCAAAACCCGACACGGTCCGGATGATCATCACCGCCTACGCGGACATCGATGCGGCGATTGAGGCCATTAACAGCGGCGAAGTCTACCGGTACATCGGCAAGCCGTACGACGAAACCGAATTGCGGAACGTTCTCCAGCAAGGGATCGAGCGCTATTTTCTGATCAAGGAGCGGGAGCGGCTGACGGCGGAGAAAATCGAATCGATGCGCAAGATCGCGCGCGCCAACCGCCTTTCGGCCGTCGGCACGCTGGCCGCCGGCGTGGCGCATGAGATCAACAATCCGCTGGTGGCCATCAGCACCTTCATGCAGATGGCGCCCGAACGTCGCAAGGTGGATGATGAAGAGTTCTGGAATGATCTGTACCAGATCGCGATCCGGGAAGTGAACCGCATCCGGGACCTGGTCGCCGAATTGCTGGCCTTCTCCAAGTTTACCGGCGAAGGGGGCTTGCTGCTGAAGGAGGTCAAGGTCAATGACCTCGCCAGGGAGATGGTCAAATTCATCGAGCCGGAGGCGCGCAAAAAGACCGTGAAGATCAACGCCGATCTCGGGGCCTCGCTGCCGGACGTCCATTGGGACCCGGACAGGATCAAGCAGGTGTTGCTCAATCTGCTCCTCAATGCCATGCAGGCGACCGGACAGGGGGGAGCGATCACGGTGACCACGGAGCATGTGAAAGAGAGCGCCCATGACCAATTTGTGCGCCTCTCGGTGGCCGATACCGGCGTGGGCATTTCGTCCGAACATCTGGAAAAGCTCTTTTCTCCCTTTTTCACCACCAAGGGACGGGAGGGCAGCGGCCTCGGTCTAATGACCTGCCACCACATCGTCGATCAGCACCGGGGCTCGATCGACGTCGAATCGCAGTTGGGGGTGGGCACCACCTTCCGTCTGAATCTTCCCATAGATCCCCGCACCTATGACCGCCGCAAGGCGGAGCGCAAGCGCGTGAAGCCGGAAGAGCTCGTTTTGTAGGCGCCTGTCTCCACCCGGCCCCGCCGCGTCGTGCACGCCTTCCGGCTCGTTCCCTTGCGGACGAGTTTTCGATTTCGCTATAATGACCCGGCCTTTTTCAGGTCGGCGTCGTCGGCCTGGAGAGCGGGAGGGGACGGTGAGCGCAGGGATCAAACGGGCCGACGGCCGGCGGCCGCACGAGTTGCGGCCGGTGAGGATGACGCGCCGGTACATCCGCCACGCCGAAGGCTCCGTGCTGATCGAAATGGGCGAGACAAAGGTGATCTGTACGGCGTCGGTGCAGGAGGGGGTGCCGCCCTTTTTGCGCAATCAGGGACGCGGCTGGGTGACCGGCGAATACGCCATGCTCCCCCGCGCCACGACCGAACGCAACGCGCGCGAATCGATCCGGGGGCGGGTCGGCGGGCGGACGCACGAAATCCAGCGGCTCATCGGCCGGTCGCTGCGGGCCGTCGTTGATTTTGACGCTATGGGTGAACGGACGATCACGCTCGACTGCGACGTGATTCAGGCCGACGGCGGCACGCGCACCGCGGCGATTACCGGCGCGTTTGTCGCCCTGGTCGACGCGTGCGAGCACGGTCGTGCCCGCGGGTGGTGGACGAGCCTGCCGGTGCGTGACTATGTGGCGGCCGTCAGCGTCGGGCGGGTCGGCGGGCGGACGCTGCTCGACCTGGCCTACGTAGAGGATTCCACGGCCGATGTTGACATGAATGTGGTGATGACCGGCGGAGGCCGGTTCATCGAAGTGCAGGGCACGGCGGAGAAGACACCCTTTGCGGACAAGGAGTTGCTTGACATGCTGAAGCTGGCCAAGCAGGGTGTCCGGCAATTGATCGGGATGCAGCGTAAACAGGTCGGCAAGGCGATGGGACATGGAGCTGATTCTCTCCACGCGTAATCCGGACAAGCTCCGGGAGATCCGGCAGGGGCTGGCGGGACTGCCGCTGACCCTGCGCGGCGCCGCCGATGTGACCGGCGCGCCGGATGTCGAGGAGGACGGTACCAGTTATCTGGAAAACGCGAGCAAGAAGGCGCTAGCCCTGGCTCGCTTGACGGGACAATGGGCGCTGGGCGACGACACCGGACTGGAGGTGGAGAGCCTCGGCGGGCAGCCCGGCCTCTACTCAGCCCGGTACGCCGGAGTGGGTGTGAGTTATGCCGAGAACCGGCGGCTGGTTCTCGAACGGCTGGCCGGCCGGTCTAAAGCCGAGCGGGCGGCACGGTTCGTCTGCGTGATGGTGGTGGCCAGGCCCGACGGTGGAATCTACAGCGCCGAGGGGGTCGCTGACGGCTACATCACCGAGCAGGAGGCGGGAACACAGGGGTTCGGATATGATGCGATCTTTTGGGTGCCTTCGGTGGGGAAAACGTTCGCCGAGCTGTCGCTCGAGCAGAAGCAGGCGATCAGCCATCGGGGCCACGCACTGAAACAGATTCGCGCCTATCTGGAGCGGACGCTCAAGGCGAAGGCGGCGTCGGTTGCGGGACAGGGTCGAAGCTGGTGGTAATCACGCAACGATGAACAGGGTGTATACGGCGATGGGGAGCCGCGGGAGGAAAGCGAAAGCGCCGCTTTCCCCTCCGCCGAAGGCGGATGAGCGAGCGCGATTAGCGCAAGCGGATCGACAAACGGGGTGTAGCGCAGCCCGGTAGCGCACCTGCTTTGGGAGCAGGGAGTCCCCAGTTCAAATCTGGGCACCCCGAAAAATTTGTTGTGCAAATTTTTCGTCCCGAGCGGACGCGAGGGACGGTCGATGTTGCTGTCACGTACCACGTGGAGACCAGCGCTCGATCCCGAAACCGCCGAAGGCGGTGAGGGACGGTAGATTTTTCAGTACCGTATGACGCAGGCATTCTCGTGAACTGGTGTGTCTATATCGTTGAGTGTAACGATCGATCATTGTATACGGGAATCACGAACGATCTTGTCAACCGGATCATTGAGCACAACCGGGGCCGTGGCGCCCGGTATACGGCGGGCAAGCGGCCGGTCCGGCTGGTCTACTGGGAACACGCGGCCGACAAGGGGGCGGCGAGCAGAAAAGAGTCGGAAATCAAGGCATGGTCGCGCGAAAAAAAGATGACATTGATCGCAAGGGAAAAAGGATAGAATCGAAGTCCCTCGCGGAAGCCGCTCGGGACAAGCGCCCGTAGCTCAGGGGATAGAGCAGAAGCCTTCTAAGCTTCTGGCCGGAGGTTCGAGTCCTCCCGGGCGCACCAACTGCAGCGTGCGGGAGGGATCAGAGACTAGAGAGCGAGGAGGGTAGGGCGGCCAGTCCCATCCTCCAAGAAAACTCTACGCATAGTGGAATGACGGCGGCCAGGGGCCGAGCGTCGGATTGATGCGCGAGCAACGCGTGCAACCCCGTACGGCGATGGGGGTTGTCAGGGGGAGTTGAGCACACTCCCCCTGACTTGAGCGAACGCATTGTGTGAGCGGATATGGTGAGTGTAGCTCAACGGTCAGAGCACTGGACTGTGGCTCCAGGGGTTGGGGGTTCAATTCCCCTCACTCACCCGCTTTTTCTGCACAGCAGAAAAAGCATCCCGAGTGCAAGCAAGGGACGGTAGATGTTGCGGTCACGTATGCCGCACGTAGGCGAGGGGCTGCTGATTCTTTTGTGACATATGCCGTCCGCGGATGCTGGTTTGAGAGGACCATGACTGAATCGACGAATATTCCGACGCCTGAGCCGACGGGACCAGCCGCGCCCGCTCCGGCGGCCGAACCGGCGCCGGCCCCGGAATCCGGGCCGAAGGCCGGCCCTCCCGCTGCGGCCCCGCCAGTTCAAGCGGCTGTCGCAGGGCCGCCGGCTTCAACTCCGGCCGCCGAGCCGGCCGTCGCTCATTCCGTTGACGGATCGAAGCCCGAGCGCCGCGGCCTGCTGGGCTGGTTGAATTTTTATGCCGAGGATTTGCTGGCGCCGATCAGTAAACCGGGGCGAACGTGCGAGCGTTGCCGCCGGAAGATCTGGCGGGGCTATTTCGTGTCCGCGCCGACCGGCGTGCAGGGCGTGTCCGACATGCAGATCGTCTGCTGGCGGTGCAAGCTGTCGGCGGCGCAGCAGGAGATGGAGGAACTCAGAAGTACAGGGAGAAGGTAGCAAGAGAAAATCATACGCGCATAGCGCTCGGGGTGAAGGCAAAGGGAAAAATCAGCAGCCCCTCGCAGAAATTGCTCGGGGTAAAGCGCCTGTAGCTCAGTGGATAGAGTACTTGGCTTCGAACCAAGGGGTCGGGGGTTCGAATCCCTCCAGGCGCGTATTATTTACATAAGGTGGTCGAAGGGGCTTCGCCATGGGAGGAGGCCTGCGGCGTTATTGATCTTGCGCCTGACGGCGCGTGCATGGTCAAGTCCCTCCTGGCGCGTTTACCCCGAGCGAACGCGAGGGGCCGCAGATGTTGCACTAACGTATCCGAAGCGACGGATTGCCGATATTGCCGTGCCGTATCGACTCGATGGAAGGCATCTCCTACCGACCTTCATGGCGCTCATCGCACTGATCGCCCTGACCGCCTGCACTGAGGAGCCGTCGAGACCGCCGGTGCCGATGATGCCGTCACCGCCCGGCTTGGCCGAAACGGAGGCGGGCGCAAAGAACAACGTGGGGGTCAGCCATCTGGAGATGCGCCATTACGGAATTTCGGAGGGCTATTTCCGTGATGCGATCGCGCTGCGGCCCGATTTTGCCGAGGCCTGGTTTAATCTTGGCGTGGCGCTCGACGGGATAGGCAAACACGAGCAGGCGGCCGAGGCCTTTCGCAAGGCCAAGCAATTTGGTGCCGACAATCCCGCCATCACCGGAAGCGGCATCATCAAGCAACACCTGGGCGGATAGAGAGGATCATGGAGGCGCACGAGCGCATCATTTTCCCCTTGGACGTCGACACGCTTGACGAGGCCGTCCACTATCTGGGCGCGCTCAAACACCGTGTGGGACTGGTCAAAATCGGCTACTCGTTGCTGATCCGGGAGGGGCGTTCGGTCCTGGACCAGCTCCATGAATTGGCCGGCGTCCCCTTGTTTGTCGATTTGAAATTTCATGACATTCCACGGACCGTGCAGCAGGCCGCTTCGGCGTTGGTCGCCGCCTCCGACCATATCCGTTTCCTGACCGTCCACACCTGTGACGGCGAAGCAATCGTGCGCGCCGCCGTGGCCGGGGTCAAGCCCGGCGTCGGCGTGCTGGGTGTGACCGTTCTGACCAGTTTGCCGGCCGGCGACGATGCGGAGAACACCCAGGGCCGCGTGGTGAGCTTGGCCACGCTGGCCCGACGGGCCGGTTGTGAGGGTATCGTTTGCTCCGGCCATGAAGTCCAGGCGGTGAAGGCCGCGCTCGGACGGGAATGCTTGGTCGTGGTGCCGGGAATCCGGCCGGATTGGGCCGAGATCACGCACGACGATCAGCGGCGCGCGATGACGCCGGCGCAGGCGATCGCCGCCGGCGCCGATTATCTGGTGGTCGGCCGGCCCATTGCGGCCGCCAAAGATCCAGCCGGGGCCGCGGAATGGATCAGCGATGAAATTGCCCGGGCGTTTGCCTCCCGGCCGGCGTGATTCGGATGGCAGCGAACCTGTGGTTCCTGTTGTGTTCCCGACGATTGGCTGTGTATAATGCCCCACTCTGTTCCGTGTTCATGAGGAGCGGGGGTGTGTGCGATCAGCGGAATTGTCACCCTTGAGACATGGGAAGATTCAGCGTTCGGGGTGAAGCAAAGGGAAAAATCAGCAGCCCCTCGCAGAAATCGCTCGTGGTAAAGCAAGGGGAAAAATCATAACCCCTCGCGCACAGCGCTCGGGGTAAAGCGCCTGTAGCTCAGCGGATAGAGCAACGGCCTCCGGAGCCGTGGGTCGGGGGTTCAATTCCCTCCAGGCGCGCCCACTTTGCCGTAGGCAATGTGGCCCCGAGCGAACTGTGCGAGGGACGGTTGATGTTCCCTCTGCCTATGGCAGAGGGAACCCGAGCGTGGTGGGCGTGGGATCGCTGATGTCGCAGTAATGTACTCGTAAAAGGGCAATGAGTCTTTATAAGCGATACGACAACATCATAACCCCTCACGCACGGCGTTCGGGGTAAAGAGAAAAATCAGAGCCCCTCGTAGAAGACACTCGGGGTAAAGGGCCGTTAGCTCATCTGGTAGAGCAGCTGACTCTTAATCAGCGGGCGACAGGTTCGAGTCCTGTACGGCCCAGAAATTTCCGCTGATCCTTCCGCAGGTTACCCATCGACCGGTGCCTTCCCTTTCTCATTCACCTCCACAATAAGGTGGCGGGAATGTGACGATACCCTAAACCTTAGCATTTCAATTGTGCCTGTATTGTGCCCGGAATCGAGAGCAAACATTTCATGTTTTCATTTCCTACGGCGAACAGCACGTATATTCTGCCCCTGAAAAGGTGAGCAGGTCATTCTCACTCTGGGAGGATCCTCTTTCACAGTGCTCCCGGTCTGACCGTCGTTCTTTCCCGACAATCGAACTGCCCATGCTTCGACGAGAATCCTGTCTGACGCATTGTTCTGTCGTGATTACACGACGCATGGATCACCTCATTGAGCGCTGTTTATCTCCATCCCATTGATTTTCATTGGAAAAAAATAATGGCACTGCATTTGCTTACTTATTTCTTCAGGATGAGGTCTGTCCTAAATCTTAAAGAAGAAAAAATATACTCCACTATCTTCGGAGGGAACAATCCATCTTCCGTCGCTGCGAATCCGAACGCCTCTTCCACGGAATATTTGAAAATCTGTCCAGAAGCGACAATACTGACCGGAGAGGAAGCCTCCGGGTCACGCTGATCAAAAGCAGAGGTCGTTTAGAGCGGGTGTTCCATCTGCAATCAACGCACGGCCCTGGTCGGCGACAGACGCGAGGGCCAGGTGATCTTTCTCGTGGCAACAGGGAGCCCAGGGAATAGGCAACCGGTCATCTTGTCCGAGCTTCGAGATCATCAGGACTGACGATGTCGAGCCATCCACCTTCATCCTTTGCTCTGCGTCACAGAAGGAGGCGCCATGTGGAACTGGAAAGAGGAACGTGATGAGAGGTCTCCGGCACGCTCTGCCGATGCCGCCGCGCAGCCGTCCCACGCCGCCGGCCCTGAGACCCACCATGAATCGAGGAGAACAACAATGACACAGTCCGTCCAACAGTCGGCATTAATCGGTCAATCGATCCTCTTCAAAGGCGAGTTGACCGGCAACGAGGATTTGATCATCGATGGCACCGTGGAAGGCAAGATCGATCTCAAGGAGCATCACCTGACGATCGGCAAGAACGGGCGGATCAAGGCCGACCTGCGCGCCAAAACGATCACCATCATTGGCGAAGTGGTCGGCCAGATCGTCGCGGATGACAAGGTCGAGCTCCAGGCGACGAGTCGCCTGCAGGGCGACATCATCGCGAACCGCCTCTCCATTGCCGACGGCGCCCACTTCAAGGGCAGCGTCGACATGGAGCGCAAAGCGGAGATGGTGAAACCGGCCGTGATCCACGATGAGAAGCTGCATGCCCGTCCGCCCCAGCGCGCGCCTCTGCCGGTCTAAGGTCGCGCCCCGCCGTTCACGCAGGTGACGATCCCGTTGCCGCCATCGGCGCCCCTCGGGGGCGGGGCGCGGTCGATCCAGACGAGAGTGCCGACGGTTTCCCAACCGCCGGCCCCATCGCGCCTGCACCATTCGACCAAGAATCTCAAACGGCTGATCGACGCGCTGTCCCCGCATCCCGCCCCCCATCTGCTGGACGTGGGACGGTTGTGCGATCAGAACATCACCTGGTTGATCCATCACCGCTGCAAGGTCACGGTGGATGATCAGATCACGCCGCTGCCCCCTCCGCCGCCCCCGCCGAAGGTCGTGCCGGCTCATTTCCGCGACCGCCTCTCGGCCAAGGAGGAGACGCCGGTCCCGATTGTGGTTGAACCGGACCATCCCGACGGTCTGTTTGATGCCATTCTGTGTTGGGACCTGCTGGATTATCTCGACCCGCCGGGCGCACGACACACATTGCTGCGGCTTGCTCACTTGCTTAAACCCCGTGGTTATCTGCTGGCGTTCTTTAATTGCGAGCGCGCCGCCACCCGCCCCGCCACCCTCTACCGGATCGTGAGCGCGGAGCAACTCGACTATGAGCCGCTGCCGCATGCGCACCCGCCCGGGCGGGCCTATGAAAACCGCGAGATTCAGGAACTCTTCATTGGATTTGACCTGGTCAATTCATGCTATCTGAAGAATCGGATGAGGGAGATTCTCGTTCAGAAGAAACCGGCGCCCCGTCATTAACCTGAAGCAACCCCGACCCGGTTTCGGCCTTCCGCCCTGGCCAGAAAGAGAGCCTGATCGGCCCGTTTTAAACACTCTCCGATCGTCTCGTTCCACCACCGCCAATCCTCCCATCGGAATCCTTTGAGAAAAAACCTCGACTTGGCAGTGGTGCAAATCTAGGGGAGACAGCACCTGCCCGGATGAAGCCGTTGATGCCGTCGTTTGGATTGTAAGGGAGTCCCGCAGTGCTTACAAGCCTGGGGGGGCGCCTCCACTATTCAAAATTGTGGTTCAGTCGGGGCGTTGCACGCTTTTTGGGCGTATTTTGACCGCGGTTACTGTCAATTGAACGGCTTGTAGGATACCCTGGGCGTTTGTTATGATTGTGCCTACATTGTGCCGATGTTATACAGCACTTCATTCCATCCCACCCTCTTCAGTCCGACTCAGTCCGACGGGGATCGAGGGCGGGGTCTGGACTCTTCATCAGCGGGCGACA